>Ga0209684_1000089_pt1 | contig 15802 bp, 16 predicted proteins | sample PanSoiPlot6MoBio_FD_188322 | JGI IMG/M metagenome (GOLD analysis project Ga0209684, IMG submission 188322) | Tropical forest soil microbial communities from Panama analyzed to predict greenhouse gas emissions - Panama Soil Plot 6 MoBio (SPAdes)... | ecosystem: Environmental > Terrestrial > Soil...
AAAGGAGAGATTGTTATGAGCAATAAGAAAATTTTCGCAGTTACCGCGTTCGTCGTTCTCTGCGTGTTGGCGTCATTGCGTGCCGTGTCGGCGCAAGGCACAGGCGGAAACACTCCAGGGCCAGGTGATCCATGGCCACGACAATTCAAGCTCAAGAACGCCGCAGTGCTAGTTTATCAGCCCCAGGTCGATTCGTGGGAAGCGAACATGCTCAACTTCCGCGCTGTGGTGAGCATTACGCCCACTGGCTCAAAGCAAGAGATCTTAGGCGTAATCTGGGCTACAGCACGCACCCAGGTGGACCGTGTCTCGCGCATCGTTGCTCTCGAAGATATGAAGCTGACGAAGAGCAATTTTCCCACGCTTCCCGATAACGGCGCTTCGTACATGCGCGCGCTACAACAACAGTTTGTTCCTCAGAAGCGAACTATTTCCCTCGACCGCTTGCAGGCGGCTCTGGTGGCATCGGGCAGCGTGAAGCCTGCTCCCGTCGTGATAAATAACGATCCGCCGCGGATCATCGTGAGCCAATCAATGGCGATTCTTGTGCCGATTTTAGGCGGTCCAGTGTGGCGGCCGGTTGCGGGAACGCGTTTTGAACGGATCATCAATACCGAAGTGCTCATCCTGCGCGAACAGGGAAGCACCACTAATTTTCTCCACGTCTTTGATGGTTGGTTGAACACCAACACCCTTACGGGCACATGGTACCGGTCGACGATTTTTCCTTCCGGATTGGATCAGGTCGCCAATGACCTCGCCAAGAGCGGCCAGGTTGACCTCATGGACGGCGGCAAGATGCAGCCCAAACCGTCACTGGCCAACGGTGTGCCGACGATCTATGTGAGTGAGACACCTGCGGAGCTTATCGTGTTTAAGGGAGAGCCGAGTTTTACGCCGATTGCCGGGACAAACCTGCGCTGGGCGACGAACACTACTGCTTATGTGATCGTGGACTCGGTGAGCTTCAACTACTATGTCCTTATCTCCGGCCGTTGGTTTCGCGCATCGGACCTGTCCGGACCCTGGACTTACGTGGCGAGCAACAATTTGCCGGCCGACTTCAGCCGCATCCCGGTGAACTCGCCGGCAGGCGTCGTGCTCGCGACCGTCGCCGGTACGCCGCAGGCGCAGGAGGCGTTAATTGCGAACTCTATCCCTCAAACGGCAACCGTGAAGCTTGTGAACGGTCCGAAATTCTCGCCCGTAATTGACGGAACTCCCCAGTTTCGACCGATCCCAAACACATCTCTCACCTATGCTGTCAATTCGGCGACGCCGATCATTGTCGTAAATCCAAACTCCTACTACGCGGTCACCGGCGGGATATGGTTCACCGGGCCTGCCATTGTCGGTCCATGGACCGTGGCGACCTCGGTGCCGCCGGTGATCTATACGATCCCGCCAAGCTCTCCTTTATATTACGTGACTTATGTGAAGGTGTACGGTTCGACGGCGAGCGTGGTTTATGTCGGTTACACTCCCGGTTATCTCGGGACAGTGGTGGCGCCAGACGGCGTAGTCGTGTACGGCACGGGATATGTTTATCAACCTTGGGTCGGCACCGTGTATTATCCCCCGCCCCCGACCTACGGCGTGATGGCGCAACCCGTTTACAATCCGCTAGTGGGCATGAGCTACGGTTTCGCCATGGGATATGCAGCCGCGGCGATGACAGCAGCGTATTACCATCCGATCTATTATCCAGCCTACTACCATCCATATTATCCGTATGGCCATCCTTGCTGCGGCTCGGTGAGCGGCAATGTCTATGGACAATGGGGTGCAACGACCTACTCGGGCACCCGGACCTACTACAATAACTGGGGCGGTGCCTACGGAACCTCAGCCAGCGGGACTTACACAAACACCGCGACGGGAACCACCGGCACTTACTCGGGTGGACGGAGCTACAATCCGTATACGGGACAGGCGCAAGCGAACGCCTCGCGGACGTTCAACACACAGAGCGGCGTATCCGGGGATGTCTCACGTGGCGCGTCGTACAATTATGACACTGGGAATTACTCAAGATCCGGTAGCGCATCGGCGACTGGCCCGGGCGGCCGATCAGCGTCGATATCGGGCTCGACTAGCGGCAACGTATACAGCGGGCAAGAATCCGGCGATATCAGTCGCACCACCAGTGGTACGAACTATTCAAAAACAACGACGACGAGCGCTTCCACAGGAGAAGGGGCCTCCCGCCAGAGCACAGTTACGAATGAGAATACCGGCCAGTCTTGGTCGCATACGGCGGGGCAGGGTTACAGCGCCGACAAGGACGGCAATGTTTATAGGAACACCGGAAGCGGTTGGCAGCAACACACCTCGAGCGGCTGGCAGAACGCAAGCGGCGACACGTCTTGGGCCGACAGAGAAAATCAGGCACGTAGTGAAGGTGAAGACAGATTCAATAGCTTCAGTCAAAGCCACGCCGGCGGTTACGGCAGCAGCGACTTTGCGAGCCGCTTTGGCGGGGGCGGAGGCGGCGATTCGGGTAGTCGTTTCGGCAGTAGTGGTGGTGGTTGGGGTGATCGGTTTGGTGGTGGAGGGGGAGGATTTCGTGGACGGCGGTAGTCGATAGTAATCAGTTATCAGTAATCAGTGGGCGTGAACAGGCGGCGTGCATATGGTTGCTAAAAATTTCGCACTTCGAAATGCGAACTCGCGAACCTGACACCTGAAACCCGGCACCTTTTCAAATTGATACAAACAATAACATCGAGAAAGGAAAGAATCATGATCAGATTTCGTTACCTGTCTTTACTAGCGGCCTTGCTGTTTCAGTTTGGAATAGCCGGCGCCCAACAATATCCGATTATGGATAAGGTAGCCGAGAAGGTCATCCAGAAATATCAGAGTTCTTCCTGCCAGGAATTGGCCCAGAAGAAGAGCGCTCCACCCACGGCGAGGAAGGAGATGATCGAGGAGAAAATGGTGGAGATGATGCGCAAAGATCCTCAGATGCGCGCGGAGTTTCTCAACCGCGTGGCCGGCCCTATTGCGAATAAAATGTTCGAGTGCGGCATGATCCCCTGATTGCCAAGTCGTTTGGGATAAGCTCGAAAAGCTCCGCGAGATTCAGCGCGAATGCCGCAGTTGCAGATGAAAACAACGAGAGAGGCGCAAGCCTTCCGCGGCGATTCTGTCTCAGCCCTAGGCTGATCCGCCCCTGGCGGAAAGTCTCTGCCTCGAGCGCTGGTGCGATCAGCGAGCGTAAGCGAACCGAAGCGGAATTGCGCCGGCAGCGGCAGGATCTCGCGCATGTGAGGCGGGTAGCCACGATGGGCGAGCTGGCGACGTCCTTAGCCCATGAGTTGAACCAGCCACTCACGGCCATCCGCAGCAATGCCCAGGCGGCTAAGCATTTGCTGGCCGCCGATCCTTCCGACTTGCAGGAAGTAGGCGATACTATCAAAGACATTATTCAGGACGACAGGCGCGCGAGCGAGGTCATCCAATGGTTGCGAGCGCTAGTGAAGAAAGAAGAGCTCGCCTTCGCGCCGCTCGACCTCACAAGCGTCATCCGGGAGGTTGTAGAGCTGGTTCATAGCGACGCCATTTTGTACGGCGTACGAATCCTGGTTGAATTCAACTCTGGGTTGGCGCCGGTGCGGGGCGATAAGGGCAACTCCAGCAGGTCGTGCTCAATTTGCTGCTCAACGCTTTCGACGGCATGAAGGATTATTCCGTGAACGAGCGCGAGGTTAATGTGCAGGCGGAACCGGAAGGCAAAAACCTGCTTAGGGTAGCGGCGCGCGACCGCGGACCGGTATCGCTCTCGATATAGCGACGGGCTTGTTCTTGGGCGAGAAAGCGCAAAGACTGGAATAATGGAATGATGGAATGACGGAGTAATGGTGTGATTTTCTAAGACCCAGCATTCCAACGTTCCAATATTCCTCTGTTATTTTTATCTCGGAGTAAACGCATGGACATGACAAAGAAATTTATTCGCGAACTGTGGGCGCTGCTGCGCCCGTACTGGACGTCGGAGGAGCGGCGCAGCGCGTGGCTGCTGCTCATTGTCAACATCGTGCTTACGCTCGGCATGGTCTATATGACGGTGTTGTTCAACCAGTGGTACAACGCCTTCTACAATTCGCTGCAAGACAAAGCCATGGCGGAGTTCTTCCATCAGATTGGGCGCTTTTGCGTGCTGGCGGCCATCTACATCGTCATCGGGGTTTACAGGATATACCTGAACCAGATGCTACAAATACGCTGGCGGCGTTGGCTTACGGACGAGTACCTTAAACACTGGCTTGTCGACCGAAATTATTATCGCATACAACTCAAAGGGGACGGCACCGATAACCCCGATCAGCGCATCTCCGAGGACTTCAGGCTGTTCGTCGATGAAACCCTCACTCTGGGATTGGGATTTCTCAATGCTGCCGTTACCCTAGGGTCTTTCGTGGGGATTCTTTGGGGGCTGTCGGGGCCCCTCGATATCCCAGTCGGCGGGACGACGTACGTCATATATGGTTACATGGTTTGGGTCGCCATCGTTTACGCTATCGCTGGAACATGGCTCACCCACAAAATCGGTAAGCCGCTCATCTTGCTCAACTTCAATCAGCAAAAATATGAAGCGGATTTTCGTTTCAACCTGGTGCGTTTCCGCGAGAACACAGAAGGCGTAGCGCTGTATCACGGCGAGGATGACGAGCTACGCGGCTTTCGTGATCGCTTCGCTCATGTGGTGGAGAACTGGTGGGCGATTATGAAGCGGCAAAAGCTCTTAACTTTTTTTACGATAGGATACGGCCAGGCCGCTGTGGTGTTTCCTTTTGTTGTGGGGGCGCCGCGTTATTTTTCGGGCGCCATCCAGCTTGGCGGTCTGATCCAGATTTCCAATGCCTTCGGCCAGGTACAAGGAGCGCTTTCCTGGTTCATCGATGCGTACACGACTTTCGCTTCCTGGAAAGCCACCGTGGATCGGTTGACGGGTTTTCGCAACGCCATCGTTGTGGCCCAAGAAGAGAGCCGTGCCGGCGTGGGGCCGGCCGCGGTTGCCGACGCCACGATTGATGACTTACGTTTACGAAACCTGGAACTAGGGCTGCCCACGGGTCGTGTGCTGTTGTCCGGCATCGACGCCGACATCGAGCGCGGTGAGCGCGTTCTTATCAAAGGTCCCTCGGGTTCCGGTAAGAGTACATTGTTTCGGGCTATCGCAGGGATCTGGCCCTTCGGAAAGGGAGAGGTGAGACTGCCGCGCGAGTTTCACTCACTTTTCTTGCCGCAGCGGCCGTACTTTCCCATCGGCACGCTGCGGCAGGTGATTGCTTATCCTTCGGCGTCGGAAACCTTTAGCGATGCCCAGGTGCGGGATGCGCTTGCTAGGACCGGCCTGGGCCATCTTGCGGAGCGCCTCGACGAGCAGCAGAACTGGACGCAGCAACTTTCCGGCGGGGAGCAACAACGAGTGGCGATTGCCCGCGCGTTGTTGCAAAAGCCTGAATGGTTGTTCCTGGACGAGGCCACTTCTGCTCTGGACGAGCCGAGCCAAGCGGATGTATATGAGCTACTCACGCAAAGGCTGAAAGACGCAACGATCGTCAGCATTGCGCACCGCTCCGCGCTTGCTGATTTCCACGGCAAAATGTTGGAGTTAAAGCCTGGCGGCGACGGAAAGACGAGATTGATCGTTTCCGGCGCGGCAGTTCTGGCGTAAGGAAGTGTCGAGGTCGAGTGGCGAGTGTCGAGTGACAAGTGTTAGGGGAGAACGGCTTTTCCTCGACACCCGGCCCTCGACCCTGGCTCTTTTCGGATTTCGACTCGGGGTTGTGCATTTCTCGTCAGGAGGTAGCTTAAACACTTGGGTTCCTCCGCCCTTTTCTGGTTCGCTGTTTTCCTGTCAGCATGCGGGGCCAATTCTCAGCTCGGAAACCAGTTTTCCTCCGGCAGACAAGCGCTGTTTACGGGCAATTATGAATCCGCCCTAAGTTATTTTCAGATGGTCGCGCAGGAAGATCCCAACTACGTGTACGGCTCGGAGCCCGTACAGGGGATCTGGACTTATGTGGGCATAGCCCAATACTTCACGGGGAACTTTGCTCAAGCACAACAGACTTTGGAAATGGCCGTTTCCCAGCCGCAGCGAGCCGAAGTTGCACGTCTGTACCTAGGTCTTACCTTGGCTCGTCTGAACGACCGTCAGAGAGGGCTGCAAGATATCGAAGCGGGGATGAAGGGGATTTATGACTTTCTTGATTACATGAACCAAAACTTCCGCTATGGTATCGGGCAATTCTATGATCCCAGACGAGCCATCCGTTCCGATATTGAAAAGGCACAGGCCATGATCGCCAGTGGAAATATCGACTGGCCGCAGCTCCTTTCCGACGGAGAAAGGATAGGGATCGAGATTCAACAAGAGAGCGACCGGGCCCAGAAACAACAGCTAATGGACCAGCGCGACCAAATGTAGAAGTGGCGAGTGACAAGTGACGAATGTCGAGGGACGAGGGGTGGGTTGCGGATTTTCGAAATTCGGATTTCGGATTTTTTCAAATTGGCTTCGCCGTGTCGCTTAAGATTTTAAGATATCTCCGGCTCGGTCTTTTTATATTCCATGTGAGCTTTGGGTTCTTTGCGGTTGTCCCTGTTTCCAACGGCGCCGGCGAGGAATCAACTGTAGCTTCAGACCAACGGCCGAGTAGAGGGCTGCGGAGATTCGAACGCTCAATTGCCCGAGTGCAGCCGCTGTTGCAGCGCTACGGCTACGGCGCCGCATTCTTGTTCGTAATGGCGGAAGGGATAGGAATTCCAACGCCGGGGCAAACCCTGCTCATGGCGAGCGCCCTGGAGGCCGCTGCGGGAAGGATGAACATCGCGTTGCTCCTCATTCTCGTAACAACGGCGGCCACAGTCGGAAACAGCATCGGCTATGTTATTGGCCGATGGGGCGGTCGGGTGGTGCTGGAGAAGTTCAAGGTTAACCTGGAGCGGCAGCAGCGCCTCGAAGATCTTTTCCAGCGACGCGGCGGGGTAGTTATCTTGCTCGCGCGATTCCTTGATGGGTTGAGACAGCTAAACGGCATCGTCGCCGGAGTTTTACGGATGCCCTGGTGGACCTTCACCATTTACAACGTCGCCGGCGCGATTCTCTGGACTTGCGCCTGGGGTCTCGGAAGTTACTATTTGGGCCGGGATATCCATGTCATCGCAGCTTTTTTTCTGCGGCACCGACGGTTGCTGTTGGCGCTCGGCATAACCGCATTCATCGCTCTGGTGGTGTACTTGCTGCGCTCGAGAGTAAAAAAGGATCAGGTGCCATTAATCAGTAATCGGTGATGAGTCGTCGGCACGAAGGAATAGCGAGGATGAGCGAAGGTTTCAAGTGTCAGGCGTCAAATTTCGAACTTTGATCAAGGATTGCGTCGAACGACCCCAAACAGACTGGAATTATGGAATGCTGGAATAGTGGAATAGTGAACAGACTGTTTCGACGGTTGAGTTTTTATTCGTCCATCATTCCATCATTCCATTATTCCAGTTTTTTATTCCTTCTCGCACTATCAGCAGGAGCGGCGATTTCTACAGCGGCGCACGCGCAAACCAACCCTCCGAGTAGTCCACCGTCCTCCACTGATCCCTCGGTGCGTTGCCCATCGCCCGCTAATCCTCATAAGTCGTACCATGAATGCGCGGGGCGGCCCTTTGACTTCATCAAAGATACTCTGACCGAAGACTGGGCGGGATTTCGTAATGAGTTGAATAGACTGGGAATCACGCCGACGGCCTCCTATACGACCCAGCTGATGGGCAATCCTAGCGGTGGGCAGTCGCGAGGATTCACCTATGCTGGAACCTTGCAAGCCTTAATATTTTGGGACCTCGACAAGCTCCTGCGCATCCCAGGTCTTTCGTTCAATGTCGGCGGTGCGTGGTCCACCGGGAAAAACCTTTCAGCCGATTATGTCGGGAACATCTTTACGATTCAGAGCACGTATACTGCTCCGAATAATGGCACGAACAATCTCACCCTAGGTCAGATTTATTTGCAGCAGCAATTGTTTAACAGCTCACTCATGATCGCGGCCGGACGCTTGGCGCCGCAAAGTACGTTCGCCGTCATGCCGGTGCTCAATCAATATATCAATGGCGGTATCAATCCCGCTACGGGCCATCTCGTCATAAATGACCCGTCCTTCACCCAGTATCCGCCCGGAGTGGAATGGGGTGTTCAAGCGCTATACAACGTCACCCCAAGGTTTCAGATTGCGGCCGGGGTGTTTAACAACAATCAAAACTCTGCTGGTGGTGGCAAGGGAGGGCTCGACTTTTCTCTACAGCAAGGCAACCGCGGCGCGCTATCGGTGGTCCAGGTAAATTACCTCTTCAACCACGCCAAGAATGATACTGGCCTCCCAGGGCAGTACACCGTCGGTGGGTTCTATGACAGCAATAAATTTAGCAGCCTCAGCGATTTGAACTCCACTGAGAGCGGCACCTACAGCATTTATGGCTTATTTCAACAAATGATTTACCGCGACGGCGGCGTCGACAGCCAGAAAGGCTTGACGATTTGGGGAGAGATCTCTGTTGCACCTAAGTCAAGCGTCAATATCCTGCCCTATTTCGTGGGCGGTGGTTTGAGCTATCAAGGTCTAGTTCCTCAGCGCGGCAACGATATCGTTTCAGCGGGAGTCATTTCCGGGATCCTCAGCCGCAATATTCCCCGCACCACCGCTGAGACGGTGATTGAAGCGAATTACCAGATCAATTTAAAGCGCTGGCTCTCCATAACGCCCGATATACAGTACGTTATTAGGCCGAGTGGGAGCAGTTCAATTGGCAATGCCCTGGTATTGGGCACGCAGGTAGCGATTAATTTTTGATTTAGAGTAACCAGTGCCCATATTGCCCTAAGGTCCAATATGCGGGCGTTCCGCTTTTCGCTAGAAAGTTCTCGTTCAGGGATGATATGTACTTACGAAATAAGCCAGTGAAAGGAGATCATTATGCATTTACACCGTATCGCTGTCGCTGTTATCGCGGCTAGCTTGGTGGCTAGTTCAACTGTAGCCTTTGGGCAATCGAGCGATGTAAAGAAACCACTCGGTAAGATGTCTTGCGAGGACTTTCTCGGCATCGAGGAAAGCTTCAAGCCAAAGGTCGTCTACTGGGCGGTCGCCTACGGCCAGGGCGGTAAGCCAGAGAGTGCCGGCGTCAATGTCGCGGGAATCGAGAAGATGATTCCGGTCATCGTCGAAGGCTGCAAGAAGGCGCCAAAGGAGTCTTTCTGGGAAAAGGTAAAGGCCGAGGTAAAGAGGCTGGAAAAAAAGCTGTGACATAATTCAAACGCGGCGATAGACAGCGTGATCAGTTATTAGTGATCGTAATAGGTGTGACAAGCGCAAAGTTGCCAAAAATTTCCCGAAGTGGATCTACGTGTGGAGTATTAAATCTGGAGAGTCAAGCTGCCGCTGGCATCCAGCCGGCGACAGCGGAAAGGAAGAGGTATGAAAAACGAAGCAACTTTACCGAGTCAACTACCACTAAGCGCCATTGAGGAACCGCATCGTCACTGGGTGCTATTCTTTGCGCTTGGAATTATTTTGATCTTGCTCGGCGGGATGGGCATTTCCGCCGCCGGGCTGGTAACACTCGCTTCGGTGGTCTTCTTTGGCTGGCTCCTCATAATCGGGGGCGCAGCGGTAGCGATCCACGCATTTTGGGCGAAACGCTGGAGCGGCTTCTTCTTGCAGCTGCTTTCGGGCGTGCTCTATTTGATCGTTGGTTGGATACTTGTCACACGGCCCGGCATCGGGGCGCTGACTCTGACTCTAGTACTCGCCATCTCCCTCGTCGTGCAGGGGGCCTTTCGCATCGGCGTGGCATTGAGCACACGCATGGACGGTTGGGGCATGCTCCTCGTGAGCGGCATCATTACGCTCGTGCTCGGGTTAATGATCTGGAACGAGTGGCCCATCTCGGGAATTTGGGTGATCGGACTATTCGTGGGCATTGACCTCATCTTCTATGGATGGTGGCTTGTCTCGTTAGCGCTGTCGGTGCGCCACCTGGCTAAAGCGTAGCCGAACTCAGTTGTCAGTGATCGGTTATTAGTGATCAGTGATTGGTGGTCAGTAATCAGTCATCAGTGATCGGGGTGACGTGTGCAAAGATGCCAAAAAATTTCGCAATGCGAAATAGGTTTCTGGTTTCAGGTACGGGACAGGAGGTCGTGATGAAAAAAATACCTTCTTTAATGTTGATCGCGGGTTTTGTTTTTCTTTCCGCCTGCGCGGCGGGGAGTTTCCAGACCGGAGGCAACGTCGCCCAGGGAAGACAAGCTTTGTTTGAGGGCAACTATCAAGCGGCGCTTGCGGATTTTCAGGCCGCGGCCCAACAAAATCCCGGCTACGTGTATGGCAGTTTGCTGCAGGAAGGAGTCTGGAGCTATGTCGGCAGAACCCAATACCTCCTCGGGCAATATCCGCAAGCACAGCAAACGCTGACGCGGGCCCTCACACAGCGTAAGAGCAACGACGTCGTTAATCTATACCTGGGTATGACGCTGATTCGTCTTGGTGATCGTGATAAAGGTCGGGGAAATATGGACGTAGGAATGAAAGGAATCGCTGCGTTTATCAATTATATAACCCAGGCCTACCGATATGAGATCGGACAATACTGGGATCCGGGACACGCCATTCGAAACGCAATTCAGAACGCGCTCGCCATCGCGGCCGGTCCAAACGTGGACTGGCAGCAGCTCCTTACCCAAGGCGAGTGGATAGGTATAAATTTCGAACAAGAGCCTGACCGGGCCAACGCGCAACAAGAGCAAGACCGAATGATGCAATTGCAGCCGTGACCTGGGAAGAGTTCGAACGAATGATCCTATCCATCCTTTCCTGACTGCCCCTTGCTCGAGCACTCGCGATGAAATCACAGCGAAAAAGGGGCAAGCATGAAACTGATATATTGTTTAGGCGTCTCTTTTCTCGCCGCACTCTCCGCGTGCGGCAGGTTCCGGGTCGGAACCGAGCTTGCAGGAAAGTATGAAAACGCCCTCGGACATTTTCAGGTAGCCATGCTCGACACTCTTAGAAGGAAGGACTGATGAGCCAAGAGCTAACGCTGTTTTTCGGGATGTTCACGACGCTTCTCGCTATCATCAATCCGCTGGAGGCCTTGCCGATTTTCCTCAAGCTGCTCGAAGGTAAGAGCGAAGAGGAACACCTTCGGGTTGCCCGCCGATCGTGCTTCTACGCCATGCTCTTGGCGTTTTTCTTTCTCTTCTTTGGCCAGCTCATAATGTGGATTTTTGGAGTTCCACTGAGCATGGTTCGTATTGTAGGCGGCATCATCCTCATGCGCATCGGCTTTAGCCTTTTTTCACCGTCGTCTTCGGCCGATTCGATGACCGGCGCTTCGGGCGGCTCGACCCAGGAGAATGAAGACGTTTCCTTTGTACCCCTTGCCATGCCGATCATGTTTGGACCGGGGGCCATCGCTACGATTCTCGGCATGGTTTCGCTCGTGAAACACTCTGAATTTGAACTGATCTCCGCTATCGCCATCTGTGTGGCTATTGTGGCCACGATGTTCGTCACCTACCTGTGCTTGGCTTATGCTGAGAAAGTTATGAGCCGGATCGGTCCCAGAGGCATCGACGCCGCAACCCGCATCGTCGGCTTTTTCGTCTCCACGATGGGGATGGGGCTGATCTTTCATGGCGTGGTGGAAGCCATTCAAACCTATGGAAGAGCCGGTAGTCCTACAGTATGAACCGAAATCAGCGATAGCTTGAAGATTCTGTCGCTCGGTGAAGTTCAAGCAAAACCCCTCGATTGCGTCATTCCATCATGGAGAGCTCGAATCGAGGTCAACATAGACGTCTCCGAAGGCATCCTTGCGAATCTGGATGCCGGCAATCCATGCTGGCACGACGGTCTTCTCGGAACTCGGCGCTATCTGCGTGGCCTCCTTCGAAGACACAGAACCGGAGGCGCCTGGGCTGGCGATTTTTATCCCTGTGGACGAGCGTAAGCTGATTACGCGCTTCGGAGCGATAGGTCTAATGAAAAAAAGACCCCTCCGCGGTTGGGGAGGGGTCTAAGGGCGGGAGAGAAGCTAGCGCTTACTTGGGTGTGACGGCGGCAAACATATTGTTTTCTCCGCGCTTCACGAGCAGAAGGATATTGTTCTGATCTTTGGCCTGTTCAACCTTTTGCCGAAGATCGTCCACGTCTTTCACCGGTTTGCGATTGACCTCGCGAATAACATCACCGGTTTGAATCCCCGCGTTTGCGGCCGGGCTTCCGGGCTCAACACCAGTGACGACCACGCCGGAGTCGGTGTTGATGCGTAGCCTTCGGGCCATCTCAGGGGTTAGATTCTGCACCGTGATCCCTAAAGTCTTATGCGCGGGCGCATTGGCGACTGCCACGTTCTCTTCCATTTCGGAGACTTTCACCGATCGATCGACAGTCTTCCCGTTCCGCAGAAGCTTGACGTTGACCGATTTTCCCACCGGGGTCGACGCAACAACCTGAGGTAGATCTTTCGACTCAGAGATTGCTTTGCCGTCGAACTCGACGATCACGTCTCCCTGCTCGATTCCGGCTTTTTCCGCCGGGCTTCCCGTCATAACTTGTGCAACGAGGGCACCTTTGTTGTCTGTGAGACCGAACGATTTGGCCAGTTCCGGAGTCATCTCTTGGATGCTCACGCCGAGCCATCCGCGGGTTACATGGCCCTTTTCCTGAAGCTGGGGAGCGATGTCCTTGGCCATGTTGATAGGAATGGCGAATCCGATGCCCTTACCCTGTGCAAGGATCGCAGTGTTGATGCCCACCACTTCGCCTTTTGTGTTGATCAGCGGGCCACCGCTATTGCCGGGATTGATCGACGCGTCGGTCTGAATGAAATTGTCATAGGGGCCCGAACCAATCACTCGTCCCTTGGCGCTGACAATACCTGCCGTGACGGTTTGTTCCAGGCCAAACGGACTGCCGACTGCCACGACCCAACTACCAACTTTTAGCTCATCTGAATTTCCTAGAGGTAGAGCATGCAGATCAGATGCGTCGATTTTTACTAAGGCTAAATCGGTTTTTGGGTCCCGGCCTACGACCTTACCATCATATTCTTTGCCGGTGGCGAGTTTCACCTTGATCTGGTCTGCGTCTTCGACCACGTGGTTGTTGGTCAGGATGTAGCCGTCGCGGCTCATAACAAACCCCGAACCTACACCCTGTTGTTGAGGCTCTGGGGAGGGAGCGCCTTCTGAGAACGGTCCAAAGAAATCGCCGAAGGGGCTGTCTTCGCCGAAAGGATTGCCACGAAAACTTCGTGACCCGAAGGCGACGTTTTTCACCTTCTTGACGACCTGGATATTGACGACGCCGGGACGGACGTTTTCTGCCAGCTCGCTAAAGTTGCCCGGGACCATGGCTATTTCGGATGCTTTCGATGTCGGAGCGGCTGCCGCGTCGGGAGTTTTCGTAAATTTCGCAATCCCGTACCCGGCTCCGACTAACGCGGTTGCCAGTACCGGGGCAAGCAATAGCCGCTTAAAGTTGAGCTTCTCCATAATTCGTTTCCTCCTTGGTTTTTGGGCCTTGTGACCCCTATTAGTTTAGACGCAACTATAAGGCGCCAAAATTAACCGGAGGCTGACGGCAAGATTACCAATTGGTAATGTTGGCGGAAGGAGGAGACTAGGATTGGAATAGTGGAAGAATGGAATACTGGATTATGAAGAGGGCTCCCAGGATTCCATCATTCCAATATTCCATTCCTCTATCATTCGAGTCTAAGGAGATTTCGGGAGGGTGATAGTGAAAGTGCTCCCTTGGTTTAGGACGCTCCTCACTGTGATATCTCCACCATGGGCCCGGGCGACGGCTCGGGCCAAGCTGAGACCAAGCCCGGTTCCCGGCTCTGACCGGCTCTGATCGCTGCGATAAAATCGCTCGAAAATGCGGGTGAGATCAGCCTCGGAAATGCCGACGCCTGTGTCATGAACCGTAACGACGATGTCCTGATTGGCTTGTGAAATCGAAACCGTCACTTGTCCGCCGGGTGAGGTATATTTCACGGCGTTGTCTAAAATATTAGAGAGCATCCGCTGCAGCATACGGGAATCTCCCAGGAGAAAGTTTTTTTCCGGCCCCTGGCAGTGCAGCGTAATGTGCTTGTCTTCGGCGGTGGGTTCGAAGAGCTCGCAGGCGCTACGAATCAACGCTCCGATGTCCACTTCCACGCGCGAAGGCCTTTCGAGGCCGGCCTCGGTTTTCGATATGAACAGCATCGTGTTGATCATGTCGAGGAGGCGGTCGCATTCTTCCACAGTGCTCGCCGCCATATTTTCATATTCGCTGAGCGATTTGCTGGTAGTGAGAGTAACCTCCGCGAGCCCGCGCATTCGAGCTACAGGGCTTCGCAGGTCATGAGCGATGTTATCGCTCATTTCCTTGATCTCTGTGAGCAGAGTTTGAATGCGGTCAAGCATCTGATTGAAGGTGGTTGCCAGCTGATCGATCTCATCGCCTCTGGGCTTCACCGGGACGCGCTCCTCGAGCGAGCCGCCCGATATTTTCTGCGCCGTGCGCGTCACCGCCTCGACGCCTGAAACGGCCCGCTTGGCCATGAACCAACCGACTCCTGCGGCCACAACGATTAACAGCGTCATGGTGATGATAAAGATTCGCTTGAACGCCTCGACAAAGCTCGACTGACTTTCCATCGCTTGTCCTACCTGCGCGACGATGATCGGACTGAGGAGGGCGTAGAGAATGCGCACTTGGTCGCTGCGGTTTGGTATGGTGATGGTCTCGAAAACCGCGCTTTCGCCCTGGCCTAACTGCTCAATAGCGGCTCCGTTTACCGGGATATCTGTCCAATAGGACATGTTGGACGACGAGAAAGCTGTCCCGTTGAGGTTCAAAAATCGAAAGAATACCTTCTTTACTCCAGCGGCCTGGGCCTCGATCACGGCGCTATTGTTGATCGCTTCGACGCCTTCAGTGGCGAGCAAGGTCGAGAAGCGCCGCGCCTGGCCGCGCAACTCCTGATCCGTGCGCTCCTGAAGGACCGAGGTGATAAAGGAATAGAAAAGAAGAAAGGAGATGCAAGCAAAAACAGCGAAAATTCCCGCGTACCAGAGGGTTAGCCGGAAGGCCAGGGTGCTGCGGAGCCTAAGGATTTTCTCGAAGAACATAGCCGACCCCGCGCATGGTATGAATCAATTTTTGCGAGAAATCCCTGTCGATCTTGTCGCGAAGTCGAGAGATCCGCGCCTCGACTACGTTGGTTTGAGGATCAAAATCATAATCCCACACATGTTCCATGATCATGGTCTTTGAAACCACGCGTCCGGCATTGCGCATCAGATATTCAAGCAGGGAAAATTCTATGGGCTGCAATTCGATCTTTCTCCCCTCCCGGAGGACTTCCCGGGTCAGGAGGTTCATGGATAGATCTCCGACAATCAATTTAGTCGGCTCGGAGAGGCCGCTGGCTCTACGAATCAACGCCTGCACCCGAGCAAGCAGCTCGGAGAAGGCGAAGGGCTTGGTCATGTAGTCGTCACTTCCCGTTTGCAATCCCTTGATGCGATCATCCACGGAGTCTTTGGCACTCAGAACAATGACCGGCGTATTGATCTTCTTTTGTCGCAACTTCTCGATGAGTGATAACCCGTCCAGTTTCGGCAACATGACGTCCACGACAGCAGCGTCGTAGGGCTCGGTCAGAGCCAGCTGAAGGCCAGACTCGCCGTCGGCAGCATGATCAATCGCATAACCCGCAGCGCGCAACCCCTTCTCGACGAAAG
>Ga0209684_1000090_pt1 | contig 15791 bp, 13 predicted proteins | sample PanSoiPlot6MoBio_FD_188322 | JGI IMG/M metagenome (GOLD analysis project Ga0209684, IMG submission 188322) | Tropical forest soil microbial communities from Panama analyzed to predict greenhouse gas emissions - Panama Soil Plot 6 MoBio (SPAdes)... | ecosystem: Environmental > Terrestrial > Soil...
GGGCGATCTCGACCACGCCGGCCAGCGTCTCCTCGACCGTCGGCCGGCCGAAGTGGTGCCGCAAGAGCGGGTAGGGAGCCTTCCAGCGGATGCGCCCCACCAGCGTCTGAGGGGGCGGCGCGGAGGCCTCGGCGTGGGCCTGCTCGCCGCGCAGGTAGGCGACGGTGAAGTCGAACGCGGCCTGCGCGATGGCCGCACGGTGCTCTTGAACGGTGAACGAGTGACCGATGTGACGACTCACCCGGCATTCGCCGCTGGGATACGCACCGTCGCGCAGCTCTACGATCTCGCCCGCGATGCGGCCAACCGTGAGATCATGACTTATCCCTCGCCGCGCGATGGCCGGCCCGTCAACAAGGCTTGGCTGGTGCCGCGCACCCGCGACGACTTGGCGGCGCGGCGGCGCGCGATCAAATTCTGGGCTGACGCGAGCTACGGCTTGCTCGGTCGCTCGCCGGATCATGTCGCGTCTTTTTTCGCGGGCTTCGCGGGAGCGCCCGCGTTCTACGTGCGCGGCGGGCAACAGTTCGCCGACAACCTTGTGCGCTTCGCCGCCAAGGCTGCAGACCAGGATCTCTATGTGAGCTACGTCATCGTGCATCCCACCGTCGATCGCGCCAAACCGGCGCACCAGCAGGCCGAGCCGTACCTATACGCCGGCGCCGCCGCCGAGCGTGACAACGGAATCGTCATTCGCGGGGCGCAGATGCTCGGCACGGGTTCTGTGATGTCCGACTACGTGTTGGTCACGGTTATTTTACCGCTCAAGCCTGGCGACGAAGACTATGCGATTTCCTGCGTGGTGCCGAACGGCGCGCCCGGTCTGAAACTCTACCCGCGGCGGCCTTATGCGGTCGGACCCACGAGCGTCTTCGACTACCCGCTGTCCAGCCGCTACGACGAGACCGATTCGCTGGTCGTGTTCGACAATGTCTTCGTGCCCTGGGAGGACGTGTTCATCTACAAAAATATCGAGCTGACGGCGGGTCAGTTCAGCGTGACCCCAGCCCACGTGCTGGGCAACACCCAATCGCATATCCGATCCTGGGCCAAGCTTCAGTTCCTGGTAGGACTGGTCAAGCGCTGCATGGATCTCAGCGGACGCTCCGCCACACCCGACACAATCGCCCAACTCGGCGACCTCGCGACGCGAGTCTCGCTCGTGGAGGGTATGATTCTCGCTGCCGAGGCGGCGGCCGAGCTAGACCAGTTTGGCGTGATGCGCCCCAACGGTGCCCTGCTCTACGCGAGCCAGGTGTACCAACAGGCGATGTATCCGCCGCTGCTAAACCAAATCCGCGGATTGATGGGCGGGAGTCTGATCCAGTTGCCGGCGACGGTCGAGGAGCTACGCGCGAGCGGCTCGGCGGCGGACATGCAGCGCTATGTGCGTTGGCCCAAAGCGAGCAGCCGCGAGCGGGTAAAACTCTTGAAGCTTTTGTGGGACGCGCTCGGCTCGGAGTTCGGCTCGCGCCATCTCCAGTACGAGATGTTCTACGCCGGCGAGCCCGCAGCGATCCAGGGCCGCGAGTTTCGCAGCTTCGATTGGGCGGCTGCGGAGGCCCTGGTCGATCGTTGCCTCGCGAGTTACGACCTGGATACTATGTGATGGTGAAGTAAAAATTAAAAAATAAAAAGGCAAAAGTTTCGGAGCGGGTTAACAGCTAAAACAATTTCGAAGCACGAAACCTGTCCTGAGCTTTGCCGAAGGATCCGAAAATTCGAAACAATACCGAAATGACCAAACAAAAATACGTAAAGTTCTGCCAGCTTCCTTCGGATTCGACATTTTGGATTTTCCCGATTTCTTTGTTGCGAAGTTTGTTTCGGATTTCAACATTCGGATTTCGAATTTGTTTATAGGAGGATCTTGATGAAAGCGCAGGAATGGCGGGAGGTGTTGGGTGAGTGTGTGCGGGACTTTTTCCTCACGCCGGAGATGGAACATTTCTACTCAATCAAGATGACCCGGGAGCAGGCGCAAATATATCTTTTGCAGCTGGGCCTCTATGCGCTTCAGCGGCGCAACAACTGGCCGCAGGTGGCGGCCAATTGTCCAGAGTTCGACGTGAAGCAACGCATTCTGTCGCACGAGTATGAGGAACTCATCGAAGACGAGCACTCCAAGAAGGGCCACATGGATCTCATTTTTCGTCAAGGGAAAGAAGTCGGGTTGAGCGTCGATGATATCTTGAACGCCGAGCCTTTGCCGACGACCAGGGCGGCAATGTACGCGTGGTTCTGGATCGCGCGCACACGTCCATGGCAGGAAGCCATTGCGGCGTCGACCATCGCAGAGTGGACCAATGACGATCGGCTGTTGGGCGATCTCGGCGGAGGAAATTGCAGCCGGCTCTACAAGATTTGGACGCGGGATCTAAATTTCACCGCCGCGCAGGTACCGAACTTCACGGCGCATAGCAAGGCCGACGTGAAGCACTCCGACATGTTCATCGATGTGCTGGAAAAATATGTTGCGCCGGGACGAGAACCGGACGTGCTGATCACTGCTAAGGAATCCATGGACATCCACCGCGCTTATTTCGGCGGCATGGCGCGAGCGATGGACAAAGCGTCTTGACCCGAGGGGGGAGCAGAGCGGGAAATCCGAAGGATTGAGGCAAAATATTATTGGCCGTCACAATTGCTTCGAAAGGAAGGTCTACCATGGCAACGATCCAGGAGATTATGCAGGTCGGCGTTGGCATGCCGGATCGCGAAAGGTTCGCGAATTTTGCCCGTGATATGTTGGGACTTCCGGCCACAACGTCGCCCGACGGAAGGATCACGTATATTAGGCCGGATCACTATCAGCACCGAATCGCCGCGCGCACAGCTCCGGAACCAGTTCTTAACTACATTGGATTGGACGTTGGCGGGCCCGACGAACTTGCCGAGTGGAAGACGAAGCTCAAAGTCGGCGGCATCGATTGGCGTCCTGGTAGTCGCGAGGAAAGTCTTGAACGGCATATGGCTGACTTCATCGAGTTCGAGGACCCCGATGGGCATCGTCTGGCTTTGTCGTATGGCTTCGAGATTGACGAAGAGCCGGTGCACTATACCCGCGATCTTAACGTCGTAGGTTTGGGCCACGTGCTGCTCACGGTCAAGGACACCCAGCGATCGCATGATTTTTATACTGGCGTATTGGGCTTCCGGCTGAGTGATTGGGTATACGTCGACGACAACATTCGCTTGTGCTTCTTGCGCTGCAACGCGCGCCATCACAGCTTCGCTTTCGCGCCATGCATGCCAGGCAAGTCTCCCAGACTGCAACATGTGATGTTGGAAGTGGAATCGTTGGACGACGTCATGCGCTCCTATCACTTCCTGCGTATTCACAAGGCGCCCATAGGCATGGGCCCTGGCCGGCATCTCAATTGTCAGACCACACACGTTTACGTGCAAACCCCCGGCGGATTTGCCGTAGAGTTTGGCTGGGGCCATCGCCGTCTCGACGATGCCTCACATCAACCGATCATCTATCCCCCGGGCAGCCCCGTTGATATCTGGGGCGGCGATATCCAGAGTCCGGAATTCGAACTTGGCTAGTTGTCAGCGATCGGAGCCGCGAGCGCACGGGTAGTAGCGCAAGGCGCGACATCATCAACGCCCCCGCTGTTCTGCGCGTCCCGGAAGGATAGGCGCCCTCTAACTATCAGACCACCGAACGCTCAACGGCAAGAAACAACAAAAAAAGGCTGTGTTCTTTTGCCGTCTCTGATCCTCAGAGCCTCTCAAGTGCTCACGAATGTAGAACGACGGGAACGCCATAGACGCTTCGAACGACTGGAATCGGTTGAACCTGATAAAAGCGAATCATGTCCGAATATGGCGAATCGGTCACTTGCGTAGGGGCTGCACTTGTTCCAATCTCTTCTTATAACGTTATGAAAGATTTTTACGAAGCTTTGCTCGCCCGGGATTACCGCTTTGACGGTAAATTTTTTGTCGCGGTGAAAACCACCGGCGTTTACTGCCGGCCCATTTGCCCGGCAAGGCCGAAGCGCGAAAACGTCGAGTTCTTCCCGGACGCGGCGTCAGCCGAAGCAGCGGGGTATCGCCCATGTTTGCGCTGCCGGCCGGAATGTGCGCCCCTGTCACCGGCTTGGTGGGGAAAGAAGGCTGTGATTCAACGGGCACTGAAACTCATCGCTAACAACGCGCTTCATCATCATATTAACGAGGAGGAGTTTGCCGAGCGACTGGGCATGAGCGCGCGGCATTTGCGCCGGCTTTTTAAAGACGAAATTGGGCGGACGCCAAAACAAATCTCCGACGCCAACCGGCTCAATTTCGCGCGCAGACTGATCGTTGAAACTTCCGTGCCGATAATGGCGGTGGCGCGCGCCGCAGGCTTTTCCTCGCTCAGACGCTTCAATGATGCTTTTAAGAAGCGCTTCCAACGCGCGCCTTCACGATTGAGGAGGGCCCGATCAAAAATCAAAAGCACAGAGGGCATTGAGCTCAAACTGTCGTTCAGGCCGCCGTTCGACTGGCAGAGCCTTATCCGGTTCTATCAATTCCACCCGATTCCAGGCGTTGAACGAGTCGTGGAAAATTCCGTCGAACGGGTCTTTCGCATTGAGGGAACCGTGGGATTTCTTCGCGTTCAACCGGTTGACGGCAAACCGCAGCTGAAGTTCAGCGTGGTAACTGAAGATCCACGACTTCTTTTCGAAGTCGTGAATCGGATCAGAAGGATGTTCGATTTAGATTCCGATCCTATGCTGATCGCGAACAGTTTTGCTCGGCTGCCGCTTCTCGCAAAGCTTGTTGATCGTTTTCCCGGCTTGAGGGTGCCGGGCGGCTGGGATCCTTATGAAACGGCGGTCTGCTCAATCTTGGGCCAAGTTGTTTCGGCTGAACAGCGAGCCAGTCTCGTGGGCGAGCTGGTGAGCGGTTACGGAGAAGAAATTTTTCACCCTGTGACGGGAGCAAAGGCGTACTTATTTCCCAGTGCCACAGTCTTGGCGAGTTCCGATCTGAGCAAAGTGAGAACAAGCGTCGCGCGCAAAGAGGCGATTCGTGATTTCAGCCGTCGCGTGTTGAGCGGAGCCATTTCTCTTTCAGAAGCTCAAGACCCGATGATGTTTCGGAAAGCGCTGCTCGAGACAAAGGGTTTGGGACCATGGTCAGCTGAATACATAAGTCTCCGGTCCATCGGCGACACGGATGCCTTTCCACGTACCGACTTGATCCTTAAGCGGGTGCTTGCGCTGCATCCCGATCTTGATCTGGAAGTTATCAAACCTTGGAGGTCCTATGCGGCGGTCTATCTTTGGAAAGGGTTTGCTCAAACACTCTCCAAGCAAAAAACGAAGAAACCATATCACTCTATTTTAAAAACCAATGCGGTGCCCGATCAGGAAGCTCGAATCTAGCGGCAGACGCCGAAGAAAGTCGCCGTCGATGCGACCCTCCAGGATAATCAATTGGTTCACGGCCCTGCCATTTTTCACGCCCAATAGCATAGCTGAACTCTGTAGCTGCCCATAGCTCACCTCTTCGACGACAACGATGCTTACCATGTTCGCGCAATTGCGAAAACATGAAGATAAGGCTACGGTGTTCGAACGGCGCGGAGCGCATGAAGCGGGCAAATCCCGGCGGCAGGAAGGGCTATGGTTCTTCTTAGGCGACGGCCGTGAGAATTGTAACGCATGGAAGTTCCTTTATTTGCGCAACCTGGATAATATTTGAACAGACGGAAGCTTGGCGGTATTTTCAAACGCCAATGGTTGAGTTTTCTGCAATCACGAACGAGTGACGCCCAAATGAACCGACATCCCGAAGTGAATTAGAAGGAGAATTCATGGCCAGAATTAAAGGTGTAACGGAAAGTGACAGCAATGATGCGGTACGAGAAATTTTTGAGGAGCAGAAGAAACGGCGTGGCTTTGTGCCGAATGCTGCGCAGGTCTCCGCCGCTAGGCCGACGATCTATAAAGGAGTGCAGGCGCTCGCCCAAGGAATTCAGGAGTCGGGCCTGATAGCGCCGGAGCTGCGCAATCTAGTCTGCGCCAGAACTGCCCACATCAATGGTTGCCCGTATTGAATTGACAGCAATGCATCCGGGGCGATGCAAAACGGGGCTGCGGGCGAGAAAGTCGAAGCGGTGCTGGGAGATTATAGGAAAAGTCCGTTATTTTCCGTGCGCGAGCGGTTAGCACTGGAGCTGGCCGAGCGGATGACCTACACGAGTAAGCGAGTCACGGATAAGTTTTTCAAGCGTCTCCAGAAACATTTTACCGATGAGGAGTTGGTGGAATTGGCTGCGGTGATTGCGCTCGAGAACTTTCGCAGCAAGTTCAATCCTGTCTTCGCCATAGAGGCTAACAATTTTTGCCCTCTGCCAGCCGTGCAGGAGGCTGCGGCCGCCGCCACGCGCCGCTTCCATGAATAGGGTGATGCGGTGCTTTCAGCACACAAGTCGTAGCTGGGTTCCGGCCCGGATATCTATTCGGTTTTTTCAGTGCTCTCCCTGCTATAGAATCCGCTAAAGATCATTATGCCAGACCGACTTTTCGCAAGGAACGACACAAGTCCAAGCGGCGACGTGGTTGTTCATCTTATCGACGGCACCTACGAGTTGTTCCGGCATTTTTACGGCCTTCGTCGCTTCAACAATGGCAAAGATCGGCCCTTCGGTGCGGTGATTGGCGTCCTCAATACCATTTTACAGATGATTGAGAAGGGAGCGATGCACATTGGTGTGGCGACCGATCACGTCATCGAGTCTTTCCGCAATGCTCTTTGGCCCGCCTACAAAACCGGCGATGGCATTGAGCCCGCGCTGCTCGCCCAATTTCATCCGCTCGAAGACGCGCTCGCAGCGATGGGTGTGGCTGTATGGCCTATGATCGAGCTCGAGGCCGACGATGCACTCGCCTCGGCGGCGCAAATCGCCTGCGAAAACGAGAGCGTGCAGAGAGTCTGCATCTGGACGCCCGACAAGGATCTGGCGCAATGTGTTCGGGGCGGCCGAGTCGTGCAGGTTGACCGCAGAAGTCAGAAGATTCGCGATGCGGGAGGGGTTCGTGAGAAGTTCGGAGTGGAGCCCGCGCTGATTCCCGACTTTCTTGCGCTGGTCGGCGACGCCGCCGACGGATATCCAGGCATCTCGGGGATCGGTCCGGTCTCAGCGGCACGGCTCCTGAATATACACGGCATCATCGAGGACTTTCCAGCGACCGTGTTGGGCGACAAGCTCGAGCTTGCGCTATTGTTCAAGCGGCTGGCAACACTCAGGACCGACGCCCGCCTCTTTCGCAACGCCGACGAATTGCGCTGGCGCGGCCCTACGGCTACATTTGCAGCGTGCGCAGAGCGGTTGGGAGACCCCCGTCTACTGCATCGCTCTCTTACGGCGGCAAACGCAACTCAATAACGGCTTCAGTCCAAATCGCGCGCAATATTTTCCATCGCGAAAGATTATAGGCCCGCTGAACCATCGTAATTCATCTTTGCGGTCATGCCGGTGAAAGCTTGTCCCGGACCTGATCCGGGACCGGCATCAGAACTCTTTGCCTTCTCCTAGTCGAGAAGCTTGCGCGCGAGTTCGGCGGCCGCCTCGCGAGTCTTGAGGATTTTCTCTTCCGACTGATTTTCAAGCTTTTGGTATTGGTCTGAGGTAAGGCTATCTTTAGCCGCAAAAACACCGAACTCTTTCGTCCATTGAGTATCGACGTCGAGGCGGCGGGTCGCCTGACCCATCGCTCGGGAATATGTTTCCTGTCCTTCTGGACCGAGGAACCAGTTGATGAACACTTTGGTCGCGTTGGGATGGGGAGCGGCTTTGATAATCGCTACGTTGCCGCTGCCGCCGCTTACGTAAATTTCGTCGCGCGGAGTGGAAACCGATTTCACGGGCAGTCCGGCTTTGGCAAACGGAAGAAACGAATAATAACTAAGGCCGGCGACCAGCGCGATCTTTCCTCTGGCCAGACTTTCCGCCAATACCCTTTGATCGCGGCTGAGGAAAAGCTTCTGGCCCGCCAGCTTCTTCAAATACTCCTCGCCCTTGAGTTTCAAGAGAAACGACCACATCGAGGAGCCCGCGCCGGGAGTGCGCGGATCGAGGTAGCCGATTTTGCCGGACCATTTGGGATTCAGCAAGTCGTTCAAGGAACGAATCTCTTCTGGCTTCACATAGTCCGTGTTGCACCAAATGAGCTCGACTTGATAGGCCTGCGAGGCGTAAATGTAACGCTTCGCGTTGTCCAGCCAGATGTGCCCGCCCCACCAGTTGCTCGGGTCTTTGATTTCCTTGAGAATCATCGCCGGTTCGAGGGGAGCTAAAATACCCTCGGACAGAAGTCCCGTAATCATCGATTCGCCGCCGCCCATATGGACATCGAAATAAGGCACGCCGGACTTCGATTCCTGCTGGATTTTACCCGTGACGGCGGCGGCTCTGCCGACATTGAGTTCGGCCTCGATACCGAAACGCTGCTTGAAAACCTTTTCTATTCCTCTTCTCAGCTCGGCGCTGACCGGAACCGAGACCACCACCTTGCCTTCCTTCTTGGCCGCCGCTACCGTTCTTTCCCAATCGGCGGGCGAGGGCGGTTTTGCCTCCCCGGCATGCAACGCTTCCGCTCCGAGCAGGGCGAAGTAAGCCCATGCACCGAGCCATAGGAAGATTTTCAATCGCAGGTACAACATTCTTGCGCTCGCTTTGTCGTTAAGCCTTAGTCGTGCGCGTAGAGGCAGACCTGTGTGTCTGCGCTCTCAGGCGATCACGAAGGATCGGCCTGCAAATTCTTGCGCCACTGAACCACCACAAAATCCACATTGCTTGACATGTAAATGTGCCACCGATAAGAAGTCAAGTGAATTGAGTACTATTGACCGTCTTGTCTCGTTACGATCGGAGGGAACCCCCAAATGAGTAACACCGCGACGGCGGACGAATCCGTCCCCGAAGTTTTGGAATCGTATTTCACCAAATACCCGGACGTTCCCAAAGAGACCATTCTCAAGCAACATCTCCTGAGCCTCGGTCACTGGTTCAGTGATGCGGCGCTCGATGCCACGGCGGGCGCGCTGGTCAAGTCCTATCGATTGTTTTCTTACGATCTCGTGCCGATGTCTGAGTTTAAGCGGAACGAGCACCGGCGTGTTCCCGAGCATTTTGTTTTCCTGAACGGGCCCTACAGCATGCGCCCGGTATCGATTCAAACTTCGCTTTCGCCTTATTCTCCTTACCTGATCGACGTGGTCGACGGCCGGCTTGTCCTGACCACGCAAGGGCGCGTGCTCGCAGAGGTGCGTTTCCCGAAAACGCCCGATTATTATACGAAGAGCTTGCCTGACGGCACGCCTTACCATGAGATCGTCGCCTTCGGCTCGTTTATTACGATCTTTCGCAACTGCCAATACTGGGGGGCGCGCGAAGAGTGCAAGTTCTGCGACATCAACGAGAACGCGCGCCAGATGAAGTTGTCGCGCGATTTCACCTTGACCGCGCCGGTAAAACCTGTGGCAGACGTCGTGCGTGTATGCGAGGAGGTAGCGAGCGATGCCCGCAAGGCCGGCGCAAGGAGGCCCGGCTTCGTGCTCAGTGGTGGCACCATTACCAAAACGTTGCACGGAAAATCCGAAGTGGATTTTTACGAGCCATACATACGCGCCATCAAAGGATGCACGTCGGACCCAAGAATTACCTTCGAGGTCAACGCGCGGCCGCGCGAAGAAGTCCAGCGCTACAAAGACGCCGGCGCCGACAATATTCACTTCAACATGGAAGTGTGGGATCGGCGGCTCTTCGAATGGATCAATCCGGGAAAGGCCGAGCGTATCGGCTGGGACAACTGGGTGCGCTGGATGTGCGACGCGGTGGAGATTTTTGGCACCGGCGTGCAGCCGAGCTTCGTCTCCGGCGTCGAGATGGCGCGTCCCCACGGGTTTACATCTGTCGCCGAAGCGGTCAAATCGTCGAGTGCAGGCTTCGAATACCTGATGTCGCACGGGATCTTGCCGCGCCCACAACAGTGGCGGCGCGAGCCATCGACGGCGCTCTGCAAAGAAGCCGAACAGCCGCCGGTGCCGCTGGAGTTCTATATACTGTCCACGCGTGACTGGTACGAGCTTTACCAAAAATATCGCGCCAAGCTGCCGCGGTTTGGCGGCCGGGACCCCGGTCTCCTTCCGGAGCGGAGCTTGCTAGGTCCGGTTCACGGCGCCTACGGCGACTATGTTTTACTGAATGAGAATCTGCTTCCAGACGACATCGAAGAGCAAATTAACCGCCGCAGCGTGCCGTTCGAAAATCTCGAGGGAGGCGCCAGTGTTTCATGATATTTCAGAAAACATGCAGCAGGCGATGCGCGCCCTCGAGGAAGAGACCGAACGCAATCAAGTGGCGCTGCGCAGTGTGTCCGTCGATGTCGGCCGCTGCCTTGCGCTTCTCGCGATGTCGGCGCCGCCGGGCGCATTTATCGAGCTGGGCAGCAGCGCCGGCTACTCGAGCCTTTGGCTGTCCCTGGCCGCCCGCGCGCGAGGGGTGACTCTCACGACGATCGAGCTCGATGAAAAGAAAGTCGCTTTGGCCCGAGAAAACATATCCCGCGCCGGAGCGGCGGGTTCCGTCCAATCCGTTCATGGCGACGCTCTCGTCTACGCCACCCGTTTTGAGAACATCGCGTTTTGCTTCTCCGATCTGCAGCCCCCGGAGATCAACGCCAGGGCCTACGAGACAGTGGTCCCGCGCCTCGTCCCCGGCGGATTGCTCGTCATCGATAACGTAACTTCTCCCCGCCTCCAAACGGCGCTCATAAACCGTGCGGAAAACGACCCGCGAGTCGACTGCGTCCTCTTGCCATTCCCGAAAGGCGATCTCATCTGTCGGAAGTGCTGAAGCCAACGGCAAGGTGACACGGGTTGCTTGGCGGGTCTGCGCTGCGCTCCGATCCGGCGGAGTGGTTAAACTTAGGCAAATCTGACACCCGAGTCACTACTGTTCAAGCATCTTGCAACGCTCTCGCAACACGGACGAGCTCCGTTGGCGCGGCCCCCACCGGCACATTCGCAGGGTCTGCCGAGTAGTTAGGAGATTCCCGTCTAATGCATCGCTGTCTGGCGGCATAAAACGCAACTCAATGACTACTTTCGATCACAATCGCGCATCTTTTATGAACTAAGAATCAAGAGACTAAACCAAACTTGCACATTCTCTCAGTATGCGATGCATTGTTTTAAGATCGGACGCTTCTTTACCCGACTAGGCGGTGGTGATAGCGTAAATCAGGAGACAATGAGTCCTGTTATGCGGTCGTTATTGGAGTTCTCTACCAGTGCAGCAAGTCCGAACAAACGGTCGTCTAAATTACTGCGACCCACCAGCGCATATCGGGAGGCAGATATGGAACGAGCCAAAAATAATGAATGTTATGCCTTGATTTTAGCGGTCGTTCTCTTGGTTTCACCCCAACTAGCCTTCGCACGCGGCATGAGCGGCGGAGCGGCCGGCAGGGCTGGAGGCGCTTCGTTCAGCTCCATAGGGTCTAGATCGGCCGGCGCGGTCTTTAGTGGTCCACGCGTTCATGTCCCAAATCCAGGCTTCCGCGCTCCCATGGCTGCTAGAAATCGTCTAGACGCAGGAAGAAGTGTTCAGCCCTTCATGATGGCGGGCACAAGAACAAGCGGACGGTCACCTTTCATCCACATGTCGCCTAACGGTCACCATGTGGATTTTCGCCATCGCCCTCGGTTCATAATAAATAGGTTGCGGGCTCCCTTTATTGTTGCCCCATTCCTGTCTGATTTTGGCTATTATCCGTACTGCAATAGCATTTACTTTGGCGCCTACGATTGTCCATTCCCTTACGCCCCATTCGCGCCTGGTTATGCTCCTGTGCCTATGCCCTATTACTCGGACGAAAATCCTTATGACGTTGATAATTCTGTAAGCTTGTCGGCGGATAACGGCGACTACGCTCCGCCAAGCATCACCAGTGAGCCAGCGCCTATAAGCTCAGAATCCTTCGACCGGCAAGGCGATCGCGCATTCCGTGCGCGTGATTACATGGCAGCGAATCGTGATTGGCAACACGCGGTCGTGGATGATCCCAGCAATGGCACATTAGCTATGAAGCTGGCTTTGGCCCTCTTCGCGGTGGGTAAGTACCGGGAAGCAGCCGGTATGACACAGCAGCTGTTAATGCTCCTCCCGCAGGAGAAGTGGGGACAGTCGATTACTGATTACAAAAAACTATACTCCAACCCTAAAGATTATTCGGACCAGCTGAAAAGCCTGGCCAAGGCTGCTGCAGATAAACCGAACGATCCCGCACTTCGTTTCCTGCTAGGCTTTCACTATGGTTATTCGGGTCGTGTTGCTGATGCTGTGCGTGAGCTCAATAAGCTTGTTCAGTTGGAACCGAAAGATCAGCTCGGCCGCAAGTTGCGAGACCTTATGGCCGACAAAACTCATAAAGACAATAACTCTGCAACTGCCGTGGCTTCGAGTGACATTTATATGCGTAAGGATGCCAATGGAACACTCTACTTCACGAACATTCCCGCGGATCTAAAGAATCAGCCGACGAGTTGGCACCGTACACCTTATTGAACTAAAACGTATCGGAACCGGTCGCGGGCGGCAGTTTGAGTTTTGTTAACACTATGAAGAGCGAACTCGGATTCAAAGCGGCGCATCGCGAACTGATTTTTAGATTTGAGCGCTGATTGGTGGGAATCCGAAATCCAAAATCGAAAATCCAAATTGATTGGGTGAAGCTTACAGTCCAATTTTGCCGGTGAAAATGAGGCGCTAAGCTCCGACAATACTAGGTTTTGGAACGAAAATCCTGAAGCTACGGCGACTTAGCTTGGTCCGGGCCCGGATTACTCGCTTCGCTAAAATCCTCCGCGGCGAGCCAAGTAAATTCTGAGCACCCGTCGTGAACGAATACTACTCCGGTCTCTCTCACTTTGGCAGGAAATCGTTTGTCGCGACGTCCGCGAGTGTCGGGCGTTTTTTCAAGATCCCGGCCACCTCCATGACGTCGGCGGCGGCTTTCAACGCCCGCTCCGTTATCCGCCCGTCGCGACTGTAGGCCGGCACCGTTGCCTTGATCCCGGTCATGAGAGCGTCGCGCGGAGTCGCGCCCATCGAGGGCTGGAGCGCGTCGGCGATCTCCTCGGGCTTAGCGGCGAGGGCCCACTGGTTGGCGCGCAGTAGTGCCCGTACCAGCTTCCGCACAAGCTCGGGATCCTTCTGGATCACGTCGGGCCGGGTGACAAAGACCTGCTGCAGGAACTCCGCGAGCGCCGGGTCCTCGCCCCGCGCGTTGTCAATCAGCAGGATGGCGAAGCCACGCGCCACCGCCGTGTCGGGCAGCGGCGGCGACATGAGCGCGACGTCTACCTTGCGTTGCTCGAGGGCCGCAAGCCAGGTCAACCCGCTACCAACCGGAATGACATTAGCGTCCTGCTGCGGCACCAGCCCAGCCTTGCGGAGAGTGTAGGCGGCGAGGTTGGCGGTCAGCGAGCCAGGCTGTGTAGAGCCGATCGTAAGCCCGCGGAGCGCTTTCAGCTTGTCGGCGAGCGGCGATTTCTCGGTGATGCCCTTGGCTTGCGCCACGTCTTTATGCATGGCCCAGTTGATCAGCGCGCGGGGAATCACGCCCATCACCATCATCAGGCGCTTACCTTCCTGCCAGGGAAGCATGACCTGATCGCTCGCCGTGTAGGTGAAGTCGACGTCCCCGGCGATCAGCGCCTTGATGTCGGGTCCGCCGCCGCCGGTCACGGTCAGTTCCACGCTGAGGCCTTCCTGGGCAAAGTAGCCCTTGACCTCGGCGAGATACACGGGCGCCGTCGTCAGCGCCACTACCGGCAAAGTCATCTTGACCTTGCGAGGCGCCTGGGCGTGGGCGGGCGTGGAGATCAGCACGATGAGCATGGCGAGCGCAACGAGCACGGGGGATCGGGTCTTATTAGAAGGTGTCATAAAGGCATTCTCCAACTGTAACGGTACGACGCGGATGAAGCGGCCACCTCTTTCCGACTGCAACCTCTTGCTTAACCCATCCTTCCCTCGGCACCCGGATGCTACTGCGCGCATAAAGAGGCTGTCAACGGAATTCTTACGCGATCGCCGCGCCCTCGCGTATGGCGCGCAGCTTGGCCCTGGCGATTTGCGGGTGGACGCAAGAAAGATTCCCGACCGCTTTAATCGAATCAAAATTCACCACGAGAGAATCAACCTCCGGGCAATCACAAGGAATAAACCAGATGTGTGATTGCAAAGACCTACCCCAACAGTCTTTCGGGGTAAAAACTGATCGGTGAAACAGACTAATATCCACCACCACCGTCTCCCGCAATTGACATAAGTTGTGAGTTGGCATAGACACATTGCATGCGGTTTCTGTTTGATTTGATGAAGAGCAAGAATGTCCGCCGATTTTACTTGGCATCCCATGTACTCGTTCTCGGCCTGTTCTTCCTAGCTATTCGCCCACAGGTCGCTACGTCATTTGATGAACACTTTCGAACCGATGTAAGTAAGTTCGTTGCAATCTCCGGTGTCCTCAAAAATACAAGCCTGAGCCGTAATTTGAAATTTGACGATGCCGAAAGGCTCGCTGCGGCCTTACTAGCACCGGTCTTGAATCCTCCGCGTAGTGATCGTGCTCGTCCGCTCAATCATATTTGTGCTTACAACTGCTTTCATGATTCCGTCGTCGGGCTTCTGCCAACTCGCTCTCCTCCGATTCCCCTCATTTAGCTGTTCTTATTCGTAAGTCACTGTTGGGACCTTTGCCCAGCCGTCAAAGATCGACGTCGGAGAGTAAGATCCGGCTGCTGGTTTAGGGAATGACTTGAATGGGGGGAATATGGCCGAGTTATTTAACCATTTAGATGTTCTCATCGTTGCAGTTTTTGCCATCGCAGGGGCCGCATTTATTTTTTGGGTCAACAAACACTAAAAAATATCAGTTACCCCGGACTACTCCGGCTTACATGGTTATATCTTCGCGCCTTGAACACACAACATAAAATGACGCCTCGAGTCCTTTGCATTTCGGTCTTAATTTCTCAACGAGGCTGTAGAAAAAGTCCCCGTCGGTTAAAAAAGTGCCCAAATTGGGGGTACCAAAATGATTCTTCGAGCCGAGATCGTCGCTTATAGGTCAAATACGGAGGTCGTTCCTTCTTCGACATTTCTTCACTCTGCCTTTTTCTACAGGCTCAACGGCTTGAACTGAGCACCAGCGGGTGAACTGTTGGAACGGCTTGAACAAAAATTTTGAAGCAGTGAGTGGTGTGCCAGATGTAGCCGGGCAAGAAATGGCGATTGGCGCGCGGCATCGGTTCGTTAGGAATGGTTTTTCGGCGTCAAAAACACCGGCCTCAGCGATGAACCGATGCTTTTTATTCCGACTTACCTCAGCAAATCAAGGACCTGCCTTGGTCCGACCCACAGCCGGGCACAGCCCAGGAGACTTATTGCAATGGAACAGCCGCGATGACCTCTGCCATCTCGGCCACCGTTGGCGAATCGAAAAAAGTCTTGACCGATAGTTCCAGCGCGAACGCTTGAACCACGCGCGAAATAACCCGAGTGGCTGCCAATGAATCGCCACCCAGGTCAAAGAAACCATCATGGACGCCTACCCGATCAATCTCCAGCACCTCGGCCCAGATCTTTACCAATGCCTGTTCGATCGAATTTCGCGGCGGCGCATAAGACACGGCGAGCTCCGGGCGTAGTCCTTTTGGTTTTGGGAGCGCTTTGCGATCGACTTTCAATGTATCCGTCAGGGGTAAAGCGTCCAGCG
>Ga0209684_1000091_pt1 | contig 15691 bp, 9 predicted proteins | sample PanSoiPlot6MoBio_FD_188322 | JGI IMG/M metagenome (GOLD analysis project Ga0209684, IMG submission 188322) | Tropical forest soil microbial communities from Panama analyzed to predict greenhouse gas emissions - Panama Soil Plot 6 MoBio (SPAdes)... | ecosystem: Environmental > Terrestrial > Soil >...
TCAGTGAGGTGCAATACGACCGGGATGGCAACGACCTTATATCGCGGGGATTCTATCTGGATGTACCTGCCTGGCATTGCCATGCCTTCACGATGACGAGATTTTCATGAGCGTAAAGGACTCTTTCGTAAATCGGTCCGGCCAATGAGGAAAGCAAAAAAATTACTATCAGGGGCGCGATGACGCGCTTATTCGATGAGGCCAGTCCGATTGTGGCAAGGCAGCCCTCATGATCAGCGTCCGCTTGACAAGGCTTGTCCGTCTGGCAATCGTTGCATGCTCGGCAACTCTCCTCGCTGGCTGCGCTCCGATTTACTTGTGGAAAACGCACACCACATCGACGCCGAGGTCACAGTCTTTCGATGTCGCCCTTGTGACGCGGGAGCCGGTGGCAACGTTTGGTGTCGTTGCCCCGGCCGGTCTTCAGGGTTTCAGCGCCGCGATGTCGTACGCCCTGACTACCTCGCTTTCGGACGCGTCTCCGCCCGTCCGTGGTATTCCCGACTACGAGACAGTGAATAAGCTCAACGGACAAACGTTGGCCGCGGAGTACGGCGATTTGATATCAGGCTTCGCTCGGAGCGGCATCCTTGAGCGTGAACGGCTGCAGCGGATCGGATCGGCACTTGGTTCTGGTTATGTGCTGCTACCCGGACTCGCGGAATACAATCAAGTCATAATCGACCGGGTTTCGATCTACGGCTGGAATTTTCTCCAGAGTCGGGTCACCACGTTGCGGGTATGGCTGCAACTGTGGGACACAAGAATGGGCCAGATTCTCTGGCAGTCCACCGGGGAGATCACCCTGGCGACTCGGTTGTTAGGGCCGGAGCAGACCGTTCCCCTCGATGAGATTGCGCGGAAGGTGTGGCTGCGGATGATCCAGGATGGCTTGCTGGCAGGAAAGACAAGCTCCGAGCTTTTCTCCAGCGATTGAAATATTGAATTTACTCCCGCCAAGGCGCCAAGACGCTAAGTCATAGGAAAGGCCTGTCATCCCGAAAAGACATATTCCTCCTTTGCGGCCTTTGCGTCTTTGCGGGAGATATATTGCGAAATTCAGTTGCGGCTTTGCCGCGCTGCGTCTATAGGATGAATACGCTATGCCCGACAGTTCTATCAACTTAACGACTCAGAGGCTCAAGACACCGCGCGCCGCCGCCCTTGCAGGAATACTCTTCGCGGTGCTGTTCACTAGCAGCTATGTTCTTATCCGGCTTTCCATCCCGGCCAATCCAGCGGATGCCGGCGCGTGGCTCGAAGAAGGAGCAAGAACCGTCGCTCTGGCGCTGAGTTTGTTGCCGTTCGCAGGGATCGCCTTCCTGTGGTTCATCGGCGTGGTGCGCGACCGCTTGGGGCATCTGGAAGATCAGTTCTTTTCCACCGTGTTCTTTGGGAGCGGCCTGCTGTTTCTGGCCATGGCTTTTGTCTCTGCAGCACTAGCGGGTGGTATCCTTGCTACGTACGCCTTGGAACATAGCAAGTTCATCGACAGTGGTATGTACACATTAATCCGGACCGTGATGTATCGCATCACCAACGTCTATGCCATCAAGATGGCCGGTGTGTTCATGATCTCATTGGCTACCATTTGGGTCCGCACGGGGCTCATGCCGCGCTGGCTGGCGTTTCTTACCTACGTGCTGGCATTAGGGCTGTTGCTGATCATTACCTCTAGCCTGTGGGTCACGTTGATTTTTCCTGCCTGGGTGGGCGCGGTCAGCGTGTACATTCTGGTATTGAACCTGCGCAAGCCATCGTCAACGCAGTGACCCATGCGAATATTTGGAGGCTTTGGCAATGGCTGAAATACACCGCGACATCACGCGTGCTGTGCTCGCAGTGCTCTTCATCGTGACCTTGATTGGATCTTCTATCTGGATCTTGCGGCCGTTCCTTGGAGCGATTGTGTGGGCGACAACGATTGTCGTGGCCACATGGCCTCTCATGATTTCCGTGCAGACGTGGCTGTGGAATAAGCGCGGATTGGCAGTCACGGTGATGACACTTTTGCTGTTATGTATCCTGGTTGTGCCGCTGACCTTGGGCGTCGGCACGATTGTCTCCAATATTGATGACATTGCTGCATGGGCAAAATCACTGGCCGCTTTCAAGATGCCATCGCTACCCGCATGGCTGGTAAATCTCCCGTTCATCGGCCCAAGAGTAGTAGAAGTGTGGAGCCGCGTCGCTGCCGTTGGACTACAGGAAATTACCGCGAAGGCTGCGCCCTATGTCGGAGCTGTGATCATATGGTTCGCCGCCAAGTTGGGAAACATTGGCGTTTTGTTGGTGGAATTTTTGTTAACGGTTGTTCTCGCCGCCGCCATGTATGCCAACGGCGAGCGTGCAACCGAGCGCCTCGTGCGCTTCGGCCGGCGCCTGGCAGGGGAAGGTGGGGAAAACGCAGTCTTTCTAGCCGGCCAGACCATCCGCGGTGTCGCCCTCGGCGTGGTGGTGACGTCGGTGGCGCAAACGGTGTTCAGTGGGCTCGGGCTGGTGATCGCCGGGGTGCCCTTCGCTGGCGTACTCACCGCAACGATGCTCCTTCTGTCGATTGCACAGATCGGTGTTATTCCAGTACTTGGGTGTGCAGTGGCTTGGCTCTACTGGAGCGGCGAATCGGCTTGGGGAACGTTCTTGCTTGTCTGGACGATTGTCGCAGGCACCATGGATAATTTTTTGCGCCCGATCCTGATCAGAAAAGGCGCGGACTTGCCGTTGCTGCTGGTTTTTGCCGGCGTCATCGGTGGACTTATTGCTTTCGGTTTAATCGGTATCTTCGTCGGCCCCGTCGTGCTAGCCGTAGCCGAGGCTTTGCTCAGAGCGTGGATTGACGCCGACACCAAACAGGATGAAATAACCGAACAGCAACAGCCGACCGGAGAGAGTAGCCGATCGGTCATCGTAGAAAAGAGTGTCGAGGGACGAGTGAAGAGGGCTAGCGGAGGTGATCAGTGAACAGTGAGAGGAAGGTTTCGGGTGTCAGGTGTCAGGAGAAAATCCCGATCCTGAAACCTGAACACTGAAGCCTGAAACCTACACTGCGACACCGATAGGTACAATTTTGTGACCAAATTTGCTGGCATTTTCCGACAATTTGCCTTAGCGCTTGGGTTTTTCTTTGGGCTCAGTGGTATAGCGCTTGCGCACTCGGGAATCGTCGATGGCTACGGATGCCACCGCGGGCGAGACAAAGTCAGCTATCACTGCCACCAGGGACCGTTCGCCGGTCGGACGTTCAAATCGAAAGAGGCGTTCCTGCGTGAACTACGCGGTGGCAAAGCGCAACAATTGTCGCCGAAACACAACCCGCCTCCGCCCGAGAAGAAATTCGATAAATAAATTTTATTGGTCGTTGATATCCTCTTCTTCAAATTGCATGAAGCATGCAGCGGTTTTGGCTAAGCCGAATTTGTTAATTTCAAACGGCAAGTCGGTGGAAACTCACTCCTCACCTAAGCGGCCCCTCTGGCTCTTTTCGCGCCGCGCGGATTTTTGGCTCGCCTCCGGCGGAGCTTCAGTCGCACTACTGGCGGCAGTCCTCCTCATTCTTTGGCATGGTGATCGGGAACTCGACGCGATGGATTTCGTATTGTCCGAGTTCCATCTGGGCGCGACCTACGATGCCATCATACGGCGCCGGCTCTGGCGTCATCGCCGGCTCGATGTTCTGATGGTACCTTTAGTTATCCTCGCGCTGACCTATGCGCTTACATGGGGTGGTCAAGTGGTCCTGCTCACATCGATCACGATGTATGCTGCCGTTTGGCATCGTGGGCGGCAGAGTTTAGGCGTGGCGCGTTTTTACCAGCGTGGAGTAGGCGGTCCGGTGTCGCGGGTGCACGATTCTTTGTTCCGTGGCGCCATCTATCTGCCCATGTTGGCGGGTATGCTCGCCTACACTCATCTCGCTCCAAAGGAATACGAAGGGAAAGCTTATTTCGCTTTGAGCTGCGGCGCGGAAATTACTTCGGTAGCAGGCCTGGCCGCGGCTTCATGGGTGATCGCGTACCTTGCCTGGACACTCTGGCAAAACCGTAGCAAGCGAGTAGTTTTCTCGCCGCAAAATGTTGGTGGCCTGCTTCATCCGGGCGAGTGCTGGGTGGTTCTCGCGCATGCCGTAGCTTTCGGCAGCGGCTACGCGCTTGGAGCATCGAACGCCTCATTTCTGTTGGTTCTCGCCGTGCATCATGAAGTGCAATACCTTTATTTCACCTATGCTATGGCCCGGCACTCCGCGGGTTTCCACGCAGCGAGCGACACGGGCATCGATGCGGCGATGAAAGATCTTCATGCAAAAACTTCGAATCAGGAAGCGCGAGCGGCGCGAACCGGGGCAGGACATTTGACTTCCTTTCTCGTCTGGCCTGTTATCGGTTTTGCAGGGGCAGTTGTCGGCGATTGGTGTGAGCTCAAATGGCTGGGTCCGCTGGGCGTGGGCGGACTCTTGTGCCACTACTGGCTCGATGGTCGCATCTGGACGCGACGCGCACGGGGATGAGTCATCAGTACGATTGCGTCGACCTTGAATTGGACTAAGGTCCAATATCCGTGGGTTAAGCTTTTCGCTATAAGATCCTGGAGAAATAGGCACGCGAATTTAAGACACCACACTAGGATTTCATTATTTTACATGGTAATGGAAGTAAATTCAGATCTGCAACTCAAAGCTAAATTTTCGAAAACTCCCCGAAAATTAAAAATTTCGCGTAATGAGCTTGGAGGAAACATTGTGAATGCTAAGGGTGAACGTATGCAACGCTTACGGCTAAAGTTGTCGCCGGTCCTGATCGTCTGCTCTTTTCTTGCGGCTGGCATCGGCTGCGGCAAGAAGGAGGAGGCGAAGCCCCCGGCTCCGCCGCCGGAAGTGTTCGTCATCAAGATCGAACCACGGGATACGCCGATTAGCTTCCAATACGTCGCGCAGACGCAGAGCTCGCATCAAGTCGAGATCCGCGCCCGAGTCAATGGCTTTCTCGATAGACGGGTATACACCGAGGGCGACACGGTGAAGGCGGGGGACGTGCTTTTCCTAATGGACAAAAAACCGTTCGAGGCTCAGGTGGCTGACGCCAAGGCGGCGCTCGACAGACAAAACGCTGCTATGGAGACCGCCCGCGCGAACCTGGAACGTGTCAAACCGCTGGTGGAACAAAACGCGCTGTCAAAAAAGCAACTGGATGATTCCACCGGGGTCTATCAATCTTATGCGGCGGCAGTCGAACAAGCCAAGGCCGTCCTCACTCAGGCGCAACTTAACCTCTCGTATGCCACAATCACATCTCCTGTGGACGGAATTACCGGGGCCGCCCTACTGCAGGACGGAGCATACATCAACGCCCTGAATAGCCAGCTTACCACGGTGTCGGCGCTTTCCCCCATATGGGTAAACTTCAGCATTTCCCAGGAAGGGCTGCAGAATTACCGTGACCAAGTCGCCAAGGGGTTGATCATTCCTCCCCCGAAAGGGGCCTACGAGGTTGAAATTATCCGTTCTGACGGTTCGATTTTCCCGAGTAAAGGGCGGATCACTTTTGCGGCACCGCTCTACAACCCGCAGACCGGAACTTTTCTGCTTCGAGTCACGCTCGATAATCCTGGCGGAATGCTTCGGCCCAACCAGTATGTGCAAGCGCGCTTGAATGGCGCGGTCCGACCGAATGCGATCCTGGTGCCGCAGCGGGCGGTGCAACAAGGCGCCAAGGGACACTCTGTTTGGGTGGTGACTAAAGACAACAAAGCGGAGTCCCGTCCGGTGGTCGTCGGCGACTGGTACGGCAACGACTGGTTTATCACTGAAGGGCTTCGCGCCGGCGACGTGGTGGTCGTCGACGGTGGTCTAGGTCTGCAATCGGGTGTCGCCGTTGCGCCAAGGCCCCTTGCTGCCGAAAAGGCCACAGCCTCGGGTGGCGTGCCCCCGGCGCCGTCGAAAGACAGGCCGGCAAAGAAAAGCTACTAACCGAAGAGAGGCAAATCCATGTTCTCAAAATTTTTCATCGAGCACCCGATCTTCGCGACTGTGGTCTCACTCATTATCGTGATTGCGGGTTTGGTCTGTATGAAAGCCTTGCCGGTGGAGCAGTATCCCAGCATCACGCCGGTGCAGATCCAGGTGACGACGACCTATCCCGGCGCCGACGCAGAGACGGTCGGCAACTCCGTGGCTGCCCCCATCGAGGCGCAAATCAACGGCGTCGACAACTTCCTCTATATGACGTCGACAAGCTCCAACACCGGACAGTTGACCATAACCGTCTATTTTACCCTGAACACGAACCCCGACATCGCTCAGGTGCAGGTGCAGAACAAAGTGAATCTGGCTCTACCCCAGCTTCCCGAGGCGGTGGTCCAGTATGGCGTCTCGGTGCAGAAGAAATCGTCCACGCCATTGATAATCATCGCGGTGTACAACAAGGACGGACGATATAGCCCGGATTATGTGCGAACCTACACCAACGTATATATCTTGAGCGCCATTCAACGGATCAACGGCGCTGGCCAGGCGCAGATCTTCGGCGTGCCGGATCAGGCGATGCGGATCTGGATGAACCCGGATCGAATGGCCTCCCTCGGGATTACCACCACCGATATTCAAAACGCAGTCGCGAAACAGAACGCTCTCTGGGGAGCGGGGCAGGTCGGCGCGCAGCCCACAACGGGCAAGGTGCAGCAGACCTTCCCGGTGGTGACCCAGGCGCCGTTCATCCAGCCCAGCGAGTACGACAACATCATCCTGCGGGCCGCGGAGCAGGAAAGCGCCATCGTTCGCGTCAGGGACGTTGCCCGCTCCGAGGTCGGGCGCAGGCAATACATCGACGATAACAAGCTCAACGGCGCCCCGGCAACGCCGATCGTCGTCTACCAGCAGCCCGGCGCCAACGGCATTCAAGTCTCCGATGCCGTGCGTAAGACTCTGGACGACTTGAAGAAGACAATGCCTGCCGGCATCGAGTATGTCATCGCTCTGGATACCACTGACTTCGTTCGCCTCTCCATCAAAGAGGTTATCCACACTCTCTTCGAAGCCATCGTACTGGTGGTGCTGGTGGTTTATCTATTCCTGCAGAACTTTCGCTCGACGATCATCTGCACGGTGGCTATTTTCGTTGCTCTGATCGGCACTGCCATCGGCATGCTGGTGTTGGGGTTCTCCGTTAATCTATTGACGCTGTTCGGCATCGTGCTCGCCATCGGCATGGTGGTGGACGATGCCATTGTCGTGGTGGAGAACGTGGAACGAAATATGATCAAGGTTCACCTGCCTCCCAAAGAAGCGACAATCAGGGCGATGGAGGAGATCGGTACCTCGCTCATCGCCGTGGTGCTGGTCATGGCTTCGGTGTTTATTCCGGCGGCGTTTCTTCCTGGTACCACGGGCCAGCTTTACAAGCAGTTCGCCATCACCATTGTCATCTCCGTGGCGCTGTCCGGATTCGTGGCGCTCACTTTAACGCCAGCGATGTGCGCGGTTATGTTGAAGCACACTCAACCCCCCCAGCGCGGCCCGTTCGCCTGGTTCAACCGGCAGTTCGACCGCTTTACGTTGGCCTTCGGTGACCTCGTCGTGCTGATGATCAAGCGCAAGCTCATCGCCTTTGTTGCGCTGGGGGTGATGATCTGGGCGCTTGTGCATCTGTTCCGCACGACTCCAACGGCCTTCGTCCCCAACGAGGACCAGGGCTACGTTATGTCCCAGATCATCATGCCCGATGCCGCTAGCCTGGATCGCACGGTCGAGACGACGAACCAAGTGGACGCGCTGTTTGCGAAGAATCCAGCGGTGCAATACCGCACGGCGATCAATGGTTACAGCTTTATCGACTCCCAATACAAGCCCGATGTTGGCAGCTTCTTCATCACATTCAAACCCTTTGACGAACGCTATGCAGACAGCGAGACCGCTAGCAAGCAAAGCTCCGATGCTGTGCTGAGGGAGGTGGCCGCCGGCGCGCGGAATATCAAGACGGGCCTGTTCATTCCCATTGCACCTCCGGCGATCCCGGGAATCGGTACAACCGGCGGTTTCGAGTTCTGGATTCAGGACCTGGGAGCCGGCGACCCCGCCCGCCTCCAGGAGGTCACCCAGCAGTTTCTCGCCAAGGCCCGTCAAAGACCCGAGCTTACACAACTGAGCACTACTTTTCGCGCGTCCTCGCAGCAGATGCGGGCCGAGGTTGACCGCTCCAGAACGGTGCTGCTCGGGGTTCCGGTGTCGGATGTGTACAGCGCACTACAAGCCCAGTTCGGTTCGATTCAAGTGAGCCAGTTCACCCAGTACAGCCGGGTCTGGAACGTCATCTTACAGTCCGATGCGCCTTTCCGCCAAACACCGACGGATATCGGCCGCCTCTACACGAGATCGACCAACGGCCAGATGGTCCCGCTCACAGCTTTGGTCAAGACCGAATATGTGAGCGGTCCCAATCTGGTGCCCCATTTCAATGGTTTTCCCGCGGCACAGGTGATCGGCGGCGCGGCTCCGGGATACAGTTCGGGCACTGCGCTCACAGCGATGGAAGAGGTGGCGAGCCAGGTCCTTCCCCAGGGTTATGGCTATGCCTGGTCGGGCATGGCGTACCAGGAGAAACAATCCGGCGGAACCTCGGCCAACGCCTTCATATTCGGTCTCATTATTGTCTTTCTGTTGCTTGCCGCGCAGTTCGAATCCTGGATCTTGCCCGGCTCGGTCATGACCGCAGTGCCGTTCGGAATTCTGGGCGCGTTGATCTTTAACTGGATACGGGGCCTCGACAACGACGTTTATTTTCAGATCGGTCTTCTGGTGCTGATCGGGCTAGGCGCCAAAAATGCCGTGCTCAGAGTGGCCTTTGCTAGTGAGCTGCGTCAGCAGGGGCTCTCGGTCATGGACGCCACAGTCCAGTCCGGCGAAGAACGGTTCCGGCCGATCATCATGACCTCGCTGGCGTTCATTCTTGGCGTGTTGCCGCTGGCGATCGCCACCGGCGCCGGCGCCAATGCGCGCCATTCCATCGGCACCGGCATCATGGGCGGCATGATCGGCGAAGCGACTCTCGCCATGATTTACGTGCCGCTTTTCTTCTACATCTTCGATGAGTGGGCTGAGCGCTCCAAAAAGAAATCCCAAAAGGAACAAAAAGAATCACCGGCGCCGGAAACCGCACCAGCCACAGAGGGAGGGCACTGACATGCATCGAAGCCCGTTATGTTGGCGAAGCACTTTCTCACCACGAAGAGCGCGAAGACCGGATGCCCTCACCCTTCCCTCTCCCGCAAAGCGGGCGAGGGTAAAGAAGAGACCGATATTGGGTGCTCTTCGGACCGAAAAACCCCCTCGCCCATTCCGATGGGAGAGGGCTGGGGTGAGGGCGATTTCATTCTCTGCAGGCGAGCGTAAGCTCATGAAATCACTTCGTGGTCTGTTAGTTTTTGCGCTCGTATTTTTCACGAGCGGCTGTTTGGTCGGGCCGGATTATCAGCGGCCGCAGATTGATACGCCTCAGACATGGCGGGTTGAGGACAAGAATGTGCAGGCGATCACCAACATGTCCTGGTGGGAGCAGTACAACGATCCAGTTCTTAACGAACTGGTGCAGAGCGCCCTTCAAGACAACAAAGATGTGAAGATTGCTGCGGCCAGGATCGAGCAGTTTCTAGGTCTTTATACCACTACCCGAGCGGCGCTCTTTCCGCAGGTGGGTGCCGGCAAAACCGCCGGCAGGCAGCGACTGAGCGAGATAGCCGGGCCCGCGCCGTTTGAAGATACCGTCAATACGTTTCCGAATTTCAATAACTTTCAGTTTTTTATCAACGCCACCTGGGAAATCGATTTCTGGGGTAAGTTGAGACGGGCCACGGAAGCGGCGCGCGCCAACATGCTGGCCAGCGAAGAAGCGCGCAAGTCCGTTATTCTCACGCTGGTTACTTCCGTGACGAATTCCTATATCAACCTCCGCGACCTCGACAAGCAGCTCGTGGTGACCAGAGAGACGGCAAAGAGCTATGAGCACATTTACAATATATTCAAGCTTCGCTTCGATTACGGTTATGTCTCGGCCATGGAACTCAATCAGGCGAAGCAACAATATGAGCAAGCATTAGCGAATATCCCCTTTTTCGAGAAGGCCATCGCACAGCAGGAGAACAATATAAGCGTATTGCTAGGGCGAAATCCTGAGTCCATCCCACGTGGCAAAACAGTTGATGAACTTGTGCTGCCTACGGTCCCAGCGGATCTCCCTTCCGAGGTTCTAGCGAACCGCCCCGACATCCGCCAGGCGGAACAAAACCTTATCGCTGCTAATGCCAACATCGGAGTTGCCAAAGCGCTGTACTTCCCGAGCGTTTCCATGACCAGTCTCTATGGGACGGCGAGCTCCGATTTCTCGAGACTTTTTAGTGGCCCCAGCAGGATATGGACCATCGCGGCCCCCGTCACGGCGCCGATTTTTACCGGCGGTGCTATCGCAGGTCAGGTCCAGTCGGCCGAGGGAGTGCAACAAGAGACGCTGTATCGGTATCTGCAAGTGATCCAGACCGCGTTTCAGGAGGTCAACGACTCGCTGGTTGACCAGGATCGAACGAAAGAGCAACTGGCGGCACTCACCCGGCAGGTCGAAGCGCTGCGTGAATATGCGAGGCTTGCATGGCTCCGTTTTGATGAGGGTTACTCCAGTTATCTCGAAGTGACGTATTCACAGAACCTGCTCTTCAACGCGGAGCTGGAGCGCACCGGAGTGCAAGGGGTTTTATTACAAGCCTACGGAAATCTCTACAAGGCGATGGGGATCGGCGGATAAAGAGTGTCGAGTGGCAGGTGGCGAGTGGAAGATTAGTGATCGGTGATCAGTAGTCGGGCTCGGGTTTCAGGTTTCGGGTGTCAGGTGCCGAGACTGGAGTGGCGAGGGGCGAGGGACGAATGACAAGAGACAGCCGTCAGGTTTCGGGCTTCAGGACAGGCGGCTTCGCTGCTCTGGGCAACTCCTACTTCCGACGGCGCTACGCCATTTTATTTTATTCGCTCCTGCTTACGATGGTGGCCGCTCCGGCCTTAGGTGCGCTTGGACTTAGAGTCGGTTTGATTGAGGTATTCCTAGGAGCCAATTTGATTGCAGCAATCATCCCGATGGGCAACCGCAATGAAAGGCGCCTTTTGCTGGTCGTGTTGTTGGCCATCGCTGCGGTTATGCGCCTCGGTGCGGGCTGGCTGAATGAAGCGATACTCTCCGCCGCAAGTCTCTCGATCTGGACGATTCTTGCGCTGCTTGCAGCGGCTAGCGCGCTAACGTTTGCCCTTCGGGCTCAGTCGATCGACCGCGAGCACGTCTACGCCGCCCTCAGCGCCTATTTGCTTGCGGGAGTATTTTTTGGCGTCTTTTACTGGGTTTTAGAGCATATTCGGCCTGGTAGCTTCGGTCTAGCCGGCGAGTTCTCTCCCAACAGCGCGATCTATTTTAGTTTCGTTACTCTGGCAACGCTCGGTTACGGCGACATCGTGCCGCGCACGGATGTGGCACGTGGTCTGGCGACGCTCGAAGGAGTGGGAGGGCAGTTGTTCCTAGCCGTGTTGATTGCTCGCTTGGTCAGTCTCTACGCACGCGGAGAACCGGGAACAGGATCGTAGGCACAGACTCAGTGTCTCAGTGGTGAGTATGCCTTTCACGCCTCACGGCTACCCTAACGTAAAGGGTGAGGTGTGAAAAATGAGGGTGCGGAGGCGCAATGGCACAGAATGAGGAAAGCAGTTGGAAAGCGTTTTTGCCGGCTGCGCAATGGCTGCCTGAATACCAACTCGGCTGGTTGAAATCGGATGGTGTGGCGGGCATCACTCTGGCCGCGTACGCCATACCGGTTTCACTGGCCTACGCGAGCTTGGCGGGATTGCCGCCGCAAGTGGGAACCTACAGCTATTTACTCGGCGGACTCGGTTACGCGCTGTTCGGCTCGTCACGGCAGCTCGCCGTGGGACCAACTTCGGCCATCTCGTTGATGGTCGGCGGCTCGATTGCGCAAATGGCCGGGAACGACGCGATGCGTTACGGCCAGGTTGCAACTTTGGCTGGCCTCACGGTGGCCTTGTTGTGCGTATTGGCGTGGCTGCTGCGGCTTAGCACGCTGACCAACTTCATCAGCGAGACCATTTTGTTGGGCTTTAAGGCCGGTGCTGCTTTGAGCATTGCTTCGACGCAGTTGCCAGCTCTGTTCGGAGTGCCGGGCGGCGGAGATCGTTTCTTTGAACGCATCTGGATCGTCTGCGCGCAGCTCGGAGACTTTAATCCTGTTACCCTAACTATCGGGATGGCAGCGCTGGCGCTGTTACTCTGCGGCGAAAGATATTTCCCCGGGCGGCCAGTGGCACTATTCGTGGTCGCGCTATCCATTTTCGCAGTTTCTGTTACCGCATTGGGTGAGTCTGGCATAACGCTGGTGGGAAGCGTGCCCGCCGGTTTGCCGAACTTGGGGCTGCCTAACATTCACCCGCGCGACGTGGACGATTTGCTGCCGCTGGCTTGCGGCTGTTTACTTCTCGCCTATATCGAGGGGGTCTCCGCAGCGCGAACATTTGCGGCAAAGCATGGCTACACACTGGACGTGCGGCAGGAGCTTCTCGGCCTCGGCAGCGCAAACTTACTGGCTGCGCTCGGCGGCGGTTACCCGGTGGGTGGCGGTCTGTCACAATCCGCCGTGAATGACAAAGGGGGCGCAAAGACCCCTTTGTCGCTGGTAATCGCGTCGGTGACACTGGCGTTCTCCTTGCTGTTTCTTACGGGCCTCGTACGCAATCTCCCTAAGGCAGTGCTGGCGGCCATCGTTCTCGTGGCCGTTTCGGGTCTGATCAATCTCAGGGAAATGCGCCATCTATGGCGAGTAAGTCGTTTCGAGTTCAGCGTCGCCATGGTGGCCTTCGTAGGAGTTTTGTTGCTCGGAATCTTGAAAGGTGTCTTGCTTGCTGCCGTCGCTACACTTTTGATGTTGCTCCGGCGCGTGGCGTACCCGCACGTTGCCTTTCTCGGTCGCATCCCCAAGACCCAGCGCTTTTCGGATCTGGCGCGTCATCCCGACAACGAGCGCATCGAGGGCATGCTGATATTTCGTGTCGAGGCTTCATTACTGTACTTCAACGCCGATAGTGTGCGGCAGGTGGTACTCAATCGAATCCGAACTGAAGGACCGGTGCGTCTGGTGGTGTGCGATCTTTCCAATTCTCCGTACGTCGATTTGACCGGCGCCCGCATGCTGGCGAAGTTGAGCGAGGATTTAGCAGAACATAACGCCGCTTTGCGTCTTGCGGAAATCCACGCCGAAACGCGGGACCTTCTGCGCGCGGAGGATCTGGAAGCGAAGGTCGGCCGCATCGACCGCTTTACGTCGGTGGCGGACGCGGTTGACCGTTTCGAGACAGAGAAACCATATTCGAATGAAGCCGCGCTACCGAAAGAAGACCGCAGGAACATCGCTAAATAAACCGGGACGGGAATAACATGCTCGGTGACGAAGAAAAGAAAAGGCTCGAGGCAGCTCGTACCGGCGAAAAGCCATGGAAAAAATGGGGGCCGTATCTGAGTGAACGCCAATGGGGGACAGTGCGTGAAGACTACAGCGAAAACGGAGACGCCTGGAACTATTTCACTCACGACCATGCCCGTTCCCGGGCGTATCGTTGGGGCGAAGACGGGTTGGCAGGGATCTCCGACGACAAGCAAAGGCTCTGCTTTGCCTTGGCGCTGTGGAATGGCAAGGACCCGATTGTGAAAGAGCGCCTGTTCGGGCTAACCAATAGCGAGGGAAATCATGGGGAAGACGTGAAGGAGTACTACTTCTATCTCGACAATACACCCACCCACGCGTACATGAAATGCCTGTACAAGTATCCTCAGGCCGCCTATCCCTATGCCGACCTAGTTGAGACGAACCGGCGGCGCACGCGCAACGAGTTTGAGTACGAACTGCTCGACACCGGGGTTTTCAACGAGGACCGCTACTTCGACGTCTTTGTCGAGTATGCCAAGGAAGCGCCTGAGGACATCCTGATCAAGATCACGGTCTGCAACCGCGGCCCGGAGGCCGCCGAACTGCACGTGTTGCCGACTCTATGGTTTCGGAACACGTGGGCGTCTTGGGAGGCTAGGCCTGGCGCGAAACCCGTGCTCAAGCGGATCGAGGGACCGCCAGATACGGCGGGGATTGCGGCGACGCATCCGACCCTGGGTGCATACCGTTTGTACTGCGACCGCGATGTGCCTCTGCTTTTTACAGAAAACGATACGAACAACGCTCGACTCTTTCCCAATTTCCCGAACGCGAGCCCGTGGGTCAAAGACGGTATCAACAATTATATAGTGCATAACCAACTGAGTGCGGTGAATCCTGATCAGACGGGAACGAAGGTCGCGGCGCACTACCGCCTGACAGTCGGTCCCCGCCAGTCGATGACGGTGCGCCTGCGACTGACCCAACAAGTGCCTACGACGCAGGGGGCGAAAACCGCAGCGGACAGCTTCCCGTTTGCCCAGGCGTTTGACGAGACCCTGGCAGCGCGCCTGCAGGAGGCGGACGCTTTCTACGCCTCGATAACACCCCCCTCCGCCACGGAAGACGAAGCACGCATCATGCGCCAGGCTCTGGCCGGTATGTTGTGGAGCAAGCAATACTATTACTTGGACCTGGACGACTGGCTGAGTGAGCATCATGCGAACATCTTTCGCGGCGGCAGGAAGCTCATACGAAACCGCGGCTGGTTCCACATGGTGAACGACAGCGTCATCTCCATGCCGGACAAGTGGGAATATCCGTGGTACGCCGCCTGGGACTTGGCCGTCCACACCATTGTCCTGGATATGGTGGATCATGACTTTGCTCGGGAGCAGCTCGACTTGATGCTAAGCGATTTGTACCTGCACCCCAGTGGCCAGATCCCTGCCTATGAATGGAACTTTAGCGATGTGAACCCACCGGTCCACGCCTTCGCTGTCCTTTTCAATTACGTACAGGACGAACAACTGGAGAGCACGGATGTGGATAGCCTTAGAGAGATGTTCAGAAGGCTATTACTGAATTTCACCTGGTGGGTAAACCGGAAGGATCCCGACGGCAACAACGTCTTCGAGGGCGGTTTCCTGGGAATGGACAACATCGGGGTCTTCGACCGCAGCGCGCCGTTGCCTACCGGCGGCACTCTGGAGCAGGCCGACGGCTCGGCCTGGATGTGCTTTTTCTCCCAGAACATGCTGGAGATCGCCCTGGAGCTTGCCAAGTATGATCCCAGTTACCAGGACATAGCAGCGAAATTCGTCGAGCACTTTCTTTGGATCGCTGCAGCTATGGACAGGGTAGGCATTCAAGAGGATGAGTCGTGGGACGAGGAGGACGGCTTCTTCTACGACGTGCTCCGTTTTCCCGACGGTTCAGTCCAGCGCATTAAGATTCGTTCCATGGTTGGGCTTCTGCCCCTCTGCGCCACCGCGGTTATCCCGCCGGACATGACGACAAAATTCCCTGAGTTCACCAAGCGGTTAGAGGATTTCCTGGATCGGCACCGCTTCATTTTGGCTAATGTTCACCCCCCGAATGTGCCTGGCGCGGAAGGTCGCTATCTCCTCAGCCTCTGTGATGAGACGAAGCTGCGTCGCATCCTTACGCGGATGCTCGATGAGGAACGGTTTCTCTCGCCCTTTGGCATCCGGTCTTTGTCGAAGTGGCACGAACAGCA
>Ga0209684_1000093_pt1 | contig 15423 bp, 14 predicted proteins | sample PanSoiPlot6MoBio_FD_188322 | JGI IMG/M metagenome (GOLD analysis project Ga0209684, IMG submission 188322) | Tropical forest soil microbial communities from Panama analyzed to predict greenhouse gas emissions - Panama Soil Plot 6 MoBio (SPAdes)... | ecosystem: Environmental > Terrestrial > Soil...
GCGTGCGCCCCGACGGCAAGCCTCTATTGGCGGGCTCGGTGGAGAACAAAACGCTCCCTCCCATAGAAGACACCGGCAAGTTTTTCGCAGAATCAGCAGGATAGCTAAAGCTAGACAAGGAGACAAGGACCGGGGGAGACAAGGAGATTGGTTTCATAGTCTCCCCTTCCGCTTGTCTCCGTGAATTGACCTCCTAGTCTGTTATGACAAGCGAACAAACATTTACGTGGGAAACCCCACCTGAATTGTGGCGGGGCGTAAAAATCTCCGCTTCAGCATGGCAGGGAAGGGTTGCCGCTCTTTACATTGCGCCCAAACCTTCGGGCGCTATGGTCTACGTGGCTCAGGTAAAAGCTCTCGCGGACCGCGGCCTGGAGGGAGACCGTTTCTTTCGCGATTCGTGGATTGAAGCCAAAAGGCCAGACAAAGCCGTAACCTTCATCGAAGAAGAAACTCTCGAACTTGCTGCTGCTGAGCTTGGCACGGAGATGTTTGCCGACAAGACGCGGCGTAATATCGTTACCCGGGGCGTCCCGCTCATTGACTTGCTTCACCGCGAATTCACCGTCGGGGGCGTGGTCATGCGTGGGCTGCGGCTATTCGAACCTTGCAGCCACCTGGAAAAGGTTTCCAAGATTCCTGGGATCTTTCGCGCCTTGGAGCATCGCAGCGGGCTGAAAGCGGAAATCCTGAATGATGGCGTCATCCACGTTGGAGACTCCATAGCTCTTCGTCCAAAGGTAGAAACTGTAGCCAGTCAAACCGCTTGATCAGACATGGAGTTTGGGCTCCATCTCCCCGCTTCCAGTTCTAGCGTTACCCCAGAAGATTTGATTCGCTTTGCGCGCCAAGCCGAAGCGCTGGGCTTCTACTGCTTGACCGTCGCCGATCACGTCATTGTCCCAAAGAATATTTCGATTCCTTATCCTTACACAGTGGACGGCAAGTATCCGGGCACCGGTTATCACCTTGAAACTCTGACGACGATGTCGTTTCTTGCCGGTGCTACCAAGCGGATCCGGTTTCTCACCAGCGTCATGATCGCGCCGTACCGTAGTCCAGTGATGACCGCCAAGATGCTCGCCAGCCTCGACGTTCTTTCTCAGGGTAGGGTGATCGTTGGCTTGGGAGTCGGCTGGATGAAAGAGGAATTTGACAACTTGCAAGCTCCGGCCTACGGGGAGCGAGGACGTGTGACCGACGAGTACATCAAGGCCTTTAGAGAACTCTGGACGAGTGAGAATCCGTCATTCAACGGGAAGTATTGCAGCTTCTCGAATATAATCTTCCTACCGAAGCCGGTTCAGAAACCGACCATACCGATTTGGATCGGCGGCCACAGCAAACAGGCGATTCGCAGGGCCGCGCGACTCGGCGATGGCTGGCACCCAATTGGGGGCGTTCCAACTATACCGTTAGAACCAGAGGACATGCGCAAAGATCTGCAAATGCTAGCCGAGTACGCTCAAACCGCCGGACGAGATCCAAAACAGATTCGCATCGCTCTCAAAGGATCGCTCTTCGATCGCGAGAAACAAGCGACTCCCGGCCGGCGCAGGAGATTTCTCGGCAGCGCCGAGGAAGTCGCCTCCGACATTCGCGAATATCAAAGCGCGGGCGTTGATACGATGATTTTCGATGTCCGCCGCGCCACCTCGGCGGAAACCCTCGAGCGCATGGAGTGGATGGCGAAAGAGGTGATCGCGAAAGTCTGAGGATTTTACTTTGTTACCTTTGCGTTCTTTATAGTGAAATGAATCTGATCGTGGTAGATATCGTCGACAAAGAGAGTGAAGAGTTTTTGACAATCTTTCGCCAGATGCTCGCCTAAAAGGTAGTTGCGAGGTCGGATTCGCGTCGTAGTTCGGATTGGCTCGAAATGCTTGGGAGTGGCCTTACTTTTCTTTCTTCGGCGCTTTCGCCTTGCGGGGATCCTCGCTGTCGGGCAAACACAGGTAGCTCGTTGTAATTTTGCTCTCGGTGAACGTGACTGAGTTTGCGGTGAATTTGGTGTCTTTAAATTTTCGCCATACGTCCAGCTTTTCTTTCATGTTAGCCTCACATTGCGCTGCGTCCTTAAAGCCGGTTGCGCCTACCCAATCGTCGGTCGTCGGACCTTGGGTGCGAGTCCACAATACCCACATAATGAGAAGACCGGTCAAACAGGATCTTTTCATCGTCGCTCCCAACCTTTTCTTCCACGCATCGCTATGTCGACTGCCCGCTGATCCTAATCGCTCGGTAAAGCATTCGTCAAGACCGATTCGCCTAGATTAAGCTTACTTGCGCCGATAGTTGGCAGACGAGCTCATGCGCTTTGATGAAAGCACTGGAGCACGTTCTTATCACCTAACGACCGGTGGTCTAGCGCCGGCGTTTCCCCGTAATCCGCTCTAAGCGCGTGTTCTGGGGAAACGAGCGGACCGTTAAGGGAGCCGCGGCCCACGGATTCAAATCTGGCCAGGAATGAAATGGTACGGCGGAAGCCATACAGGCATTCAGGATTTCTGGCCTGGTGATACTGGCAAAATCTTACAATGGCCTATGGTTCTTGTCATTGCTCGGGCAAATCCCATAAAATCCATTGCAGATGGCAGTGGGAAAAACTTAAAAATGCCCATCGTTCGGAGAATCGCGGGATGGGTGCTAGGAGCGCTGCTGATTGCAGCAGGGATCGCGTACCTGGCCGATTCGCTCTATATCCGGCACCAACTTGTGGGCACAAATTCGGCAGCGGCTTTCGGTAACGTGCGGTTTTATTACGCGACGAAGCTAAAGAACGGGAAGTTCACTATTTATCAGGATTCGCCGCAGAACGAAGTGTGCGTGCATGCGTTGTTTCCGCACTACGGGTACAAACCGTGCTGGTTTGCGAGCCGGAATACGGTGCGGGTCGTGGCAAGAGCGGCGAGGATGGCAATTGTTGAATTTTCCCGCTAAGAAATTCTTGCCTGTTCCAGCTCTTGTACGAGCGAAACATCCACGAAGCTAAGCTGCCCGTCGAGATCAGCCTCGTGATACATCTGTAACCGCTGGCAGAGACGCTGTACACTTGACACACTCCTGCTCTGGGGCGTAGACCGTTGTGCAAGAGCAGAGTTTTTTAAGAGGAGGAATTTTGCAATGGCGAACAATTTTGAAGTCATCGATGCTGATGGCCACATTACGGAAGAAGACGCTCAATTGAAAAAGTACATGGACTCCCGCTATGTAAATCGCGCGGCGACCCTTACACCCAGAGATAGCTGGGATCGGTCTTTAGGCGGAACGCTGGGGACTCGTGCAAAGGACGCCAAGAGCTGGCTCGATGCCATGGATAAGGGTGGTGTTTCCACTGCGGTTTTGTATCCCACCAACGGTTTGAGCGTGGGGTGGATCCGCGAGCCGGACGTGGCGGTTGCCTACTCGAAGGCATGGAACGACTTCTGCGCCGAAGAATTCCAGAAGGTCAGCCCAAGGCTCAAGTGCGTGGCCCTGGCGCCGTTCCAGGACGTACCGGAAGCGGTCAAAGAACTGAGACGCGCAGTGAGGGAACTGAAGCTCGTGGGTTTGATGCTGCCGGCGGTCGGACCTCGATTGCCATTGGGTCACGAAAGTTTCTGGCCCATATACGAAGAAGCCGAAAAACTCGATTGCATGGTCGGAGTGCACGCCACGGTGCGCGGTCCGCATTATTTCGCCGGGGATCTGTTCGATCAATTCATTGAAGTCCACACACTGTCCCACTCCTTCGCCCAGATGATGCAGTGCACGAGCATGATGTTTCGTGGGGTTTTCGATCAGTTTCCGAAACTCCGGGTTGCCTTTATGGAAGCCGGCTGTAGCTGGGCGCCGTACTGGTTTGGACGGATGAACGAGGAATGGGAAAAACGGGGCGAGGTGGAAGCGCCGAAATGCAAGAGGAAGCCCACCGAATATCTCAAGGACGGGCGCATCTATTTCCACGCCGAAGATTACGAGCCTTTGATTGGCGCAAGCACGGAAGTGTTGACGCATAAGGTGATCTACTATGCATCGGATTATCCGCACTGGGATACAGAATTTCCGGAAAACATTGAGCACCTCGCGAGACGGAAAGACCTTAACGACGAAGCGAAGAAGTGGCTGCTCGCTGAAAGCGCTAAGAAGCTCTATAACCTCCAGTGAGATCCTATGCCATCCCTTAAGCGTAAAGTTTGTTTTACCGGCCCAACGCGCCTCAAGCTCGCGGAAGACATGCTGCGGGCGGCGAATTGCGATCTGGTCTTGGGAAAATCAATCGATGACTTTCGGTCTTACCGCTACGAGAGGCGCGAATTAATTGATCTGGTCGGAGACTCTGAAGTGCTGTTCCCATCGGGACGGGAATTCATCGGCGGTGATATTTTAGATTCATGCGAGACGCTTCAGGCGGTGGTAAAATCCAGCATCGGAATCGAAAACGTCGATGTCGAAGCCGCCACTGAGTTGGGTATCCTGTGCTGCAACAGCCCAACCCCTGAGAACTATTTGGGTGTCGCTGAGGCCACGGTAGGGCTCATGGTGACATTGTTCAAGCGGCTCAAATTCAACGAAGCCTTTCTGCGCAGCGGCAGTTGGAAGGAGCCTGAAAACCGTGGCACGCTGATGGTAGGAAAAACCATCGGCATCATTGGCGTCGGCCGAATCGGACGCAGCGTCGCCAAGAGGCTCGGGCCTTGGGACGTGAAACTTTTGGGTTACGATCCTTACGTGTCCCAGGAAACGGTTGCGCCGCTAGGCGTGAAAATGGTGTCCCTCGAAGAGTTGCTGCGTGAATCGGATCTGGTAACGGTGCACGTCGTTCTAACTAAAGAGACCCGCGGTATGCTGCGTGCGGCGCAGCTTCGCATGATGAAAAAAACAGCGTACGTTGTAAACACGTCGCGTGGACCGGTGTTCGATGAGGCCGAACTCGCGCAAGCGCTCAATGATGGAACCATCGCTGGTGCGGCGCTGGACGTCTTCGCGGAAGAACCACTGCCGATGAATAACCCGCTGCGCAAAGTGGATTCCACGCGGCTCACTCTCACGCCGCACATCATCGGCAACAACCCCGGTTCCCTGGAAGCCGGCCAGAAGATGGCGGCGGAGAGTATTCTATCGATACTGGACGGGAATGTGCCAGAGACAGTGGTCAACCCGGGAGCGATCCCGCGATGGAAAGAACGTTTCTGGACCTAGCGCAAAAGCACGGAGCATGGAGCGCGGAGGGGGAGCACGGAGGGGACAAGCTGTATGGGCAATCCCTCTGGGCTTGCCCCGTCGTGGGCAGGGAGCAACGGCAAAGCGCTAATAGCAGGGAATACGAGCACGTAGTGTTGGAGCGACCGGCGGCAAAGATTAGATGAAGCTGTCACCACGAACCCGCTTTTCTTTTCTAGCAATTCTTTTTCTTGTCGTTCAACTATTCTGCAACGGTTCTACTCTCGCTGCGACGGCGCTGCCCGTTATCCGCATGGGCTATCCGCAACCTAGCGGCGCGATGCTTCCGATCTGGGTCATGTCCTATGCCAAGCTCGATCAGAAATACGGTGTCAACCTCGAAAATATCTACATCTCAGGTGGAGCCAGGCTCACACAGTCGTTAGTTGCGGGGGATCTTGATATGGCTTCCACCGGAGGAGCGGTGATAAACGCCGTCCTAAGCGGCGCAGATCTCGTCTGCATTGCCATCGGCGTTCCAACGTACGGCTTTTCCCTTTATGCGCGCCCTGATGTGAAGGATGTCACCGCTCTCAGAGGAAAAGTTGTTGGCGTGATGACGAAAGGCGCCTCCTCCGACCACGGATTAGCCGCTCTGCTCCGCCATAACAATTTGCGCGAAGGGCAAGACGTCAAAGTGCTCTATCTCGGCGGCGTGCGCGAGGCGTTGGCCGCCCTTGACCGCGGCATTGTTTCGGCGTCGGTGCTTTCTGCGCCAACAACTTTAGTGGCGCGTCGGCTTGGATATAAAGAAGTCGTCAATATCGCCAGCCTCAAACTGCCTTATGTTCACAGCGGGGTGGTCACCCGCCGCAGCCTGGCGCGGCAACAACCGGAACGGATTAAAGCCTATCTCCGAGGATACATCGCCAGCATCAAGGTAACTAACGAAGATCCCGAAATGAGCAAACGAGCTCTTGCCCACTTTCTGGCGACCAACGACAGTGCGATTATCGATGAGGCCTATCAGACATTTCGCGGCATCTTCCCAAAGGTGCCGTATCTGAGCGAAGACTACTTCAAGTCAGTATTAGCCGTGGTTGATCACCCCAAGGCCGCCACGGCTGATCCCAAGGAGTTCTTTGACAATCACTTCCTTAAAGAGTTAGAAGATAGTGGGTTCGTCGTGGAACTTTACGGGCGGCGGCAGTAGAGCAAGGGCGAACAAACGACCTTATGAGAAAGCATTTGCTTGGGCTGGAATTACTAATTATCGTGTGCCTACCTCTGTCCGCACCGGCAGCTGATAGATTCGTGACCATCAATTCCTCCCGGGTCATGTCTCAGTCGATGCCGTGGATAGCGCAGGAAGCCGGCCTATTTAAAAAATACAATATCGATCATCAATTGGTGTTCATCTCTTCGTCCAGCATTGTGACTGCGGCGCTCTTGGGAGGCGATTCGGATATGACCCTCACCGGCGGCATCGGCAATGTGATCGCCTACGTCAGAGGCTCCACCGACGTGGTATTCATCGCCAGCGTGAAGAACATGATGACCCAGACGATCGTGGCAGGCGGTAACATCAAGAGGCCGGAAGATCTCAAAGGGAAGCGCATCGGCGTGAGCCGAATTGGCGGCAATTCGCACTACTTTACTATTCAGGCGTTGCGCCGCTACAACATGGAGCCTAATCGCGATTACAGTTTTATCCAGACCGGTGGCGATCCGGAAACCCTTGCGGCTCTTCTCAGCGGAGGCATTGAAGTCGCCAATTTGACTCCGCCGACAGACTCTCAAGCAGTTGCCCGAGGGTATCACTATGTCATCTACGGTCCCGACCTCAAAATCCCTTATGCGGCGGCAGCCTTTGTGACCCGGCGCTCGATTATCGCCAAGCGCCAACAGTTGGTCGGGCAATTTATGCGGACAATGGCGGAAGCGGCCAAAATCATGCACGCTGACAGGGAGTTTGTATATAAAGTGCTTGGAAAATATCTCCGCATCACGGACCGCAGCGTTTTGGATTCTGCTTACAACGCGGAGATCAAAGTGTTGGAGCCCCGGCTGGTCCTGAAGAACGAGGCCTTACAGGCCATTCTCGACGAGGTAGCGCAAACGGACCCTCACGCCAAAAAAGTCAAACCGCAGGAAATGATCGACAGTCGCTATTTGGATGAAATGGAAAAGAGTGGATTTTTTGATCAACTGTGGGCCAAAAAATAGCCTGAGAAAAGGAGAAGTCATGGAAGAACAGATAATTTCGGCCGACTCGCACGTGATTGAAGTTCCCGATCTTTGGGAGAAGGGAATGCCGTCGTCGCTCAGAGAACGCGCGCCCAAGGCCTATTTCGACGATAAAAGAGACGCGTGGATGTTCGGCTCGCCCGAAGTCCCGGTTCAGGCGGTGGGAGGTCTCTTCATGGCCGGACAACGTCCTGACCAGATAGAAAGTTTTCGCAGGGCCGGTTTTTCTGTGGCACGTCCGGGCGGTTGGGATCCAATCGTGCGCATAAAAGATATGGAACAAGACGGCGTTTGCGCCGAGGTTCTTTATCCCAGTTTAGGACTCGGATTGTTCTGCATCAAAGATGCAGCCTTCCAGGAAGCGTTGTTCCGCACCTATAACGATTGGCTCATCGATTATTGCAGCAAGGTTCCGGATCGCCTCTACGGTATCGGACTGATTTCGATGTACGACATCGATCACGCGATTGCCGAGCTGGAGCGCTGTAAGAAGTCCGGCATGGTCGGCACAATGATATGGCAAGTGCCGGACCCCGCGTTGCCATTCACCTCGGATCACTATGAGCGTTTTTGGGCGGCGTCGGAGGCGAATCAAATGCCGATTCACCTTCACATTCTCACCGGTTTCGGTGACAGTGTGAACCGGCAAACCAGCCACGGGATCGCCCGGTATCGCATCGGCGTGAGGCAGACCAGGGAAATTGAAGATGCGCTGTTCGACATTATCTTTTCAGGTGTATTAGAACGGTACCCGCAACTCAAAATCGTCTCCGTCGAAAACGAAGTCGGTTGGATTCCTTTCTGGATCGGGCAATGCGACAAAGGCTTCAAACGCCATCGCCATGCCGAGAAACTGCCCATTGACAAGTTGCCAAGCGAATATTTCTATCGCCAGGTGTATTCGACGTTCTTCAACGATCACGTCGGCGGGAAATTGTTCTCCTGGTGGGGGGCGGATAACTGCATGTGGTCCAATGACTATCCGCACCAGAATTCGACCTGGCCGAACTCCCATGCGGTCATCGAGCGAGATATGGCGAATGTTGCGCCGCCGGATAGAAAAAAGCTGCTCTACACCAATGTCGAGAAGCTCTATAACTTGAGGGTGCCGCAGGCAGCGGCGGCTTAAGCCTCCGGCAAACGAGAAAAGCGCTGCGATGCGCGCTTAAAGTTTGTCGACTCAAATAGCGTCCCCTCTTTTTTCTCTCTCGCGACGGTGGAGAGGGAAGAGGGGATTGCAAAAAGCCTTGAAGATTAAATGTGAACAACGGAGGAAGCATTATGGAATTGCGTGATGCCATAAAAGTTTTGGATTCCGATGCACATGCGCGGGATCTCGATATGGAGATCAAGCCGTACCTGCCGGAGCCTTATCGAAGCCAGAGAGCCCCGCTTATTCCCGGAGAGCATTATGATCGGAATCTCGGCGGCACTTTGGGCAAGGCGGGCGCGAAAGTGGAAGAGCGGTTGGCTGCCATGGACACACAACAAATCGATACGGCGGTTATGTTCCCAACCAGCGGGCTCGGGATCGGCCGCGTGCGCGATGCGCAGCTCAATGCCGCCTTATGTAGAGGCTATAACGATTTCATCGCAGATTATTGCAAGGCATCGCCGCGTCTGAAGGCAGTCGCCAACTTACCGGTCAACAATCCCGGGGAATGCGCTAAGGAACTGAATCGCGCCGTCACAAAGCTAGGGCTCTGTGGTGGCATGCTAGCGGCACAAGCACACCGCAAGAATCTGGGTAGCCCGGAATTCTACCCGCTGTACGAAGAAGCGCAAAATTTGAATACCCCGATCTCCATCCACGCGTTTGGCGGCGATGAACCGGGCAGCGAAGTCTTCGATCAATTCATCTGCTTGCATACGACCGGACATCCCTTCCCGGTGCTGCGGCAACTCACCGCCATGGTTTTTGGCGGGATCCCGGAGAAGTTTCCCAAGTTGAGAGTCGGGTATCTCGAGGTCGGCTGTGGCTGGCTGCCCTACTGGGCGGAACGCATGGATGAGGAATGGGAAAAGCGCGGCAAGGTGGAAGCACCCCTGTGTAAGAAAAAACCCAGCGAATATCTGTTCAATGAAAATAGTTATTACGGTTGTGAACCGGAAGAGAAAATGATCAGCTACGTGGTCAAGGAAATCGGCTCGAAAACGCTGATGTATGCGTCGGATTATCCTCACTGGGATATGAGCTGGCCTGAATCGGCGAGCATCCTGTGGGCGCGTGAAGATCTTTCGCTGGACACGAAGAAGGATTTGCTGCTGAATAACGCGAGGCGCTTCTACAATCTGTCTTAGCTATGATAGCAGCGATGAGCCCTAACCTGGTCTTAGCATTGGCAGGGGCGCATATCGGAGGCAAGCGCGGGCAGTAAAGTAAGGTCAGTACAAAATAGTCACTGGAAGTGATGCGTGAGGCATCCTCTCCCTCGAGAGACTGTGTCGTAATTCCGTTCATGGTTCGAGAGCCTCACCACGAACGGAATTGCTTTTATGGAAATTGAAGTACTTACCCGTTTGTCCTGCGGTTCTCGAAGGGCGAACGTCCGATTGCGACACAGTCTCCGACGGGAGAGGACAGAGGTGAGGGTGCCTAATTTTTGCCCCTCACTCTAACTCTCTCCCGCCAGGGGAGAGAGACACTGTCTCGTGGCATCGTTAAGCAAACGAAATAAAGCGAGACAGTTAGCCACTTGCTCGGAAAGGAAACAACATGATTCAAACCAAAGGATTGACGGGAGCGCAGACTATGCTGCGCGTGCTGGGGAAGATGGGTGTCGAGCGAATTTTTGCTTCGCCGGGTTCTGAATGGTCGCCGCTGTGGGAAGCGTTGGCGGAACCCGGAATCGAGGGCATGCCCGTCTACATGAGCACACGGCACGAAGAAGTCGCCATCGGCATGGCAAGCGGTTATGCCAAGGCCACCGGCAAACTGCCGGCGGTGGTCATTCACACTACGGTGGGCGCGCTCCATGCCACCATGGGTATGCGCGGCGCAGTGCGCGAGCAGGTGCCCATGGTTGTATTTGCCGGTGAATCGATCGGTTTCGGTGAAGACGAGGGCCAAGATCCTGGCGCACAGTGGCTCGGCCATCTTTCCAACATGGGCGGACCTGCCAAGCTCGTGGATGAAACCGTCAAATGGAGTTTCGGTCTCAACACGAAGTCGATTATGCCCTCAACGATTCAACGGGCCTGCCGGCTCGCTATGGCTGCACCGCGGGGGCCTGTATTTCTGTCGGTGCCCATGGAATATCTCTTCGAAAAAATGACCAAAGATGTTCCTTCGGATCTCGGTTTTTCTCCCATGGCCACTGCTGACCCTAAAGGCATCGAGGAATTGGCTAATATGCTTGCCGGTGCGAAAAATCCGGTGATTGTCGCAGAGGACTCGGGCCGGGCGGAGAAATCGGTTCACGCATTGGTTGAAATCGCCGAGCTGCTCGGTTGCGCGGTTGTCGAAACGCGCAGCACCGGAGCGTTGAATTTCCCCCGCACGCATCCGCTCCACAGTGGTTACGATCCCAGAGAAATCCTGCAAGGCGCCGATGTGATTTTTCTTTTGGCGGTCATCGCGCCGTGGCATCCCGCGTCGATCACGCCCGCCCCGGGAGCCAAGGTTGCCATGCTCGATGAAAATCCGTTGCGCATCGAAATGCCATATTACGGCTACCAGGCCGATCTCTGCTTGACCGGCGAGATCGAAAGTTCGTTGGAACAGCTGCTCGCTGCGCTCAAAAAGAAAGTTTCCGCCAATGACGGAACGCGAAAGCAGCGCGCCGAAGCATTGGCGCAGAAAAACAACACGAGAAGAAAAAAATGGCGCGAGGACGCGGAGGCGTTGGCCAGTCAAAAGCCGATGGATACTCGTTGGGTTGCCCATGAAATAAGCCAAGTACTACCGGCGGATGCGGCGGTAGTCGAAGAAACTATCACCCATAGGCTCGCGATCCATCGCTATCTCGATAATCTCAAACCCAATTCCTTTTTCGCCGGCTGCGTCGGCGGCTTAGGAACAGGGCTTTCAACTGCTTTGGGGGTCAAGGCAGCCAATCCGAAACGTCCGGTGGTATGTCTCATCGGCGACGGATCATTTAACTATGATCCGGCGCCTGCCGCATTTGGGGCGGCGCAGGAACACAATTTGCCCTTTCTCACCATCATGTTTAACAACCAGGGCTATTTGTCGCAGAAATCGGGCATTCCAAAGTACTATCCTGATGGCTGGGCGGTAAAATCTAAGAATTTCTCCGGCCTGCACATCTCTCCTTGTCCCGAATACGCAGCAATGGCCAAAGTCTTCGATGGGTATGGCGAGAAGGTTGAAGAGCCCGGCGAAGTGCGGAAAGCCGTCGAGCGTGGCCTTAGGGCGGTGGCCGGCGGCCAGCTCGCGATCATTGATGTTCGTTTAAAACCGGTCGAACAGATCGTCGAGCGCGGCGAAGGCTAGTTTAGGTTCCAGGCTTGTCCTGAACGTGGTGAAGGATCTTTCTCGTGACAGATCCTTCGGGGCTCAGGATGCGCGAAGCGCGCACATTGAACCTTGAACCGCCGAGCAATTATGGGAAGCAGCTTCCACGACCAACTAGTCGCCACCCGCGATAAGAAGCACAGCAAGGATCATCCGTTCTTCGAGCTGTGGGCGCAGGGCAAGCTAACTAAAAAGCAGACTGCGATCTATTGCACCCAGCACTATCACTACGTCGGTGAATATCTGAACTGGCTCGCCTACGAGGCGTCTCAGATACCCATGCGCGACGTAAAAGTTTATCTGTTTGAAAACCTGGGGGATGAAGAAAACCCCGATGATCGTCACCTGGATATGTTGAAAGACTACGTTGCCGCAAGCGGGCTCTCCGGAGATAGTGTCGAGAATTCTCCGGTGCTTGCGGGAACGGAGGAACTACAAAATTGGGGTTGGCGGATGGTATATCAGAAACCATGGCAGGCTGCAGTCGCCGGAATGTTCGTAGGCTTGGAGTCTCAGTTCCTAGACATCTGCAAGAAAATCGTTCCGGCCTTGCACCAGCACTATGGCTACAGGCCTGGAGCGCGGGAAATCCGCTTTTTCGAAGAGCACATCCACGCCGACGAGATTCACGGCTCAAAGGGCTTCGCCATCGTAGAGAAATATTGCAATACCTCGGAACTCCAGGCCCTGGCCATCAAAACGGTCGAGGAAGCGACGATTCACCGCTGGCGGTACATGAACGGCATTTACTGGTACGCGCTACACGGCAAAGAGGATGACACACCGGTAATCCAGGCCTGATCCGAAAGCATTTCCTCACTAAAGCGGCCCGCTGTGTGGTGTCTCAGAAGTTCGTTTAAAAAGTCCACGTGAGGGAAGCAGCGGAAGTCGCACTCAAATCCTCCTTTTGCTTCTCCTTTGAAAGTGGAGAATTTTCTTCTATTGGATTCTAACCTCCTCCGTTCGATGACTCAGGCAGGCTTTTGGCAAAGCATGCCCTGAGCGAAGCCGACGGAGGGAAAGGAGAGATTTTCTGGCCCTTACCGGGCTTAACTTCGCCCTTTAACCGGGCGCAAAGCCGGCACGGAAGCATCCCTTCTAGCTCTAGCAATTCGATTAAACATCAGGTAATAAGCCTTTTTCCTTGAACAAACTAATCGGACAATACAAGATACGGGCAGCGCCCATCGCCCCCACAGGGACAAAGCGCGATCAGGGGGGAACACATTGCAATCGAGCGCTGATGCCTAAGCCAACATGAATGGCAAGACCCGGTTCTGGCTGCCTTCCGTCGCGGACATTTTTTTCCTTTGCCCATTCTTATTTTTGGCGCTCAAGGGTGGGAGCAATCTCCTGAATGACGCGGATACTGGCTATCATATCCGCACGGGTGAATACATCATTCGAAATCTGACCGTACCGCAATACGACATTTTTTCGAACATCGAACCTCCGCTTCCGTGGGTCGCTCATGAATGGCTTTCCGAGGTCTTCATGGCGCTGGTCCATCGATTCTCTGGACTGACCGGTGTGGTAGTCTTTTTCTCGTTTTGGATCGGCGCGGTTTATTTCTTTCTGTTTAAGTTTACCCGGTCACTGCGATTTGATTTGCTTCTGTCAATAGCCATCGTGATCCTGGCAGTGGCTTCTTCCCAGCTCCATTGGTTGGCGCGACCCCACATTTTTTCTCTGCTCTTTACGGTCGTTTGTTACGGTTTGTTAAATAACTATCAATACCAGGACAAAGATCGCCTGTATCTATTGCCGTTTTTGATGCTTCTTTGGGTCAACCTTCATGGCGGCTTCGTCATTGGGTTTGCCCTCCTGGGAATTTATTGGATCGGGAACCTCGGGTCCTTTCTTCTTGGTGAAGAATCGAGACGGAACGTTTCGGGGGAGAAGTGCAAGAAGCTCGCTGTCATCACTGTCGTGTCGCTGCTCTTTGCTTTAGTCAATCCTCGCGGTGCCGCGATATTTTTATTTCCCTTCAGGGCCGTTTCGAATCGCTTTTTGATGGATAGTATCATCGAGTTCTCGTCGCCGAACTTTCATGAGCCATTGCCTTATAAATACTTGCTACTTCTCATGTTGGGCGTGTTGGGCGTTTCGCGTAAAAGGCTCGACCTCATAGAGCTCATCTTGGTCCTTCTTTTTACATCCATGTCTCTCTATGCAACTAGAAATATTCCATTGTTTGCCATCATCGTGACACCGATCGTGTTGAGACAGCTTCATTCGATGTTGTATAGCTCGGAGAACAAGGTCGCAAAAATCCTGCGAACTCGGAGTAACAACCTCGAATTGGCTGAGGTCAGAACCAAGGGCTATCTCTGGCCAATCGGCGCTGTCGCGGTGGTATGCGTGCTGGCCGCAACCGGCAAGGTGGCGTTTAGGTTCGATCCGGAAAAAAAGCCAGTTGCAGCGGTGGAGTTTTTGAAACGGGAAAAGCTATCCGGCCGCATGTTCAATGATGACGAATTCGGTGATTACCTCATCTATGCGGCTTGGCCCGAATACAAAGTGGCTTTCGACGGGCGGTCTGATATGTATGCGGAAGCCTGGCTAAAACAGTACATGGCAATTCTCAAGTTGCAGCCTGACTGGGAAAAAATCATTGAGAAAAACAAATATGCCTGGATTTTTTGCGGCGCCGAGACTCCGCTATCCATGGTCTTGATGGAAAACAAAAACTGGCGCTTAGTTTATTCGGATCGGGTAGGTGATATTTTTGTAAAAAACATTCCCGAGAATCAATCGATTATCGACAAATATGCTTATTCCAAAACGCGGAGCTAGATGATTTTCTATTTTATTTCAGCTTGAGTTTGGGCTCGCGCTACGGTTTAGGAAGGTTTCATGCGCTACGGATTCCTCATCGACCAAAACCGCTGCATCGGCTGTCATGCCTGCACCGTCGCCTGCAAGGAAGAGCATAATATCGCCATCGGCGTAAATCGCACATGGGTAAAATACATTGAAAAGGGCCGTTATCCCGATACCCGACGCCACTTTGCGGTGCTGCGCTGCAATCATTGCGACGACGCGCCGTGCATCGAGATTTGTCCCACGGTCGCGCTGTTCCGAAGGGCTGATGGAATTGTCGATTTCGACAACCAACGCTGCATCGGCTGCAAGTCCTGCATGCAAGCGTGTCCCTATGATGCGCTTTACATCGATCCCGACCGCAACACTGCCGCCAAGTGCAATTTCGACGCGTCGCGGGTCGAAATGGGATACAAGCCCGCCTGCGAAGTTGTCTGCCCGACCCAAGCGATCCTTTCCGGAGATCTTGACGACGCTAGCAGCGAGATCAGCCGTCGAGTCGCTATGGAGAAAGTCAGCATGCGCAAACCGGAGAAGGGCACAAAACCCAAGCTCTTCTATGTTGGTGTTGATGGAGATCTTTTGAATCCGACGATGATGACGGCACAGCCAGCGCACTTTTGGGCGGAAAAAACTCCTGGCGAGGACCTTTACGCTCTCAAGGCAGGAAATCCGGATAGGTCGATACCGGGGGCCGCGCGGGAGGTTTACGATGTCCCCCATGCCACGCCGTGGGG
>Ga0209684_1000095_pt1 | contig 15258 bp, 14 predicted proteins | sample PanSoiPlot6MoBio_FD_188322 | JGI IMG/M metagenome (GOLD analysis project Ga0209684, IMG submission 188322) | Tropical forest soil microbial communities from Panama analyzed to predict greenhouse gas emissions - Panama Soil Plot 6 MoBio (SPAdes)... | ecosystem: Environmental > Terrestrial > Soil...
TTCGATTCCTCTCCCACCTTAGCCATCCCTTACACCCACAGGGTATATCCCGAATTTTTTGAACGCTTCGGTCTTACGAAGCTAAAAGACATACTAGCCTGGTCCATCGATCCGGCTCAACCGATGTCTGAACGGATGCAGCGAATTGCCGGCCGCATCAAAGCCCGAGGGACTTTCCAAATTCGCCCGGTGAATCTTGAGATCTACGAAAAAGAAAAAGAAGCACTGAAAGAGGTCTTTCTCTCTTCTTCGTTCCAGGGTTATGGAGAGCTTCCTTGGACTGAAGAGGAATACTATGCCCTCGCGGATGAGTTCCGTCCCCTCACAATTCCGGATCTCTTCCTGATCGTCGAGGAGCGCGGAAAGCCAGTGGCCCTATCTTTTTCTTTGCCGGACTACGGTCCCATTCTCAGCGGGATGAGGGGTCCATTTGCTTTTATCAAGGGGATGAGGTTCAAACAGCTGGCTCGTTCCATTGACCGGCTTAGGGCTCTCAGTTTTCAGATTCACCGGAGCTATCAAGGCAAGGGCCTTGAGACTTTTCTTTACATGGAGACGATGAGCGCCGCCAGGAGGGCAGGGTACAGGGAGAGCATCGTATTGGCGCTGGAGAACTACCCTGTTAATCGTCAAATACAAGAACTCGGCGGCACCATTGAAAAGAGGTTGAGACTGTACCAGTATCCCGATAAGATCCCGGAGACTGCCGGAATCAACGCAGAATCAGTGTTGACCTTACCGGCTTAGACGCCTCGATGAACCGTCACTTTTCGCTCCGAGGTGACTATGCTTACAAACGAACACTCCAATGACCGTCATTTAGGTGCGCTATTTTTTCGTCGCGCTGCACAGCTCGGCGACCAAACTTGCATTAAATTACAGCGCGGCACGGCCTTCGAAGAAATCTCGTGGCGCGAGCTAGGCTCTAAGGTGCGCCAGGCCATCCTGGGATTCTATGCACTGGGATTGACCAAGGGCGACAAGGTGGGCATCGTCGCGGACAACAGTTTGGAAAGGATCTGCGCCGACTTGGCAACTCTGGCGGGCGGCTTCCCCAACGTTCTCGCATCGCCCACCTTGTCCGATACCAGGCTCGTCAAGACCTTGGGACACTCGCGCTGTCGCGCAGCTTTTGTCGGAAACGAAATCATAGCAGGGAGGCTGCTGAGCCTTAAGGGGCAGTTTTCCGCTTTGCAGCACATCATTGTTCTCGATGACGGCGGTGCAAATCTTCCTTGTTCCTTGACCCTTGAGCAGTTGCTGGCTCTTGGGGCGAGGCAAAGGAGCGAGCGCCTCGAAGAGATTTTGGAATCAATTCACCCCGACGAGTTGGCTTCCATCATGTACACCTCCGGTTCCACAGGCGAGCCCAAAGGCGTGATGCGGACGCAAGGCAATCTTTTGGCCGGCGGTGAGATCGTTTTGAGCAAACCAGACGAGCTAACCGTTATTGTTTTAAGTTTGAATCACTTGTTTGGCAGAGGCACCTTTCTCAGAAGCGCCGCCACGGGCCGGTCCACCGCGGTTATCGAAGCCACGGAGCAATCCCTGGACATGAAAGTTATCAAGGCGTTATCCGCTACGGCGATGGCCATCGTGCCGAGGATGATGGAAAAGATCTGGAACACGATCCTCGATGAGGGGACGAGCCGAGCGCAATGGGAACAGTTGGAAAAGCTGGACACTCTCAATGAGCAGAATGGCGGGTTAAGTAGCGACGAAGCGGTTCAGCATGAGCAGTTGCGAACGATTCTCAAAGAAAAAGTAAAACAAGCATTGGGTGGCAGAATCAAGTACATCACCTACGGCGGGGCGGCAATGCCGCCGCGGATCATGCACTTTTTCCGGTTGGTTGGCATACCCTTGCTGGGGACCTATGGCTCGACGGAGGCTGGCGGAGTCACGTTGAGCGGGTTTGGGGACACAAAGCCGGGAAGCATGGGCAAACCTTTCCCCAAGGTCGAGCTCAAGATCGCCGATGATGGCGAGATCCTGGTGCACGGGCCGGCGGTAACACCAGGCTATTTCGAAAACCCGGAAGCGACACGGGAAGCGATCGATGACGAGGGTTGGTATCACAGCGGCGATTTGGGCAAGATCGATGCGGACGGCTGCCTCTATATCGTCGGTAGAAAAAAAGATGTTTTCTACTGCCCTGATGGGTCCAATATTTATCCCGGCTATATCGAGCTGCTACTTGAAGACGATGTCTTCATCCACCAGGCGATTCTGCTTGGCGACAATCGTCCGTTCATCGCCGCGCTGATCGTGCCGGATCGAAAGAGGGTTGCCGCAGAGCTAGGGAAAGATGAAGCGGCGTTGACCGACAGCGAAATCGAGTCGGTCATCCAACCGCGGATCGATCAGATCAATAAGAGAGTCGAAGACGTTGAAAAAATCCGCAAGTTTGTCCTAATACGCGAGGAATTCCCCGCTTCGGTCAGAAGTTTAAACCTGGTTCACAAGGTCAAGATTGAGCGCAAGGCCGTGGAAGAGCGGTACCAAAAAGAAATCAACGAAATTTATTCTCCCATCTCGGAAAGAGGAAAGGCATGAATCAAGTCGCGTTGATCACCGGGGGCGGTAACGCCTCCCTACAGAGTCCCCTACACCTGAAACGCTCAGGAGCCTGTTTGGTGCGGTGGTGTGATAACGTTTAACGTTGGCGAGGACAAAGCTGCTTTATTGACAATTACACTTCTGGGTTTGCTCGTCTCAGGTACTCTTGAGGTACAGGCGCAGGCATATGTCCCATATCATGCCTTTATAGGATGTTTTCATATCTCGGGCCAGTATAGTACATCAGGCCGCCAGCACTCGCGCACTTCTGTAGTATTCCAGGCTTGTGGACGAGACTGTCCCGGTGGCGGAAATTAGGATAAACGAGACCATTATCGAGAGGTAGAACCTAACGCTTGGTCTCTTTAATTCCTTACCGTCTGCGTCGAATTCAAATTCCTCAGGATTCGCGAAAGTTCATCAAATTTCCATTCAGGATTTACGCCAAAGATCCTCACTGGATTCCTCCGCAGGTATCGCGGCAGAAAAAATTTATCGACAAGAACCACAATCTGTTTCTCAAAAACGATGCGGAGACCTGCTTTTTTCTTTTGGAAAGAGGAAGCGAGGTGATCGGGCGAATCGTCGCCATTGACAATTTCCGCTATCGCAATCTTTACAAAGAACAGACCGGCTTCTTTGGTTTCTTTGAGTGCATCGAAGATTACGGTGCGGCGGAGCACCTTTTGAACGCTGCTAGAGATTGGCTCAATGAAAGAGGGCTTGACAGGATGATCGGCCCGACCAATTTTACCACCAACGATGAGTCTGGTCTGCTGATCGAAGGTTTCGATTCCTCTCCCACCTTAGCCATCCCTTACACCCACAGGGTATATCCCGAATTTTTTGAACGCTTCGGTCTTACGAAGCTAAAAGACATACTGGCCTGGTCCATCGATCCGGCTGCACCAATGTCCGAAAGAATGCAGCGCATTGCCAACCGCATTAAAGCCAAAGGGACTTTCCAAATTCGCCCCGTGAATCTTGATGTATACGAAAAAGAAAAAGAAGCGCTGAAGGAGGTCTTTCTCTCTTCTTCGTTCCAGGGTTATGGAGAACTCCCCTGGACCGAAGAGGAATTCTATGCCATCGCGGATGAGTTCCGCCCCCTCACAGTTCCGGATCTGTCCCTTATCGTCGAGGAGTGCGGAAAGCCGGTGGCCCATTCTTTCTCTTTGCCGGACTATGGTCCCATTCTCAGCGGGATGAGGGGTCCATTCGCTTTTATCAAGGCGATGCGGTTCAAGCAGCTTGCTCGCTCCATCGACCGGCTCAGAGGCCTTAGTTTTCAGATTCACCGGGATTATCAGGGGAGAGGAATCGAGACTTTCCTTTACATGGAAACAATGAGTGTCGCCAAGAGGCTCGGGTATAAGGAGAGTATAGTACTAGCACTGGAAAACTATCCCATTAATCGTCAGATTCAAGAACTCGGCGGCACCATTGAAAAGAGGATGAGACTGTACCAGTATCCCGATAAGGCCCCGGAGACTGCCGGAATCAACCCAGAATCAGGGTTGACCTCACCGGCTTAGACGCCTCCATGAACGATCGGCAGAAGAAAACGGCGATTTCCATTCGCGGTCTCATTAAACGTTACCCAGATGGCACCGTTGCGAATAGGGGAATCGATCTGGACGTTTTTGAGGGTGAGGTTCTTTCTATCCTTGGGCCCAACGGCGCCGGAAAAACCACGCTGGTGCGGCAGATAACAACGGAGCTGAACCCGACCTCGGGATCCATCAAGATCAAGGACGTGGACCCTTTCCTGGAGCCTCTCAAGGTGAAGCAATTGATGGGTGTCATTCCCCAGGAGGGTGCGCTGTTCTCGCACTTAACCGTCCAAGAGCATCTCTATTTTTTCGGGCGTTTGAAGGGGCTTGCCAAAGGCAGCGCCGGCGCGCAGGTTGAGCGATTGATACCGCTTTTATCGCTGGAAGAGTATCGGCGGAAAAAAATCAAGAATCTTTCGGGAGGAACGCAGAAAAGGGTATTCATCGCGCTTGCTTTGCTCGGCGATTCGCCGATTTTGGTCCTGGATGAACCCACGGCGGGGTTGGATCCAGCCGCTCGCCGCGATGTCTGGGATATTATCAACACGGTAAAAAAGTGGGGCAGGACCGTTATTCTAACAACTCATTATCTCGAAGAAGCGGAGTTTCTCTCCGATCGCATCGGGATCTTACAAGGAGGAGAACTTAAACGGCTCGGGACGCTTGAGGAGCTTTATCGGTCGGTGCCCAAGACCTATCGCCTAGTTTACAGCGGCGCAGGCTCCGAAAGCGCAAGGAACGAGAAAATCGTTTGCGACGCAGCTGATTTTGCTGCGGTGAGAAAAATCATTGAGGAGAGGCACCTCGCGGAGTATTCTGTAAGACGCCTCTCCCTAGAGGATGTTTACTTGGAACTTATCGGAGGAGAGCGATAAAGGGATGGGTCTTAAGAAGACGCTATCGGACATTACCATCATCGCGCGTATCTATTATCTTCAGTTCCGCGACCAGCTCGGCAAATACCTTTTTTGTGGGTTTTTGATCCCGCTCGCCAGTTTTCTCCTGGCCAGCGCAACGGCGGGAAGCGAGCGGCCGCAACTGCTACGGTTTTTCACCGGCGCGGTACTGCTGTCATTTTCTATGCTTACGATTATGTGGCTGGGCTCCATACTCATTGAGGACCGCTTTTACGGCAGGCTCAAACTTTTCATTACCGCCCCGTTATCCCCGGCATCCTATGTGTTGGGCGTGCTCCTTTATGCCAATGTCCTTGGACTGGTTACCAGCCTTGGGCTTTTCCTTGGAGCGCAAATTCTCAGCCTGCCTGTTCGACCTCAGATAGTCGAACTGTTTCTTGTGGTTTTTCTGACTCTTACGACATTTGCCTCCATCGGGGTTGTTCTAAGTCAATATGCCGGAAGTTTGCAAGCCGGCGGAGTTCTCGGCGACTCCCTGAGTATTATTATGATCTTTTTGTCCCCGGTCTACTATTCCATGGAAATACTTCCGCCAGGTATGCAGGTTCTGGCTGCTTTTCTTCCACCCACCTATACGGCCGACGGAATCAGCAAAGGTCTGACAGCAACAAGTGGTGTTGGGAAAGATATCCTAGTTCTGCTCGTTATGTCTGTGATCACTCTCACACTGGCCGTGCGCTCCGTGCGTTGGAGGGAAGGCTAGGAGACCTTTCTTATGGCATTTTTAGATCGGGTGATGTTGAGACTGCCGACGCCGTGGGCGGTTAGCATGATCAATGCCCTGCCGTCTTCATGGCAGGACCGTAAGCGGAAGAACGATTTGAAAACGTCGTTGCGCTTGGCGGCAACGCGCTCAAAATTTTATCGCGAGAAATTTCGCTCCGTCAACGCTGGTCTCGGCCAAATCCAATCACCCGGCGATTTAGGGAAGTTTTTCACCACGGCCGATGATCTACTGAACGTCCCATCAGAGGACTTTCTTTGCGCATCGCCGCAGCTTGCTTTTGAGACTGCGGGCACGTCCGGCCGCAACAAAAGGCTCTTTTACGACTATGAGGAGTTTGAGAAGGCCGCGCGAAGAGCTTCCATCAGTTTTTATCTTTGCGGAGTGCGTCCGGAAGACCGGATTTTGAATGCTTACGACTTTTCCTTTTGGTTCCCCGGCTATTTTTTGGCGAGGGTATTGCCTTATACCGGCGCTTTCAGCATTACCGTGGGCAAGATTGAACCTGTGGAAGTCTATCGACGCATGGAAGGTTACCGTTTCACTGTGATGTTGGGTGAACCTACCTGGATGGTCCAGTTGACGGAATTGGCCGAAGCAAAGGGCCGGGCTTATCCGTTGAAGTTGATTGTCGGGAGCGGTGAAATGCTCACGGAGCGCGCTCGGGCGTGGATTGAAAAAACCTGGCAGGCCACATTCCTCATGGCGTATGCTAGCGTTGATGCGGGCACCGCCATTGGATTGGAGTGCCATGAGAAACAAGGATACCACATCAACGACGCGGAACTGTGGGTTGAGATCGTCGACCCCGATGAGGAAGGATACGGCGAAGTGGTTTTTACTACGCTCAGTAGGACCACGATGCCTCTCATCCGCTATCGGACCAAAGATATCGCTCGCTTCATCCACGAGCCTTGCCCTTGTGGACGGCCGGGCTGGCGCCTTTCAAAAATCATTGGCAGAGCGGATGAAATGGTTGTCTTCGGTGGGGGAAACATTCATCCCTCTTTCTTCGAGGTCATTTTCAAAGAGATTCCCGAGATCACCGAAGACTGGCAGGTGGCCGTGCGCCACAGGGAGGTCAAAGAGATCTTGGAGTTCCGCGTGGAATTAAAAGAAGACAGTCAACCGACCGAGCCCGTCGCCCTTAAGGTCAAGAGCGCCATCGAGGCACGCTATCCGGATATGTGGCGCAATTATGTCAAGGGAATGTTTGACATCGATTTCGCCTATGCCACCAGGAATACGCTGCGACAGACAAGAAAGCTCCGCCGGCTTGTCGATGAGCGGGACGAGATACGTAGCGACAGGTCAGCGCTCTGAGTTTTCAACGACGTATTTCTTCGCCACTCCAAGCTCGCGTCGCGCTCCGCCTCGGTCGTAACGTTAGCTGCGGAAATCCGGCCTCAGGCGCGCTCCGCCGACGCGATATGTTGCCGCTTCACTAGGAAGAGAGAAAAGACCAGCGCGAGGATCAAGACGGTCAAAAGACCCAGCTCGAACATTGCGTTGCGAAATGTAGCTTCAACGACCTCGGCCGGCTTGGAAAATTCCGCGGTCAGAATGAGAACACGGCGGATCGCGGCAATCAGCCCGACGATAAGAAAAGGTTCCGCAACCAGGGTGTGCTCACGGAAAGAGACTTGCACGGTGTAAAGGATTTCTACGATCATCAAAATGAGTAGAACTTGATCAAGCAGCTCGACAATTTTTTCGCTTAGGTTGGCTGCCAGAAGCGCTTGTCCCAGCGCAAGCACTAACGTGCCGAGAAGACCCATGGCGCTTACGGCGAGTATGATACCGAGGGCGATATAGGCTATGTCTTCAACGCGAGTGAAACCACTCGAAATCCATTCGCGCAACTCTGTCTTAGTCTTTGCCACCTTTATCCGCCATTGAATCACAGAAAAGTAGGAGAACAAGAGGTTTAAGGTTCTCAGTTTTGAACCTGGCCTGCCGAAGACTTCGTGCAAAAAAAAGGCGGATTGAGTACAACTAATCAAATGGCCGTAAGATTGTCCGTAGGGGGTCACTATGGACAAGAGGCAAGAAAATGAAGTAAGCAGAAAATGTTCAATAAGAAGTTCGGAGATAAATGATATGGCTCAAGCAAAACTGACTATGGCGCTATCCCGTTACGACCGCCACATTCCCTTTTTCGATGGTTCGGTAAAGGCGGAAGGAGTCGATCTTACGATTCTTGAAGTTGGACAGTCCGAGCCGCTGAAACATGGCCAGGACCGCCACGAGCGCATGTTACAAAAACAAGAGTTCGATATTTGCGAGCTTTCCTTGTCCTCGTACCTGATGGCAAAAAGCCGTGGGATGCCATTTACAGCGATCCCGGTTTTCCCGCGGCGGCTCTTTAGCTTGTCACAGATGTGGGTGAACGTGGACGCCGGCGTCAGCTCGCCTCAGGATCTCATCGGCAAAAACGTCGGCTTAAGCACATTTCAAACCACGCTCTCGGTGCTGGCCAAGGGCGATTTGCAGTCCGAGTACAACGTTCCTTGGCGCAAGATAAATTGGATTGTATCGAAGGAGGAGGCCATACCTTTTAAATTTCAAGAAGGGGTGCGCATCGAACTCGCCGGAGCCGGTAAAAAGATGGGGCCGATGTTGGAACAAGGGGAGATCGCCGCCTTGATGGTACCGCATCCGCCGAAGGAGGCGTTGCGCGGTTCGAAGAAAATCCGGCGTTTATTTACTGATCCGAAGCAGGAAGAGGTCCGCTACTTTCAGAAAAACGGCTTTTATCCGATCATGCATGTGGTGGCGTTCAAAGATGACGTGCTGGCGAAAGATCCTTGGCTCGCGCCAAATGTCATGGCGGCTTTTGACAAAGCCAAAGCGGCCTGCATGGATTATTATGACGACCCTAACTGGTCGCGTTTTGTTTGGGGCAGGCATCTTTTCGAAGAGGAGCGAAAGGCTTTTGGCGATGACCCATGGCCAAATGGGATCAAGAAAAATAGAGCGAACCTTGAACGATTTATCGGTTATTCTTTGGACCAGGGATTAATGCAAAAGAAGCTCGAGGTCGAACAGTTATTCGCGGCGAAGGGCCTCGCCTCCTGAGGCCAAGTTGGCATGCCCAAAGCGGTCAAGTGTCCCACCTGTCATACTGAAGTAAGCTGGGAGAATAACCCTTATCGTCCCTTTTGCTCCGAACGCTGCCGGCTCATCGATCTCGGAGCATGGGCTAAAGAGCGATATCGGATTCCTGGCCGGGAAAAGGAACCTAAGGTAAAGGATCAGGACGATGACGATAATTCCAACTGAAGAAAAGCGGACTTTATGAGCATTCATCCGACTGCCGTCGTCGATCCGAAGGCAGAGATCGAGGCGGACGTTGAAATTGGCCCGTATGTAGTGATCGAAGGCCCGGTTAAGATCAGGCGTGGCACGCGCGTGATGGCGCACGCCTATGTAACTGGTTGGACAGAGATCGGCGAGAACAATGAAATCCATCCGGGCGCCATCCTGGGTGACGCGCCACAGGATAAAGCCTACAAGGGGGAAGAAACCTACTTGAAAGTCGGTGATCACAATATTTTCCGTGAACACATCCAAGTGCATCGTGGCACGGGGGCCGGTTCTTCAACGATCGTGGGAAATCACAATTTCCTTATGGCGTGTTCTCATGTGGGTCACAACTGCAAGTTGGGGGATCAAATCGTCCTAGCCAATAATGCTCTGCTGGGTGGTCATGTCCAGGTGGGGAATAACGTTTTCATATCCGGCAATTGTGTGGTGCATCAGTTTGTACGTATCGGCGACTATTCGTTGATGCGCGGGCTCAGTGCCACGAGCCGCGATGTGCCGCCTTATGCCATCGTTGATTGGCAGCACACGGTACGCGGGGCAAACGAGAAGGGCCTAAAACGAGCCGGGTTCGAAGAGCCGCGGGTTCGCGAGATCAAGAAAGCATTTCAAGTGCTATTTAGTAAGAAGTGCAATCTCTCGTTGGCGATGAAGGCGATAGAAAAGGAGGGAAGGGCCAACCCCGATGTGTCAGCCCTTCTAGATTTTATCAAGTCTTCGAAGCGCGGGGTCTGTGGCGGCCCTACCGAGTGACCGTCGGGCCGTCCGTGGAAGATTGAGCTGGCTCGGGGCTTGGTTTTTCGGGCGGCGGCGCGCCGACGAAATAAAGCGGCTCCGTCCCCTTGAGCTGGCTCGGGGTAACTACATAATTTCCCCCAACAGCCGGGTAGACGATATTGTTCGCCACATCGGCTCGACCTCCAGTAATCAGGTAGCCGACACCGCCCGTAAGCAGGCCCAAACCGGCATAGGTGACTTTTGCCGGTATATAGAACATATTGGCCAGCACCGATCCAAACCCATAGCCCAGCTCTTCACCAGCTGCAGGTTGCGCGGGCTGTGTGGACTGAGGCTGAGTGGAGTTGTTGGCCGCGGGTGCAGTCTGCGCGTGGAGAGGCGCAAAACTCACGGCGACAAATAGTCCTAGGGCAAAGCCCTTAAATAATGTTTTCATGCGGCAACGATAACTCATAGCCGTGTTATTGTCAATAATTATATTCTAAATTGGAGGTAATGGAGTGGTAAGCTTCGCTTTGTGCACCATATAATCGCGGCTGCATATGGCCTAAAAAGCTCTGTATGGAATAAACATGCAAAGAATTAATGTTTGGATCAACAAAACGATATTTTTAAATATTGATACACATCTACCGAGTCAGCTCCGAAGTGAAGTAATGAGCGTAGCAGGCACGAATTCTTTCTCGTCTGGCTTCATAATCCAGTAGCAGTTTCTCTCCCGCTTTGGTCTTATTTTTTGTCCGGTTTTTTGCTGCCCCGTTGTAGCCCAACGCGTAAGCGATTCCATCCAGCCTTTTCGGGTCGGCCTCAAAAGAGTCGATGGATTGGTCGCGCTCGAGGCGCAAGCGGTGATCTAAGCGCCGTAGGAACAAATAGCCATCGTAAAGCAGTTGGTATTCGCCTTTCTTAAGAATCCCTCTCTCATGCAGTGCCTTCAGCGCTTGTAGGGTTGCGCGCTTTCGCACCTCGCGGAAGCGCAATCCATGGGTGAGTTGCAGCATCTGAGTCAAAAACTCGATGTCCACCAGACCGCCCTTGCCTTTTTTTAAGTTAAAATGACTCTCGTCTTCGCCAGCTAGCTCCTTTTCCATTCGCATCCGCAGATGATGAATCTCGCTAGCGCCATCGCGAGTGAGACCTTGTCCATAGGCAAAATCTTGCGCTATTTTCTCAATTTCTTTGCCCAGCGTCCGGTCTCCTGCCACACTTCGCGCCTTAATCAGTGCTTGCCGTTCCCATAGTAAAGAGCTGGTCTTGTGATAGGCGCGAAAGCCTTCGATGGCGGAAACGAGAGGTCCTGATTTTCCCGACGGGCGAAGCTGCATGTCGATCTTGTAGGCGATACCTTCTTCGGTCGGCGCTGAAAGGTAGGTAATGAGTTTTTGGCCTACGCGCACGTAATACTCGTGAGCTGCCACTTTCCCTTGAGAACCACCGCTGCTTTGGACGTCGTCGGGAGCGTCATAGATGAAGACAAGGTCAAGATCGGAATTATAGTCGAGCTCCCGGCCTCCCATCTTTCCCATTCCGACCACGGCGAATCTGCCGTCGGGAACAGGTCCGAATTTTACTTCAAATTCTTTCAAGGTAAGTTCCAGGGCGCTCTCGAGGCAGGCTTCCGCGAGATCGGAGAGCTGCATGAGCACTGGGACGAGGTCAATAGCGCCGCCCAGATCGTGCAGACCGATGCGAATGAACTCTTCGGTCTTGTAGCGCCGCAACGCATTGAGCTTGTCCTCAAGATCGGTTGGTTCCTCTACTGCGAACCGCACCTCAGAGAGCATCTCATCTTTTGTTTTCTTAACTCGCGTAAGATCGACGCGAATCAAGGTGTCGATCAGCTCAGGGCGATTCAAGAAAAGATCGGTCAAAAACTGGCTGTCGGCAAACAGCGTGACAAGGAGCCGCATGGTTTGCGGGTTTTCCACAAGTAGGTTTAAAAATCCGGTTCGGCCGCCCAATCGATGACTGAACTTCGATAGATTCAAAAGAGCCTGATCGGGAGCGCTGGACTTCGTGATCTCCGCGATCAACGCCGGGCCAAGGGTGCGCATGACTTTGACACGTTTGAGGCTCGGCGGGGCGTAAACTTCACCGTCTCTTAGGGCGAGAAGGTTGGTGTAAGCTTTGGGGGGATCGGCAAAACCGAGCTGTCGTAATTCCTCAACGATGCGTTCTTCTCGATCAAGGTCACTCCAGATGTTCCCCATTTTTGCAACACCGGCGCCCGCGATTTCTTTTTGCGCGCTGTAAAAAAGACGATCAAAGATACTTCTTACGGTGCTTGTATGTTTGCGGTGGTCGCGCCAAAACAGCTCGTGTTCGCTTTGATTTTTAGTTCGGCGATAGCCGAGGCGGCGTGCCAGCGCGCGCTCTTCCTCGTCGCCCACAGGAATAGAATGGGCATGAGCTTCTTGGACGATTTGAAGTTTGTGTTCTACCTGGCGCAAAAAACGATACGCCACGCTCAGCTTGTCTCTATCACGAGTGGAAATGAAGTTGTGCTTGGCGAGCTGGGCGAGCGCCAGCAGCGTGCTCTGCCCACGTATCTTTGGCTCGTAGCCACCGTTGACTAACTGCAGCGCTTGGGTGAAAAATTCGACTTCACGGATGCCACCATAGCCGAGCTTGATGTTTCTTTCCTTACCCTCGGCGGTCAGCAGTTCGTTCTCGATACGCATTTTCATGTGCCGTAACTCGTCCACCGTCGTGTAATCCAGGTAGCGCCGGTAGATGAAAGGTTCGATCTCTCTTAAAAATTGCACCCCAAGTTCGCGATCTCCGGCGACAGGCCGGGCTTTGATCAGCGCGGATCTTTCCCAGCATTGGCCCCAAGATTCATAGTACAGCATGGCGGAGTCCACGGACTGGACCAATGGACCGCTAGATCCCATGGGGCGAAGCCGCAGATCAATGCGGAAGACAAAGCCGTCTTCGGTTACCTGTCCCATCGCCTGGATGATTTTCTTGCCGATGGTTGCAAAAAATTCCCTCGGAGTAGTTTTACCTTTCCGGCCGCCTGAACTTTCGCCTTCATCATCCTCGTAAAGAAAGATCACGTCGATGTCGGAACTGAAATTCAGTTCACCTCCTCCTAGCTTGCCCATGCCCAGAATGACAAAACCGTTACGATCGCGCTTCACGGGCAATAAGAGTTCGCCGAAATCCGCTTCTACTTCAGCGCGGCAATAGCGGTAAGCCGCCTCCAGCGACGCTTCTGCCAGTGCCGTCAGCTCTCTAACCGTTTCTTCCATCGCCGTCGATGGTTCGAGGTCTCTTGCCCCGATGCGCAGATATTCACGCTGCTTGTGCTGCCTCAATCCTGCGCAAAATTCGGCTAGTGATTGCGCGCTCTTTACCAGTGGTTCCAGCTCGGCGAGATGTTCGGCAACGGTTTTTTGATTGATTTTGATTTGACGAAGAAAGAGCTCGGGCCAATGTTTTCCTTGTCGGATCAAGACGTCGCAAAGGTAAGTGCTGCTGCCCAGGAGACGAATGAGGTCAGGTAAATAGGTGGCAGAGATCTTTTTGATCGATGTTGCCCCCCCGCTGTCGATAAGGCTCAAAAGATAGTTTTGAGCCAACGCAGGTGAAGGAGCTTTCTTTAATAGCTGCTGAATTATTTTTCTTTGTGCAGACGAGGGTGAAGTCCTGCTTAAAAAATTCATAACGTAACTTCGGCGCACGAAAATGGAAGACGTGCTTCCGTTGGTAACTTATTTATTACCTACAGGTAAGAAGACAGTTACCAGTTTATCTCTTATCACTCTACCGACAGCACCTTTGGGAGGAAAATTCTTCGTGAGTTTACCACGTTGCTCAATTAAATGTCTGGCATTTTAGAATGGCACGACGGTTGCGTTTACGGCCGTATCGAAAGGTATTTGATTGCCGGAGGAGGTCCTCATGATTTCCAAGGAAGAAAACGATCTACTTTGCTGCACTGGCCCGGGTACGCCAATGGGCGAGTTATTCAGACGATTTTGGTTGCCTGTTGCTTTGTCGCGTGAGCTGCCAAAGCCGGATTGTCCGCCGGTGCGTCTCAGAATTCTGTCGGAGGACCTGACTGCGTTTCGAGATACCACTGGACAAGTGGGCCTGCTAGGACGGTATTGCCCCCACCGGGGCGCCTCTCTCTTTTTTGGTCGCAACGAGGAAGGCGGGCTGCGCTGCGTGTACCACGGCTGGAAGTTCGACGTGAACGGCGTCTGCGTGGACATGCCAAATGAGCCGACCGAATGCAGCTTCAGGCATAAAATCCGCCAGACGGCGTATCCTACGCGCGAAGCTGGCGGGGTGATCTGGGCGTACATGGGTCCCCAGGCGAAGATGCCGGAGCTGCCGCAGCTCGAATGGACACTGGTGCCCCAGAGTCACGTCTATGTGCACAAGCGATTTCAGCACTGCAATTATCTCCAGAACGTCGAGGGCGAAGTTGACTCCAGTCACGTCTCATTTCTTCACCGTGAGTTTCAGCCCGAGAAGTTCGAAGCAGCAGTTGCCGGCCAGGTGCTGCTCGCCCGTGCGAAAGACTCGGCACCGAAGTTTTTGGTCGAGGAAACGGATTACGGGCTAGCGATTGGCGCACGGCGCAATTGGGACGCCGATCAATATTACTGGCGCCTGACGCAGTTTTTGATGCCGTCATTCACGCTGATTCCGAGCGAGGCAGGTTCACCGATCAACTTCACAGCCGCCGTGCCGGTGGACGACACGAATATGGCAGGGTTCACTGTCACCTGGCTACCGGATCGGCCAATGACTGTGGACGATATCCATACCATCGAGTCCTGGACTGGCGCCTACGCTGAGGTCGATCCGAGGACCTTCGAGCCCGTCGCCAATCGGCGGAACGATTACCTCCTCGATCGCAAGAGACAGCGCACCGAGAATTTTACCGGCATGCGCGGTATCCGTGAGGAAGACATAGCGGTCCAGGAGGACCAGTACGGTGGGCCCATCGCGGATCGGACGAAGGAGCACCTGGGCACGAGCGATGTTGGCGTTATCGCGCTTCGGCGCCGCTTGTTGAACGCGGTGCGCAATCTTCAGCGCGGCTACGAGCCGCTCGAGCCGCGACGCAGCTACAGTTATCGTGTGCATCCGTTAGCCGATCTCGCGAATCATGATGTGTCATTTGAGGAGGTAGCCCATTCGGCAATGTCGAATGGTTTAAGCTAGTGTCCTGAGTTAGAAGTTCGCTACATTATTCCCCGTGTCATCCCCCGAAAATCTCCCCTTCCCCTTCCTTCGACTACGCTCAAGACATACTTTGCCAAAGAGGGGAGAAGGCCGCAGAGAAACTTCCCCCTTTAAACAAAGGAAGGTGTGAAAAAATTCGTTCATGGTTCGAGAGCCTCACCACGAACGGAATGGCGCCATGCAAATTCAAATACTTGACCGTTCGCCCTGAGGCTCTCGAAGGGCGCCCTCCAATTTTTTC
>Ga0209684_1000096_pt1 | contig 15257 bp, 19 predicted proteins | sample PanSoiPlot6MoBio_FD_188322 | JGI IMG/M metagenome (GOLD analysis project Ga0209684, IMG submission 188322) | Tropical forest soil microbial communities from Panama analyzed to predict greenhouse gas emissions - Panama Soil Plot 6 MoBio (SPAdes)... | ecosystem: Environmental > Terrestrial > Soil...
GTTCTCGAACGGGGAAAACTTTCGCCACAAGTGCAAGACCTATTGTTGACGCCCGAGCTTGAATTCAAAGATCCGATTCATGCGATCATGTTTTCAGGCGGCGTTTCCGAGTTCATCTATGGCTACGAGAAACGCAATCTGGGCGACCTTGGCGTTCAATTCGGCAAGCGCGTGCGCGAACGCGCCAATAAGCTGGCGGGGGGAAATATCCCGCTGAGGCCGGCCGAAGTACGAATCCGCGCCACAGTTATCGGCGCTGCTCAGTATACGGTGCAGGTCAGCGGCAACACGATCTATTTGTCCCATCCTGAGCTGCTGCCCCTTAGAAATCTCCAGGTCGTGACACCCGAATTCGAACAGACCGAATCGATTACAGCAGCGGAGATAAAGGACTCCATTGAGAGAGCGTTGCAACGAAACGACATCCAGGACGGCGACCGGGCAGTCGCTTTGGCTGTACGCTGGGAGTTAGGGCCTTCTTATCCTTTAATTCGAACGCTGGCCGAGGGGCTGGTGGGTGCGATGAAGGATCATGCTGATCAGGGCCAGCCTTTGGTGTTGGTGTTCGACGCGGATATCGCCAAGCTCATGGGCAACATTATTGAGCGCGAAATGCTGCCCGGCGCCGGGATTATTTCTATTGACGGCATCGATCTCAAGGACTTTGATTTTATCGACATCGGTCAAGAGCTACCCGACGCCAAGGCGGTTCCCGTGGTTATCAAATCGCTGATCTTCCGCCATACCGAGCATGGCCGCGGGCATTCACACCACCATCACTAGCGTCATTACAAGGCTCACGTTGACTTTAACGATGATTTTTACTATTCGTAAAATTATCGATAATTTACAAGGGTTTGAGTTTTATGGAAGCTAGCGGGTTACAGAATTTCCTCGAAATCGTCACCAAGCCGGACAACATTCCGATCGTCGCAATGCTTATTCTCGTGATTTTCTTTACCTGGTTGGGTCTCAAAGAGGCCTTTAAGAACGATAAGCTTATAGAAGAAGGTAAGGAAGACGAGATTCCCAATCAGATGTGGAAATAGATGCTGAGAGGCTGGCTTGCGGTACTAGCCGTCCTCACAGGAGTAGGTGTTTGTTTTGCTGACAATCCAACTTCTCCTCTAGTAAAAGAAAAACAATGGGAAGAAGCACGCACCTATCTGGCGGAAGGCAAGGCGGCAGAGGCGAAGGCGGCTCTGGAGCCATTGCTCGCGAAATATCCCGAAGAGCCGGATCTGCACTATGCCTTGGCGCTCATCAGCTTGAGGTTGCGTGATCCCGGCGCGGCAGAAAGATTCATTAGACAAGCCCTCACTGTAAACCCTGATCACGTTCAAGCCAGGACTCTTCTCGGATGGATCGAATTGGAGATCCGCGGAAATACCGACGCGGCAATCAAAGACTATTCCAAGGTGATAGAATTACGTCCGAATTCACCGGACGCATATCTCAATCTTGGCGCCGCATATAAGAAAAAAGGCGAATTGGACAACGCGCTCAATGCGTACGATCAAGCGTTGAAGCGGCGTCCCGATTACCTCATCGCGCTGAGCAATCGCGGTTGGGTTTTTGTGGCGCAACAAAGGTGGGCCGAGGCCCGCAACGATTTCGAGGAGGCGCTGAAAATCAATCCCGCAGATGAGGGAGCGCTCCAAGGTCTCGCGGAAGTGTTGGAAAAGACTCGGGACTACGCCGGCGCTCAGACAGTGTTGAGCCGGTTGATCTCGCGGTCGTCCAACTTTGTCTATTGGCTCGAATGGGGTAGAATTGGTTTGATCCGTTACTGGTGGGTCTGGTTATTAACGGCGGTGGCCCTTTTTCTTAAAAGACGTTTTTCCAAGGCGAGGAGCGCATCGAATGGCTGAAGCGACAAAGAAACGTAAAGGAACGGCCCTCTTGGCCGTCATGGACGAAAATTGTTCCAGTTGTGCAGGTTCACCTATATGCGAGGCCCATTGCCCGGTGGACGACTGTATCAATCTGGTCTACGAAGAACTACCTGGGGGCGGGCTCAAACCTTATCGCGTGTTCGTCGACAATGACAAATGCATCGGTTGCCAGATGTGTTACAGCGACGATCTGACCAAGATTCAACAGCACAAAGAAACGGGCGAAATCTTTTACGAGTACGCCAATCGGTTTTACGACAGCAACCGCAAACCGGTGCCGCCCGACGCCGTGCCTAAACGCATTCAACTGCAACTCATCGGCACGGAATCAGAGGACCGTCTGGATAAGAAGATCTGCCCCTGGGACGCCATCAAGATGTATGAGTTTGAAGAGGGGCTCGAAGTCGCGCAGTTCTTTTACGACCAATCCAAGATCAAGCAGGTCAACGGCTTGTTCGTGATCGACGCCAAGGAAAAGGAACGCTTGGAAGAGAAGCAGGCGGAGTTTTATGAATAGCCAATTTATCTCCCGGCGAGGTTCGCATGAGTAACAAAGTCGGGATCACAGAAACAGTTCTCCGGGACGCCCATCAATCTTTGCTGGCGACGCGGATGCGCACCGAAGATATGTTGCCGGTAGCGGCGAAACTCGATCAGGTCGGTTACTGGTCGTTAGAAACCTGGGGCGGGGCGACATTCGATGCTTGCCTGCGCTACTTGAACGAATGCCCATGGGAACGGCTGCGCAAGCTGCGCGCGGCAATGTCGAAAACGCCGTTTCAGATGCTCATGCGTGGGCAAAACGTAGTCGGCTACCGCAATTACCCCGACGATATTGTTCAGGCCTTTGTCGCGCGGGCAGCGGCCAATGGTATCGATATCTTTCGCATCTTCGATGCCATGAATGATATCCGTAATATGAAAACGGCCATCGAAGCGGCGCTGAGGGCGGGCAAGGTCGTCGAAGGCACCGTCTGTTACACGATCAGCCCGGTCCATTCGGTGGATTATTTTGTCCGCGTCGCGGAGCAATTGGCGGAGTTGGGGGTGCAGATTATTTGTCTGAAGGACATGGGAGGCTTGCTCGCGCCCTACATTGCCCGCGAGCTTGTCGAAAAACTCAAATCACGTATCCCGTTGCCGCTCCATGTTCATTCTCATTGCACCGCCGGCTTGGCGCCCCTGAGTTATATGATGGCCATCGAAGCGGGGGCAGACATCGTCGACACTGCGCTTTCCCCTTTGTCACAGGGAACTTCTCAGCCTGCAACTGAAGCTTTCGTCGCGGCGCTCAAAGGATCATCGCGGGATACGGGTCTGAGCCTGCCGCTGCTTGGTGAAATCGCCGAGTACTTTTATCGTGTGCGCGATAAGTATGCAGAGTTTGAAAGTTCCGTGAACAACCAGATCAAAACTGACATCTTAGATTCCCAGATCCCGGGCGGGATGCTATCGAATCTGGTCGCTCAGTTGCGTCAACAAAATGCCGAGGACCGGCTGGATGCAGTGCTAGCCGAAATGCCGAACGTCAGAAAGGATCTCGGTTACCCGCCTTTGGTAACGCCGACGAGTCAGATCTGCGGTTCTCAAGCAGCGTTGAACGTCGTCACCGGGCAGCGCTATTCAGTCATGGCCATGGAAACGAGAAACTATGTCATGGGGCTTTACGGCAAGCCGCCCGGACCGATCAGCGACGAGGTCAGAAAAAAAGTGCTGGGAAAAAAGCAACCCATGACCGGCCGGCCGGCTGACCTGCTAAAGCCTGGTCTGGATACGGCCCGCGAGGAAATCGGCAGTCTCGCGACCAGCGAGGAAGACGTGCTCTCTTACGCGCTTTTTCCGGAGATCGCAAAAGAATACTTTCTGTGGCGGGACGGGCGATCGGAAAGACGTCAGGCAACGGCATGATGCAATCGTAGGGGCGGGTTTGAAACCCGCCCCTACCGTTAGATAATTTTATTTAAGGGGTATTCGATAATTCCCACCGCGCCGTTCTGAATCAGTTGCGGGATTAGATCGCGCACGACGTTTTCCGCAATCACGCTTTCGATGGAAAACCATTTTACGCCCTTCAATGCAGCCGATTGATACAAGGTCGCGATTGTCGGCGCAGTGATACTGGGAATCAATTGGATCACTTTCTCCAAATCGGCCTCGGCCACATTTAACTTGATTCCCACCTTGTTTTCAGCGGCCAACGCGCCCTGCAGTAGCAGTTGGATCTGTTCGATTTTCCCCCGCTTCCAAGAATCCTGCCAGGCGTCTCTGTTGGCGATGAGCTGAGGACAGGACTCCAGCAAATCGGCGACGATTTTGAGTCCATGGGCGCGGATGGTGCTTCCTGTTTCGGTAACTTCCACAATGGCGTCCACTAGACCCTCGGCAGCCTTGGCCTCGGTCGCTCCCCAGGAAAACTCCACATCGACGGGAATCTTCCGGTCTGCAAAATAGCGTTTCGTGAAGTTCATCATCTCCGTCGCGATGCGCTTGCCTTTGAGGTCTTCGATTTTCTTGATGGGCGAATCGTGCGGAACCGCTAGTACCCAGCGGACCGGGCGCGAGCTGACTTTCGAGTACACCAAGTCGGTGACGACGTGAACATCGGAGCCATTTTCCTGCGTCCAGTCTTTGCCGGTGATGCCAGCGTCAAGGGTGCCCATTTCGACATAGCGCGACATCTCTTGCGCCCGCACCAGTGTGCAGCGCAGCTCCCCATCATCGATCGACGGAAAGTAACTCCGGCTCGAGGTCGAAATCTTCCAGCCGGACTTTCTAAAAAGCTCGATGGTGGCGGTTTCCAGACTTCCCTTGGGAATTCCCAGCTTCAATTCGCTCACTCTTGTAAACCTCCTTGGGATCGAAGACTCGCCTGGCGATGACCTTCCAATTCCCGTTCGCTCTTTTGCGAAAGAAGCAGCTTCGGTAGCCCTCGTGACAAGCCGCGCCGCCGATCTGCCGCACCTGAAGCAGCAGCGTATCATGATCGCAATCGATGAAGGCGGCTTTTACTTCCTGAAAATGACCGGACTCTTCGCCCTTGAACCAGAGACCCTGTCGTGAGCGGCTATAGTAGTGGGCCTTGCCGGTTTTTTTGGTTTTTTCCCAAGCTTCCTGATTCATGTAAGCGACCATCAAAACTTCGCGCGAGCGATAATCTTGCACGATTACCGGAACGAGGCCGTCGCCTTTCTGAAAGTCTATCTTTTGCATAACGCCAAATTCCTCGAAAATGATTGAGTTAACCACACCCCCAGCGGGCTTTCAATCGTATACCTATCGCATGCGAGGTTAAACGTTGCCGGTGCGCTGGCGTTTGCTGTACGTTGGCGTTGAGGTGTCAGCGTTTTCCTTGTTTTGCCTTCAACACCGGAATCTCATTGAGTTTCTCTTCCGGCAGCATATTCCAGTAAATCCCTTTTGGCCTCGTCAATGATGATTCAATGCTAATGACTTCTTCGGGCGTTATGATGGCCGTAAGCGGGATGTCATGTTCGATCATCGGAATGGCTCCCGCGACGATTTGCAGGGGATGGACTGATGTGACCACGGGAATCTTCGCGCCGATCTTTTTTTCTTCCGTGAGTAGCGCAAATTCTAAATCCGAATAGCCGCCGCCTTTGCCGACGCGCGCGCCTTTTCGATTTACCGCCACGGAGCCACAGACGATCAGGTCAATCTTTTGGACTTCATCCAAGCCTACCGGACGGCCGAATTTTGCCGCGCCCTTGATGGAGGAGCCTATGTAAGGCGAGCAATTGAGCTTATTTGGATCCAATTCGATAAAAGGTTTTTCGCTTCGCAAGCGCGGGACGGCCATGTAAATGATCTTACCTTCTTGCAAAGCTTTTTGGCGGATGGCTCGCTGGGGCGAATCGGGATTCGATTTGAGCACTTTTGCTCTCTTCCAGAAAGGCATGTCGGCCAAGAGCCGCGCGCACGCCTCCGCGCCGATAAAATTGGGTATTCTGCCCGTGGCGCCGGGAAAGCGAGCGACTTTCCTTCTCTGGAGCAGTTCCCAGATTTCCTCCCGTAAAGCATCTTTGGTTTTCATGCGGTATAACGTAAAGCAGGCGATAGGCCACAGGCAACAGAGGATGTAGAGGCGACCGGCCAGTCGCCCCTACGAACGCCTATGGGTGTTTTTACCAGCGATTGATTGACTGTTAGGCAGAGGCGGTTATAAGATCGGTTATCCATGAGAGAGTTTATTGTAGTTTTTGTAACCGTCGGATCCGCCGCCGAAGGGGAGCGGCTTGCGCAAGCCCTCGTTGAAGAACGGTTGGCGGCATGCGTGAATCGTATTCCTAATATTCAATCGGTGTATCGCTGGGAAGGAAAGGTAGAGCAGAGCGGAGAAGAACTCCTTGTTATCAAGACAGGCAGACAGCTTTTTACAGCTTTGGAAAAAAGAGTGCGGGATCTGCACAGCTACGAGGTTCCGGAAATCATCGCCTTGCCGCTCATTGAGGGCAACGAAGCGTATCTACGTTGGTTGGAAGAGCAAGTGTCGAGCGCAACAAGCTAATGCGGTACGTAAATGCGCACGGTAAGGGAAGTATCGGCGGGGGGTGTAATCTACCGGGAACAGCAGGGCCAAATTTATATTGCGCTGATTCATGTGCGCAGGCGCTGGGGATTGCCCAAGGGCCACGTGGAACCGGGCGAACGCATCGATGAAACCGCGGTGCGGGAAGTTCGTGAAGAAACAGGCCTCCTCGGCAAAATCCAACGAAAACTCGGCAGCATCTCTTACACTTACCGGGCGAAATCAAAGGATGGCGAGGCAGTCCGAATTTCAAAGCGAGTCACCTTCTTTCTCCTCCGTTATTTGGGAGGCGAGGTGCAAGGACATGATTACGAGGTCGATGAAGCGCGCTGGTTTCGCATTAACCGGGCAATGAGAAAGCTGGTTTTCGCCACAGAAAGAAAAATGGTGCGTAGGGCGCGGAGTGTGTTAACTTCCCGATCTGATCGAGGAGCTGCGATTCAAGAAAGGCCCGGGAGCGAAAATGTGTAGGGTTGCCTTCTGAAAACGGGCAAGCACGGGAGCTTGCCCCGACCATGATGAATTGAATCGCTACGGGCTCACAGTGTAACGATATAATCAACTCGAGAGGGATCTGCCATGAAAGAACCAACTTCCGGAGTCCTTTTTTCTGTTCCCTATGAGATAGCCGTGGTGCGTCCTTTGCGGCAAACCACACTCAAGGAACGAGAGGAGGCGCTCAAGGCCGCATACTACAATACGGAACTACTGCCGCAGGAGCTGATCTATGTGGATCTGAAGACCGACGGCGGGGTAAGCTCGATGAGCACCACTCAGCTGTCGAAGCTTATTGGTGCGGGCGCGTTGGAATCGGGTATGGAAATGGCGCCGGAAGGCAGCAGGGCTTTCGTCTCGCTGTCGGAGAACTTTCACACGATCTTTGGCTTCCCGTATGTTGTGCCGGTGGCACAGGGCAGGGCGGCGGAACGGATCTGGGCAAAGATGCATGTGAAAGAGGGCACCGTGGTTCCAGGTAACATGCTTTTCCCCTCCACGCGATTTCATATCGAGTCCAACGGTGGCAAGGTTATAGACGTCATCAGCGATGATGCTCACAATCTTTCTTCCGGGCAATTGTTCAAAGGCAACATCGATCTCACAAAACTAGAAAATGCTTTCAAAGAGCGCGGCGAGAAAGTTTCATGCGTCTGCGTGGAATTATGCGTCAACTCCTGCGGTGGCCATCCGATCTCTTTGGAGAATCTCAAGGCAGTCAAATCCATCACCGACGCCCATAAGGTGCCGCTCTTTCTCGACGCCTGCCGGATTCTTGAAAACAGCTATCTGATCAAACAGCGCGAACCAGGGTATCAAGATCGCTCCATCCAAGAGATCGTTCACGAGACCTGTTCCTGCGCCGACGGCTTAACGATGAGCGCGTTGAAGGATTTGCTTGTGCCCGCCGGGGGGTTCATTGCTATGCGGGATGAGGGAAGCTATCAGAAGGCGAGCGTGCAAAATTTTTTAGGCGGCAGCCAGCCTCCAAGCACGGTCATGGAGACGATGAGCGCAGCGCTGCAGGAGATTTTCGTCAATGACTCGTATCTCAGGAGTCGAGTCGAGCAGGTTAACTATCTTTGGCGCAGGCTCAAAGATGGGGTTTCGCTGGTCGCGCCTGCGGGCGGGCACGGAGTCTTTATTAACGTCAAGGGTTTCTTGCCGCACGTGCCGGCGGAAAACTTTCCTGGGGAAGCGCTAGCGGCGTTTATTTATCATATATCGGGCATTCGCGTGACCAAAGGACCGCCGCTGGCGGCGAGCCAAACGGCTCGGGGCGTCGAGCTGCTGCGATTGGCGGTGCCGGCGCGGCGCTATCTTCAAGGGCACATGGATGACGTAGCTGAAGCCGTTCAATATGCCTATTCGCGGCGGGAAGAGATCAAGGGACTTAAGAAACTGGATAAACCCGGCAGATCTAGATTTGAACCATCACTTTTTGCGTTGCTGTGATTATGAAAACCAATCAATTCTCAAATGATCGTCATTTAGGGGCGCTATTCTTCCGCCGTGTCGCGGAGCTTGGCGATAAAATGTTCGTTAAATTGCAGCGTGGCATGCGCTTCGAAGAAATCTCGTGGCGCGAGCTGGGCGCGAAGGTGCGCGATGCCATCCTGGGGCTCTATGCCCTCGGGCTAAGCAAGGGCGACAAAGTAGGCATTCTCGCGGACAATAGTTTGGAATGGCTCTGCGCCGACTTATCCACTCTGGCGGGTGGCTTCCCTAACGTGGTCGTGTCGCCCACCGTATCCGATACCATGCTCATCAAGACCTTGGGGCACTCGCGTTGTCGGGCAGTCTTTGCAGGGAACGAAATCTTGGCGGGCAGGCTGCTAAATCTTAAAGGCCAACTCTCCGCTCTGCAGCACATCATTATTCTCGATGGCGACGGTGCAAATCTCCCCTATTCCCTAACTCTCGAGGGGTTGCTGGCTCTTGGCGCGAGGCAAAGAAGCGAACGCCTCGAAGAGATTTTGGAATCAATCCACCCCGACGACTTGGCTTCCATCATGTACACTTCCGGTTCCACGGGCGCGCCCAAAGGCGTGATGCGCACCCAAAACAATCTTTTATCGAATATTTCCAACGGCAGTGAGATCGTGTTGAGCAAACCCGACGAGCTAACCGTTATTGTTTTAAGTTTGAATCACTTGTTTGGTAGGTTCGGCTTTCTCAAGAGCGCTGTTACCGGCCGGGCCACCGCGGTTGTCGAAGCCACGGAGCAATCGCTAGACATGAAAGTCATCAAGGCGTTGTCCGCTACGGCGATATCCATCGTGCCGAGGGTGATGGAAAAGGTGTGGAACACGATCCTCGATGAGGGAACGACTCGAGCGCAATGGGAACAGTTAGAAAAGCTGGACACGATTAAGGAGCAGAATGGCGGGTTGAGCGGCGACGAAGCCGTTCAACATGAGCAGTTGCGAGCAATCCTTAAAGAAAAGGCAAAGCAAGCTTTGGGTGGCAGAATCAAGTACATCACCTACGGCGGGGCGGCGATGCCGCCGCGGATCATGCATTTTTTCCGGCTGCTCGGCATACCCTTGCTTGGCACCTACGGCTCGACGGAGTGCGGAGGAATTACGTTGAGCGGGTTAGGTGACACGAAGCCGGGGAGTCTGGGCAAACCTTTTCCCAACGTCGAACTCAGGATCGGGGACGATGGCGAGATTCTGGTGCGCGGGCCAACGGTGATGCCAGGCTATTTCGAAAACCCGGAAGCGACACGGGAAGCGATCGATGAGGAGGGTTGGTATTACAGCGGGGATCTGGGCAAGATCGATGCGGACGGCTGCCTCTATATCGTCGGTAGAAAAAAAGATGTTTTCTATTGCCCCGATGGGTCCAATATTTATCCCGGCTACATCGAGCTGTTGCTTGAAAACGATGTCTTCGTCCACCAGGCGATTCTTCTGGGCGATAAGCGTCCGTTCATGGCCGCCCTGATCGTGCCGGATCGAAAGAGGGTCGCCGCGGAGTTGGGGAAAGATGAAGCAGCGTTGACAGACAAGGAAATCGAGTCGGTCATACAACCGCGGGTTGATAAGATCAATGGGCGAGTCGAGGACATTGAGAAAATTCGCAAGTTTGCCCTGATGCGCGAGGAATTTCCACCTGCGGTGAGAAGTCTAAACCTGATTCACAAGCTCAAGATCGAGCGCAGCATGGTGGAAAAACTTTACGAGAAAGAAATAAAAAACATTTATTGGCCCGCCGTTTAGGAGCTGGTGATGAGTCAAGTGGCGTTGATTACGGGCGGTGGAGGCGGCATCGGTCGGGCGGTGGCTCATCGGATGGCAGCGGGCGGAATAGCGGTTGTCGTCGCCGACTACGACCATGGTGCAGCCGAGCAAGTCAGCGGAGAAATCAAATCCGCGGGCGGAAAAGCTGAAGCTCTGGCGATCGACGTCACTGTGGCGCGCGAGATCAAAGCAGTGGTGACGGACGTCGCCAAGCGTTACGGGCACGTCGACATCCTCGCTAATATCGCCGGCGGCAGTTTTTATACCAAGCGGCTCGAAGAGTTTAGTTGGGCAGAATGGAAGGAAGTTATCGACGTGAATCTCAAGGGCACTTTTTTGATGTGCCGTGAGGTAGCGCCGATCATGCAGAAGCAAAAAAGCGGGCGCATCGTCAACACCGCATCGAACTATGGAGTGACAGGGTCGGATCTGCGCACGCCCTACGCGGCGTCAAAAGCCGGCATCATTGCCTTTACGAAAACCCTGGCGCAGGAGCTGGCGCCGGACGGCATTCTTGTGAATACGGTCGCTCCGGGTCCGACGGATACTCCACGCGTCATGGGTAAAGAATCTCCAGAGGCGAGGCGACAGCGCTGGTCTGGCATTCCACTGGGCCGTACGGCCAAGCCTGAGGAAATCGCAGAAGCCTTTTATTTTCTGGCCTCGCCCGAAAGCGCTTGGATTACCGGGCAAACGTTTCACGTAAACGGTGGTGTGGTGATGCCATGAGGCTGCAAGGAAAAGTCGCGGTTGTAACCGGCGGAGCGCAAGGAATCGGCCGCGCTATCGCCCTCGGTTTGGGGCGTGAAGGGGCGAAAGTCGTGATCGCCGATCTACAGGCGGACAAAGCGAAAGGTGTCGCCGCCGAGCTTGAGGCTCTGGGAAGCGAGGCCCTCGCCGTGGAGGTCAATGTCGCCAGCGAGTCTTCCGTTAAACAATTGGCGAGTGAAACGTTCAATCGCTTTGGCCGTGTTGATGTTCTTGTCAATGATGCGGGAATTTATCTGAAAGCTCCGGTGGTCGAGATCACGGAAGAAAACTGGGACCGAACCATAAACGTCAATCTAGGGGGAAACTTTTTTTGCTGCCGCGCCTTTATTCCCTCCATGTGTAAGCAAAAAAGCGGTCGCATCATCAGCGTCGCCTCCGGCATCGCGCACTACGGGGCTAAAGAATTCGCCCCCTACGCGGCTTCAAAGGCGGCCATTATCGGCTTCGTCAAATCTCTCGCGCGGGAGGTCGGTCACGACGGCATCACGGTGAACGCGCTTTGTCCCGGCGCGGCCAATACGGCGATGCCGCGTACGCACCGGTCCGAGGAAGAGCTCATGCAGCGCCTGCGTTCCAATCCGTTGGGCCATGTCTTGGAGCCTGAGGATTTCGTCGGCCCAGTTGTCTTTCTCGCCAGCGCCGCGGCGTCTTACATCACTGGCCAATCCATTAACGTCAACTGCGGCAGTTACATGATCTAAAAATGGCGCGAGTGCAGAGCGAGCGCGATCTTTAGCGTTTAACGATTATGTCGTACGATTGCTGGGGTGGAATGGTGGGTATCATCAAACCCACTAAAGGATCAAGCTCATTGGTGGAACTGATCAAGATGTTGCCGGACGGGATCGGTGTGATCCCGTTATTCAATAATGTTCGTCACGGAAAAATCGAGGAGTTCCAGGCGGCGATCCCGGCATACGAAGAGAAGATCGCTGAGCTTGCCGAAGACAAAGTCGATCTCATCCATCCAGCGGGGACGCCGCCGTTTATGCTCCTGGGCTACGACGGGGAACGGCAGATCATCGACAAGTGGGAAAAGCAGTTCGGGATTCCCATCTTCACTTCCGGCACGAACCAGGTTGCCGCGATGAAAGCGTTGAAGATCAAAAAGTTTGTCGGCATCGGTTACGATTTCGAAGATACGAGCATCGTTGCGCGCTATTTCACCGATGCCGGCTTTGAAGTATTGGAGTTGGAAAAACTTCCGGGCCCCTGGGAAGAAGTCGGCAGGCTGTCTTCGAAGGACATCTACTACCAGGCGAGAAATCTATTCTTGAGGCATAGCGCCGCCGATGGGATTTATTTCCAAGGTGGCAAGCTGCGCATTCTCGATATCATCGAACCGCTAGAGCAGGACCTCGGCGTGCCGGTGGTGCACCCCGGAGTGGCACAGTGTTGGGAAATTCAAAAGCGACTGCGTGTCCGCCAACCGAGAACGGGTTATGGACGGCTGCTTCAGCAGTTGCCCGATTAGTCTCAGAATTCGATTGTATCGAAAACGCCTGCCGCCCCGTATTACGCTTCAGGCAAAGTGCGAACCGACGGAGGTTATCATGTATTTGCGTAGCTTATTGATAATCGTCGTGCTGGGGGTTTTGGTTGTCTTCGCAGCCATCAACTGGAGCGCCTTTGTGGCACCGACGACACTGTCTGTTGGTTTTACTACGATGGAAGCGCCGCTTGGGTTAATTTTGCTCGGTGTCGCCGCGTCTCTCACCTTACTATTTCTTGTTTACGTCGTCTATTTGCAGTCATCGACGTTGCTGGAAAGTCGGCGTTATGGGCGAGAATTGCAGGCGCAGCGCGAAATTGCCGATCAGGCTGAGGCGTCACGCTTCACGCAATTACAATCATTCCTGGAGGCCGAGCTGCAAAAATTGGCGAAACAAACGGAGGAAGCTAAAGCCGGCACGCTCTCCCGGGTGGACCAGCTCGAAAAGGATTTGCGCGCAACGATGGAACAGTCGGCGAATAGCCTAGCGGCTTACCTTGGTGAAATCGACGACCGGTTCGAACGAACCATCGCCGGCAAGGTTCCGAATACGTCCAAATAAGATCGTCAATCTACGGCGGACATTTTGTTCATTAAGCAACTGCTCGGCAATTTGAATCGCAAAACCCTTCGATTTTGGATTTAATTTCATCTCTGACTTTTCTTGTTTGTTCCAGTCGCTCTTTCCAGCCCCCTTGAAATTTTGCCGGATCGGGCAAGCTCCAGTGGAGTCTCGTTGTTCCACCCGGAAAGATTGGACATTGCGCGGCGCTGCTTTCATCGCAAACGGTGATGACGTAATCGAATCGTTCGCCGCTTTCGGTGACATCGGAGACCGCTCGGGTTTTTTTTCCAGCGATATCGATGCCAATTTCCCGTAGCACTTCCACGGCCAGAGGGTTCAGCGTCCCCGGCTCGAGTCCCGCGCTTTCGGCCTCGAAAGCGGCACCACACATTTGACTTAACAAAGCTTCCGCCATTTGGTCTGCGGGCGCTGTTATGAACGCAGACGAAAAGAACTCGCTTCTTCATCGATTGTGCACAGATGCCTTTGCTTGCGGCACACATCCACTGGTCATGTCGTTGATAATGATGGCTCCCATGTCGGCAAAGACGGCGCAGAAAGTGCCGATGCCTTCGGCCATCGGTTTTTTACTGGGAGGCGTCATTCCGCCGGATACAATTTCTTCCCCGTTCCTTCTTCCTCGAGGCTAATGGCTTTCGTGGGGCAAATCTTGGCAGCGAGAAGAATTCTTTCATCGGTGTCGCCGTGCGGATCGATAGCTTCGGCGATCATCTTTGCATCCAACTTGAAGACCTTGGGCGCGGCCTGGATACATTTGGCATAACCCTCACACTTCGTTCGATCGATATTAATTTTCATAGCGCCTCCGTTAGCTACTCACTAAGCCATAAAGCTTGGCGGTGTTTTCGCGATTAATTTTTTTCTTGATGACAGGATCAATGCCTTCACAATTGCGGTCGACGGTCTCCTTTGAAAAGGGCCAAGTCGTGACGCCGTGTGGAAAATCGCTAGCCCAGAGAAAATTATCGGTTCCGTACACCGACGTCGTCAACACGCCCGCTCTGTCATCCTGGTAAGTGAAAAATGCGTTCTTCTTGAAGTATTCACTGGGGGGAAGTTTGTTGATATTGCGCTCCGCGTCGAAGGTGCTTGCCCGGCCAAACCAATAATCGACTTGCTGGACGAGGTTGGCGACCCAGCCAACGTCAAATTCCGCGCAGACAACTTTCAATTTCGGATAGCGATCGAAGACGCCAGACAAAATCAGGTTGCCAAGGAATTGCTGAGCCGGGGCCTGTTTGTTGGCAAAGCCAAGGCTCTGTTTTTTCGGCTCGATCTCTCGTGGTCCCTCGTAGTGAGTGCGCGCTACCCCTTGCGTCGCGCTGGTGTGGACGTTGACGATCATTCCGGTTTCTTCCAGTGCTGCCCACATGGGCTCATACTTTGATTCGTAATAGCCGCTATCTTTGATGCGCGTGGGAATTTGCACACCGCGAAAACCGAGCTTGGCGTAGTGCAGAATGTCCGCCACTGTATGCTTTATCTCTAGAATCGAGAGCGTTGCCAGGCCGATGAGTCGTTTGGGTTGGTAGCTGCAGAACTCGTGCAGCCAGTCATTGTAGGAGCGAAAAATAGCACGCTGAAAAGGTTCGTCGACAATGCTGTAAAGCTGTCGCACAGCGCTGGAAAAAAGTATCTCCGCTTCGATGCCGTCTGTGTCCTGATCCTTGAGGCGCGCCACGGGCTCCCAACCGCCGGGGTAGTCTTCATAACGAAACTGCTCGTTGAAGCCAATGGTTTCGAAATGTTTCTCCTGCTCTACTTCAGAAATACCTTTGTCTTTGCCCACGACCTGCCCTTTTGAATAGTGCGACAAACCGATGGGCGGTATGCCATCGATGATGAGCCAGATGCCTCTCGGCCGGCCCGGAGGATCCTTGACAACGCGAGGCGCGCGATCGCTGTATTCTTTCTGAACTCGCTCCCAGGCTGCGGGCGGCTCGTTTACGTGACTATCAGCAGAGATCAATTTGAAATCTGGCATAGCAACATTCCTTTTTTGCTCATGCGGTGTGAATCACAAGAAATTCCGGCTCGCGGAAAACAGTGAGCCTGCGCGGCGTCATAATATCGTCGCAGAAGGTTAAATTGACTTTGCCTTGTTCCGCCCATAGAGCATCGAGTTGTCCAGTTTCGTTTCGAAAACGATATTGGAGCATCGGTCGTCTTGTCAAGTTAGACCGAGCCTATGCGTCGGGTTCAGTCATTCGCTTATATTGAAGACTGT
>Ga0209684_1000097_pt1 | contig 15207 bp, 16 predicted proteins | sample PanSoiPlot6MoBio_FD_188322 | JGI IMG/M metagenome (GOLD analysis project Ga0209684, IMG submission 188322) | Tropical forest soil microbial communities from Panama analyzed to predict greenhouse gas emissions - Panama Soil Plot 6 MoBio (SPAdes)... | ecosystem: Environmental > Terrestrial > Soil...
GTAGAGAAAAATGAAGTGCGAACAGGCAGAAGAACTCATAAGTGCCCTGATCGATGATGAACTATCTGACCTGGAGCGATCCTCTATAGAAGGTCATCTCAAGGATTGCCCGAAGTGCCAGCGGGCTTATGAGTGGGGACGGGTTTTAAACAGGGAGATGCGCACGGTTAGCGCCAGCGTTATTGCGCCGGTCGACCTCAGGCAAAGAATTCTATCTGATCAGCGCACGTCGCCAAAAGAATCCAAATCCACGTTAAGAAGCAGGCTGCTCCTTCAGTTCCAGCCATTCCTCCGTCCCGCTTATGCTTTAGCTCTGATTGCGATTGTTGCTGTTTCAATATTTTTTCTCGTGTCGGCACCCAACGAACCCCTTTCTCTGAAAGCTCTACAGATCAGGGAAAAGATTGATAAAGGCGAGATCTCTCTTCATCAGGCGACAAATACAGACGAACTACACGATTGGCTGGGTCGCGCCGTCGGCGGCAAATTCGGTCCGCTGGGATATGACTTCTCTCCGTTAGGCGTAAAACCAATAGGCGGAACGGTACGAGAACTTGACGGGCGCCAAATCCTGGTGGCTGTCTTTCGAGGGAACGGCCTTTCTATCACATGTTTCACTTTTCTCGGGACAGAAGAAGATGCACCGAAAAACGCCACAGTTTTTTTGGACCCCGGGACGAGAATTAGATTCTATAGTTTCTCCCGTAACGGAATCCAGGCAGTGCTCCACCGTGAAGGCAACGTAGTCTGCCTATTAACTTCTAACATGTCATCTGAAGAACTTCTCTCGCTCGTGAGAAGTTCATCGCCCCACAAACACCGCCACAATCCTACGGCGTGAGAGAAGATCTAAGCTCTCCTTTCTGACGCTGGTACTCTTGCCCGTGATTTACGACTGGATCGAAGGGGGTAAAGTCGCCAGAGCGTCCAGCACCGCCGCATGATGGTATTTCCCTGGCCAAGGGATATCATTGATTTATGGTTGATCTGCAACATCCTCACTCGCACGGTGATCCAAACCATAGCCATCATGATCATACTCACGGTGCATTAGATCCCTCGCTGCTTACGACAGAGCGCGGTATCTGGGCCATCAAATGGTCTTTCGTTGGATTGTTTGCCACTGGTGTTTTTCAAACTATCGTAGTTCTGCTTTCTGGAAGTGTTGCTCTATTAGCAGACACGATTCACAACATGGCCGATGCAGGAACGGCTATTCCCTTATGGGTTGCCTTCGCCCTAGGGCGAAAAAAACCGAGCCGACGATTTACCTATGGTTATGGCAGGGTCGAAGATTTGGCTGGCATTACGATTTTATTGATCATCTTGATGAGCGCCATCGCAGCCGGGTACGAATCCATCCAGCGGTTTTTTCATCCACAAAAAGTCGAGTACTTATGGGCAGTCATTGTTGCCTCTATCATCGGCTTTGCGGGTAATGAGGGGGTGGCCATTTTTCGCATCAAAGTTGGCGAAGAAATAGGAAGTGCCGCGCTCATTGCAGACGGCTACCACGCTCGTGTCGATGGCTTCGCCAGTTTGGCTGTTTTATTTGGTGCTTTGGGCATTTGGGTGGGCTATCCACTGGCCGATCCGATTGTGGGGCTTCTCATTACGGTCATAATCCTTCGAATCGTATGGGAATCCGGCAAATCCGTTTTCACTCGACTCCTCGACGGCGTGAACCCAGAAGTCATCCATGAAATCAAACACGCAGCAATTCATGTCGCGGGCGTAGGAGACGTTACCGAAGTAAGGGTTAGATGGTTAGGCCATCGACTATATGCCGAATTGAATATTGCCGTGCATCAAGATCTTTCAGTCGAGAAAGGACATGCGATCGCGAAGGACGTACGTCACGAGCTGTTGCATCATCTCCGCTATCTTTCGAATGCCACTATACATATCGACCCTGCCAATGCGTCAGGTGAAGAACATCATCGTATCGATGAGCACAGCCACGACGACTTACCGTCTCATTCGCATTGATTATTGATTGCGGGCTAACATCATTGTAGGTAGAGAGCCATCCGGTCCCTCTCAGACCTCACGGTCAGCGATGGCTACGGATACTCAAAGGAGAATTCTATGAAAAATGAACCCTATTTTTGGGGCATTGTTGCGCTCGTGATCGTGATTCTTTTTCTCATCGTGAGAGTTGTGAGACTGGGCAACGAAGCCCAGGAGATTCGTGATAAGAACAACCGTGAATTAGCTTCCCTTCAAGATTCTCTCAAACGGGCGCAAGCCGAGCTCGCAAGCGCGAAAGAATTGGCGCCTGGCTTGGGGGAGTACATGACCACGATACAATTGCATGCCGGAAAACTCTGGTTTGCCGCCAAAGCTCTGAATTGGGACTTGGCCCAATACGAGCTTGATGAATTGAAGGAGACTATGGAAGCTGCCAAAGGACTAAATGCGGAAAAGAACGGCGTCAAAATCTCGAATGTTTTGGATTCAGTGCTTCAGACGCAAGTTGCTGAATTGGATAAATCCATAAAGAGCAAAAGCGCACCCGAGTTCCAAAAGTCCTACGACGAGGCTCTGAGCGCGTGCAACGGATGTCACACTGAAGCCGGTTTTAAATTCATTCACATCGTTCGACCCAGTGCCCCGCCGGTCACCAATCAGCGGTGGGAGTTGACAACCAAATAAGCAAAAGGAGGAATTCCCAAGCATGGCTCAATTGAAAAAAGCTCAAAAGGATCAGCTGAAGGCGCTTAGGTCCGAATTCAAGCGACTGCAAAAGAGACTGCAGGCTGTCCATAAAAAAACCGGTTACGAGGACCTCGCTCATGGCGTGCTCGCCCTCGAAATTGCTGAACACACGGTGGAAGAAACTCTCGAACACAGGGGTCTCGGCGGAGAGATTTCGCATAAGCCGAATCCCAAAGCGCATCGTCAGGCGAAGCAATGGCACAAGATCGTTACGGGATTAAAAAACGAAGGCAATAAATTCCTGAAAACTCATCCGAGCGAGGACCTCGAAACGGCTCTGAAAGCGTTGGAAATCGCCGAGGGTTCGCTGGAAGAAGTTGCTGAGCACTATGAATGAACAGGTTGAGATCGCCACGGATAACATCCTTCCTATTCAGAGGCAGGTTTCAGTCCTGGAGATTCTTTGGGTCGCCACGCGATTGGGTCTCACCTCTTTTGGCGGCCCCATCGCTCACCTAGGTTACTTTCACGAGGAATACGTAAACAGGAGGAAGTGGATCGACGAGCAAAACTATGCTGATCTCGTCGCCCTGTGCCAGTCCTTACCCGGCCCGACTAGCAGCATGGTGGGTACTGCAATCGGACTCACCCGCGCCGGCTTGGCCGGCGGGCTCGCTCACTGGATTGGCTTTACATGGCCATCGGCCTTTGCGTTGATCGCGTTTGCGTACGGCCTTGGATTCGTTGGCGAGTCAAGCGGCGCCGGCTGGTTGCATGGCTTAAAACTGGTTGCCGTCCCTGTCGTTGCCGTGGCGATCTGGGGAATGGCGCGCACACTTTGTCCCGATCGCGAGCGCGCGACCATGGCGATTGTCACGGCCGTGATCGCCTTAGCGTGGCCGACTGCGGGTGGACAAGTCCTTCCTATTATTGCTGCGGGTTTTATCGGCTGGTGCCTTTTCCCTCCGGCAAGCACGCCTCCAGCGCTGCATATGCGAGTGCCGATTAGCCACTGGACTGGAATGGTTTCATGGGTCCTTTTCTTTGGACTTTTGCTCGGCCTTCCGTTGCTCCGTCAAGTGGTTTCGAGCCAATCAATAGCTGTTTTCGATAGTTTCTATCGCGCGGGCGCGCTTGTTTTCGGCGGAGGCCACGTCGTCCTACCGCTCTTACAGGCGGGTGTTATAGCGCCGGGATGGGTCACAAACGAGCAGTTTGTCGCCGGCTACGGCGCCGCTCAGGCGGTCCCCGGACCCCTTTTTACCTTTGGGGCTTACCTTGGCTTTGTCATGCGAACTCAGCCCAATGGCTTGGCTGGCGCGGCTCTTGGACTCGTCGGTATTTTTCTCCCAGGTCTTCTAATGACGGCCGGCGCGCTTCCGTTTTGGGATTCGCTGCGTTCGCGCACTGGCTTTCAATCCGCAATCCGCGGCATCAACGCGGCCGTCGTGGGTCTTCTCCTTGCAGCCTTTTACAATCCCGTGTGGACGAGCGCGATTTCTAAGCCACTGGATTTCGGCCTCGCCATCCTGGCTTTCGGATTGTTAGCCTTTTGGAAGCTACCGCCCTGGTTGGTCGTTGTGCTGACTGCTTTTGGAGGAGAAGTGATAGCGCGGATTTAGAATCTAAAATTGGCGAAATTTAAGGAGCGATTTATGAACGAAGACAGTTTGGTCAAAGGACCCTAGCTTCGGCGTGCACCGGACGGCCACGAACTTGAACTAGCCGAACGGCATCCGCGGGTCTAATGCTGCAAAGCAACAAGTTTTTAGCCCGCGTGGGGAAACGCTGCAAAGGGTGGCAGTCAAGCTTTCCAGGGATGTTCCGATTGGAGGAAGCGTCATGAACCGTAGAGAATTCCTTCATGTGGCGAGCGCGTCGGCTTTATCCGGCGCCGCAATTCTCTCGGGGTGTGGGTCTTGGATCGACCAGAGCGCCAGGTCCGCCACATCGCCTGAAGCGGCAGCGGAGTTTTCGCTGCGCATCGCCCCCGTCAAAGTCGATCTTTCACCGAAGCAAACCATCCAGACGATCGGTTACAATGGCAGCGCTCCCGGGCCTTTGCTGCGCGTGAAGGAAGGCCAGCAAGTCAGTGTCAATGTCCGCAATGACAGCGATGTTCCCGAGCTCGTCCACTGGCATGGTTTGTACGTGCCATCAGAAGTTGACGGCGCGATGGAAGAAGGGACACCGATGGTGCCCGCGGGAGCCTCACGCCAGTATTCTTTTACGGCGCAGCCCGGCGGAACCCGCTGGTATCACACCCACGCCTTTGCCGGTAAAGATCTGCGACGGAGCCTGTACTCCGGACAATTCGGATTTTTCTACATTGAGCCGAAAAACAATCCCGGTAACTACGACCAGGAAATTTTTCTCGCGGCGCATCATTGGAATCCGATGTTTGTGAGCATGCAGGATATAAGAAAAGGGCCGCCGCCGGATAACGGCATGGAAGTCATGTACCACGCCGCCTCCTTCAATAACAAAGCGCTCGGTTACGGCGAGCCAATCCGCGTGAAAACCGGGGAACGCGTCCTCTTTCATTTGCTTAACGCGAGCGCGACCGACGATGTTCGCCTCGCGTTGCCCGAACATGGTTTCAACGTAATCGCGCTGGACGGCAATCCCGTGCCAAATCTCCAAACCGTGCCGGTCTTGGTCCTCGCACCCGCAGAACGCGTCGACGCTCTCGTCGAGATGAAGCAGCCGGGAGTCTGGGTGCTGGGCGCAGTTGAAGACAGTGTGCGGGAAATGGGCATGGGAGTCGTGATCGAATACGCTGGACAACGGGGCGCGCCTCTTTGGTCGAAACCTCAGCCGAGCGGGTGGGACTACACCATCTTTGGCACAAACGCACCACATCCCGAACCGGATCATCGATTCAATCTCGTATTTGAAAAAATCCTCGGCGGTCACGGCGGATTTAATCGCTGGACAATCAACGGCAAATCCTGGCCGGACGTCGATCCGCTAGTCGTGAAGGAGGGGCAACGCTACCGCATCACGTTGGACAACCGCAGCGGCGACGATCATCCGGTCCATTTTCACCGCCACACGTTTGAGTTGACCCGCGTCGGTGGAAAAACGACGGCGGGAATCTTCAAGGACACGGTTAACGTGCCGCGCCGCCAAAGCGTCGACATCGATCTTATCGCCGATGATCCCGGCTTGACTCTCTACCACTGCCACATGCAGCTGCACATGGACTTCGGTTTTATGGCCCTTATGAAGTACGCATGAAATCAAACTTACTAGCGAGTCCTACCTCTACCATGAATAAGTGGCGGTCGTCACGCTCGGGCTGGCGAGAGCAGCAACCGGCCGGTTTTTGTCTTCTAAGGCATTCGGTCGCGATCCCTGATTCGGTATTTCCCATAATCCCCCCGGTAGCTGTTTTCTAAAAAGAGACACAAGAACCATACTGGTAGTTCGCTTTTAAAGACAGTTCAATAGTATATAAAGTCTAAGCTCTGGGTTTTTTGTGTATGTGAGGAGGAACTATGCCGAGAATATCATTTTTACTGTTGACGACGGCTGTTTTCGTCTACTCTACACCCCTCAACGCTTGGAGCCAGAGTGAATTGCCGGAAGGCAGTGGCAAGCGAGCGGTCCAGAGCTATTGCGTTCAGTGCCACGATCTTAGCACCGTGACGCGCGCCGGATATAGTGAACAGGGATGGCGCAATAATCTCGACATGATGATCAATGTTGGCGCTACATTGCCCAAGGATCAGGTTACTGAAGTCGCGCAGTATTTGGCCAAGAATTTTCCGGAGCGGCCGATGCCGCCAGCCGTAGTAATTCCGGGGAACGCACAGGTGACCATTAAAGAATGGATCGTGCCGACACCCGGTTCGCGGCCGCATGATCCATTGGCGACTGCCGACGGCGCCATCTGGTATACGGGGCAATTCGCTAACGTGCTGGGCCGATTGGATCCGAAAACAGGCAAGATCAAAGAATATCCTTTGACGCCAAAGGCCGGCCCTCACGGTCTGGTCGCCGACAAAGAGGGTAACATCTGGTACACAGCCAACTTCGGAAGCCGCGTCGGCAAACTTAACCCAAAGACGGGCGAATTGACCGAATACCTGATGCCCGATCCCGCAGCGCGTGATCCCCATACGCCGATCTTCGACCAAAAGGGAACCCTTTGGTTCACCGTCCAAGGCGGAAACATGGTGGGACGGCTGGACCCGAAAACCGGCGACGTCAAGCTTGTGACTTCGCCCACGCCGAAATCACGACCCTACGGCATGGTGGTGAGTTCCAAGGGTATCCCTTTCTTCGTCGAGTTTGGCAGCAACAAAATCGCCAGCCTCGATCCGAACACAATGGCGATTCGTGAATATGTTTTGCCGAACGCAGAGAGCCGTCCACGCCGCATCGCCATCACCAGCGACGATGTGCTTTGGTATTCGGATTACTCCCGCGGTTATCTGGGCCGATTCGATCCAGCCACTGGCAAGGCTACCGAGTGGCCTTCGCCCGGTGGACCCAAATCTCAACCCTACGGGATTCAAGCCATCAACGACATTATCTGGTATAGCGAATCAGCGGTGAAACCGAATACGCTCGTGCGCTTCGATCCTAAGACGCAACAATTTCAAACCTGGGCGATCCCGTCCGGCGGCGGCGTCGTGCGCAACATGGACGTAACACGAGACGGCAATCTGGCTCTCGCCTGCAGCGGCGTGAATCGCATTGCCTTAGTTCAGATCAAGTAAAGATATGACCGTAAAAAACTTATTGTCGCCCCGCTCCCGGTAGTTGGGAATCCTACAAACTTTCCTCCGGCGGCTTCACGTGCCGAAAGACTTTGAAGATCCACAGGTCGTAGACAATCTTTAATCCTCCCGCCAACAGAAACGGCAAACCTAAAGACGGATTTGCTAGAACCGCGCCGGTAAATAGCGGCGCAATCGCCGCCCCGGCGTTGCGCGCCACGGAGAGAATTCCCGCTGATGCTGCGCGTTCGTCCGGATCGACCACTGCCATGGTGTACGATTGACGCGTCGGAACATCAAGTTGTGACAGTAAATTGCGGGCCAGCAGCATCACGACAGCGAGTTCGACGTTGGGCATCAACGGCACCAACAGGATCAGGAAGTTCGATGGCAAATGAGTGAATACCATCGTGTTCAGAAGTCCGAAACGGCGGGCAATAGCGGGAGCGGCGAGGAACGAGAGCGCAGATAGAAGATTGGTCCCGAAAAAGATGCCACCGAGAGAGTTCAGATCGGTTCTGTAGCGGAGGTAGAACCAGTAAGCAACGATGCTTTGGACAATGAAGCCCCCGGCGAAAGCATCGAGGGCAAACAGCCCTGCTAGTTTCGCGACGATAGCGCGTGAACGCTGGATGCCGATTTGACTAGTTTGGCAATCGGTTGTGGCGTTAACTTCGATCGCGGGCGAGAGAAAGCAAAACAGAATCATCATCACGATCGCGCAAGCAACATAACTCCAGATTAAAAACCGATAGCCGGAGATCGGCGGCAACGAAAACAACACGGGCAGCCCTACTGCCAAAGCACCGAAAGCGCCGGCAATTGATCCCACAAGATTGTAGCCGGCAAAAATTGCGGTTCGACGCCGATCATCAATCGTCTGCGGCAGAATTGCTTGTTCGATTGAAAGAAATGGCCCGACTTCCTTTCCTGACGGGCTGATGGTTCCGAAAATCGCTGCCGCCAGCAAGAGTACCGGATGACTATTGAAGGCGAATATGAACCCAGCGAAGGCCATCAGCACGGCGCCTAAAATCAACAGGGATTTTCGACCAAAGCTGTCCGCCACAGCCGTGATCAGAATCGTCATCACGGCACCACCAGCGAGCGCCGCGGTGAAAACCCAACCTATCGCGGTGGCGCTTAATCCAATCGCATCAAGATACAACCCTAGGATTACAGACAGACTTCCGTAGGCGAATGAGCGTACACCGCAAGTGGCAAATAGCAAAAAACCATCGCGAGATAACCCATTCGAAAAATTAAGGTTGACGGGCACGCTACCTCAGGTGTCAGGGCTTAGAGAGTTAACCATCGGGAGACGCATCCTCAGGTGCAAGCGATTTCAAGCAGAGGCAGGTCATATGTAAGTTATTAATAAAAGGAACTTTTCACAGAATTTCAGATGAATGTACCGCCAAACGAGTCAATTGAAAACAAAACTAACACTTTTCATTTACCCAAGTGGCGAGGAAAAACTCTGGAATAACAACGTTGTCACAGTGGATACTAAATGGTCGAGAAGCCGTTGAAAAAATAGTGTGAAAAAAACTTACAGAAAATAGCCCAAAAGAAGGATTTGCGTTGCCGTAAGTCGCTGTAAATTACGCTATTTCTCTTTAGTGAGACATTATGGCTCATACCTTGCGTTCGGACCTCACACCGGAAAAAGGGCGGTGGTACGTTATGACTAGGAGAACAACGTTGGTAAGAGCTGCATTCGTCTTGGGTGTCCTTATCCTCAGCCTTGGTGTCGGGCTGCGGCAGGGGTCGGCAGATCCCATATTGGGCCAAAGGGTTTACTATGAGGGCGGCGCGGTAGAGTTGAAAATACTTCAGGGCGATGCGTATTACACAAGTGAAGTATACCTGTTCTCAGGCAATTCGCCCTATTTGATAGGCTCCAGTTTGGAAGTGGGAAAAGTAGTCAATCTAATCTAACAAACTTGGGCGTTAACGTTGGCGATGAATTTGTACTCGGCATTCTTGTTAAGAACACAGGTGATAAGTTCGTAACCGGTCCAGCCTCCGCCAATCCGGATAACTTTGCCCATGCACTAGCAGATTACTTCGATACTCCGACCGGCGACGTTGCGCTATTTGGGTTTGAGGACCTCTGGGGCGGAGGAGACAAAGATTTTAATGACGTGTTCGTCCAAGCCAGAGGCGGAATCGGTATCGTGGCACCGAGTATTCCCGAACCTCTTTCGCTCATTCTCTTGATTGTCGGGCTGGTTGGAGTATTTGGTGTCTTCCGTCGCAAAGCCAACGAGTCTTAAATCCAGCGCTCGAGATTTCCCGCGATCCCGAGCTACATGCCTACATAGGTAGCCCTAGGGCCACTGCCAACAGGGTTCTAACCGCCCAGAGAGATCATCTCGATCTTTTTGTGGCTCTTCGGATCGTAGTTGGCCGAGCGAAGCGCTTGTAGGCGTTCATCCGAATAGCGGTCGGTCCGTTGTTTCCAGATTGAGCTTAGCCATTCGGCGATCGCGTCATCTGAGGCGCCTCCGCGGAGCAACGCCTTCGCATCATGACCCAACTGCGAAAAGAGACACGTGACCACCTTTCCGTCCGCCGTGAGCCGCACGCGGGTGCAGCTTGAACAGAACGGCTCTGTCACCGATGCAATAACCCCGACATCACCGTGCCCGTCGACAAATTCGTAATCTACGGATGGGGCGCTCTCGTCGGCGCGGCCGACTTCTTTCAGCGGATAGCGCGAATGAATCTCTTCGATGATTTCCTTTTTGGAAACAAGCTTGGCCGAGGTCCAATTGTTCGAATTACCCACATCCATATATTCGATGAAGCGAATCGCAAAACCATGCTCCCGGGAAAACTCCACCAGTGGGATGATATCATCGTCGTTGACGCCGCGTTCGACTACCGCATTCAACTTGATGGGATCAAGCCCGTGCTTTTTCGCAGCAAAAATGCCTTCCAAGACTTTCGCCAGGTCGCCCCGTTTTGTGATCCGTTTGAACTTGTCAGGGTCCAAGGAGTCTATGCTAATGTTAACCCGGCGCAAGCCGGCCTCTTTGAGCGACGCTACTTTCTCAGCTAAGAGCGCTCCGTTTGTGGTCAGGCATAGATCTTTCAGCCCCGCCAGGCCGGAAATCTTGCTAACCAGGCGCTCCAGATTCTGGCGCACAAGAGGCTCGCCGCCAGTCAGCCGTATCTTATCCACTCCCAAACCGACAAAGATACTCGCTAGACGGGCAATTTCCTCAAAGGTCAGGATTTCCTTTTTATCGATCCATTCATATTCATCGAGCGGCATACAATAGCTGCAACGAAAGTTGCACCTATCCGTCACGGAAATTCGAAGATCCTTCACCGGCCGTTTCAGAGCGTCAACTAACATCAATTTAACTATGCAATAACGGCGCTGGGGGCGCAAGCCGCAGCCTAGGATTGGCTCGTTTCGGACGATCTGTTATCCTAGTCGGAATGAGCCTGCGCCAGCAACAGGTGGCGGTCTTTCTGGGCACGGTTCTTGTCATTTTTGGGATTTTCGCTGCTGGTCTTTGGTTAATTTCTCAAAGACTTACCACGGAGGCTACACTCCAAACCGCGCTATTAATGGCCCGCCAGGTCGAGATCGCCTTGGCCGACAGCTTGAGCCAGAAGCCTAAAGCACAACCTCGGCCCGCACAGTCCTCCTTTTGGAGTTTCCTCGGTAATATCTTTCCCGGTAAAAAACCGGTCGGTTCACCCAGTTCAACGTCCAACCGCACCGCGGAAGTAAGAGGCCTTATGCGCGCCTTTATTGATCGTAGCGGCGGCATCGAGGCGATGTGGGTACTAAATTCCGACGGTAAAGTTCTATATAGCTCCCGCATTAACGAAAAAAATCAGTCCTTGCCGGAACCGGATATGACGGATATCCTGCGCCAAGGCGTCACAACCATCAACACTACGCGTCAGGGAAGCGCGACCTATTACGATGTCTTTGTGCCGCTCCAGATGCCCGCGGGAGTGCGCGGTCCGGGTGGTCTTCGGCTGTGGATCAATCAGGCGAGCCTAACCGACTTGCTGTCTGGAATGTGGCGACAGTTGACGCTTCTGTTCGCCCTCGGCGGCGGTATCGCTTTGATGAGTGCGTTTTTGACCACAGCCATATACACTCGGCGCTTTCGCTTGATTGCCGAAACCCTGCGCCAAGCTGAAGCCGGCACCTATGGGGCTCGTCCCAAATACCCGCAGCGTGACGATGTGGGGATAAGCTTGGACTTGATTGATCGCCTGGTCATGAAACAACGCAGCCACGCGAGTGTGCCGGGACCGGTTCAGCGGCTCGCTGTTGCGGCTCGGACGCTTGCCCACGAAGTTCGCACACCGCTTAACGCGCTTGCCATCCACCTCGAGCTGCTGCGCAATTCAGCTCGCCCGGGCGAAGACCAGTCCGTAGACGCCCGGAACCAAAATTCTCTTGCAGCTATTGATGCCGGCATCCGGCAAGTTGATCGATTGGTTCGTGATTTTACCGATTATTCCGCTCCGGTTCTTCTGGAACGAAAAGAATTTGACGTTTGTGAAGTTCTTAATTCAAGTCTCGACGCTGTCTCGTCCCAATGCTTGGAGCGAAAGATTTCTCTTAGCAGGGATCTCCCTGCTGGTGCATGGCGTATCCAAGGGGATGCCGGACGGCTGCGCCAGAGTTTCGATAATCTGCTGCGCAATGCTATTGAGGCGCAGCCCGACGGCGGGGCCATCCACGTTACCGTCTCAAAGGACGGTAACCAGTTGATGCTCGACTTCACCGATTCCGGTCCAGGCGTGCCGCTGGAGCGGCGCACGGAGATTTTTGAGTTCGGTAAAACTACGAAGGCAAACGGCAGTGGCATCGGATTACCTCTTAGCCAATTGATCGCCGAAGCTCATGGTGGCTCATTGAGCTATCGTGATAGGAATGGAGCTGGCAGCGGCGCGACCTTCCGCATGACATTACCGCTGCGAGAGTTGCACTGACCATGGCCCGTCGACGCTTCAGTATTCTCGTTGTTGATGACGACAGCTCCACTCGGGATGGATTGATTACCTTGCTGGAGAGTTGGGGCTACGAAGCCTCTGCGGCAGCCGACGGCGCAGTCGCTCTCAAAAGCTGTGAGAAGGAGTTACCCCACGCAATTGTTACGGACCTAATGATGCCGGGTATGAAAGGCCTCGAGTTTGTGGAGGCGCTCGGTGAGCGTGTGCAGCAGGTTGCCATCATCGTCTTAACCGGCCAAGCGACTATTGAAACCGCGGTTCAGGCAATCAAACTTGGCGCTTACGATTACCTCACTAAACCCCTCGAACCCGAACGGCTGCGCAGCGTACTTGAGAAGGGGCTCAAACAAGTATCGTTGGCCCGCGAAGCCGGCGCGCTGCGGCAAAGGCTGGAATCGCCTTTAGGATCCTACGGGGCTTTGGTCGGAAAATCCGCGCCGATGCGCCAGCTCTATCAGCGGCTAAGCCAAATGGCGGCAACCGATGCCGCGGTGCTGGTTAGCGGTGAAAGCGGCACTGGCAAAGAGCTCGTTGCGCGCACGATCCATGACCTTTCACCGAGGCGCGAGGGAATATTTTTACCGCTCAACTGTCCGGCCACCACGCCTACACTAATGGAAAGCGAATTGTTCGGTCATGAAAAAGGCGCCTTTACTGGCGCCACCGACCGGCATCAGGGTTGCTTCGAGCAGGCCGACGGCGGCACTCTGTTCCTGGACGAGATCACAGAGATGGCTGCAGAAATGCAGGCCAAGTTTTTGCGGGTCTTAGAGGAAGGGCAGGTGCGCCGCATAGGCGGGAACACCACCATTCCGGTCTCTGTCCGGGTCGTAGCTGCAACCAACCGTCCCCCAGCCACAGCCGTCAAAGAGGGGAAGCTGCGGCAAGACCTTTTCTATCGCCTTAGCGTTTTTAATTTGGAATTACCGCCATTGCGGGAAAGGGGCGAGGATATTCCCTTGTTGGCTCGCTATTTTCTTGAGTCGTTCGCCGAAAAATATCGGCGCCAAGTTTTGCCCTGGGCAACGGATTTCAGCACCGCCCTCGCCTCTCATTCTTGGCCCGGTAACGTGCGAGAGCTTCGCAACGCAATGGAACGGCTGGCGGTGATGGCTCCCGGTCCTAATCTCACTGCCGAAGATTTTAAACAGTTTTGCCTCAACCCACAGCCGCAGGAGACACCTGAGGTCGAACCGGTTTCGCTGGCGGAAGCAGAGCGCCAGGCCATCGAACGGGCGCTGGCCTCCAGTGGAGGCAACAAAACACAGGCCGCCCGTCTCTTGGGTATCACTCCGAAGACTCTTAACGCCAAGCTTGCTCTCTATAACAAAGAGTAATTTCTCCCGCTTCGTTACCTTTTTACTCGAGCTTCTCAGCCGCCAGCGTCTCCGAAGCTATTGTTTCTAAACGACAATTTCTGTGGCATGAGCGTTGCTCCACCTCTTGCCAGACAGGCAGTTTGGCCCATGAAGGCGAATAGAATTATGACGGCTATTTTGCTCCTGAACGTTTTGACATCCGGTATGACCAACTCAGGAGCCACAGCCGGACAAGAGAAAGGAGAGACGCGTGAGCACGGCCGCCAAGCAAGCGAGCAGATGAGCGTAAAAGCTCTCACCAATACAAACGCGCAGTGGTCTGCGGACCCTGAGCGCGGCTGGGTCCGCGCGGATGAGCGACATAATCAAGCGCACCGTAAAGCTGAGCCGAAACAGACGGATCGGAAACAAAAAGGCAATTCTACCAAGGGAATGAAGTGATAAGACGAGAACAAGGGAAAAAGCAACGAAAGGAAACAACTATGAAGATTACAAAAAAGAATTTGATGGCAGGGAGTTCAACCTTATTGTTGGCTGGGATCTTGTTCGCCGCGGGTTGCGCCGGTGGGCCGCTAACTACGCGTGAGAAAGGTGCGGGCATCGGTGCGCTCGGCGGCGCGGCGGCGGGCGGCCTCATTGGCTCTGCCGTTGGCCATCCGGCAGCCGGAGCAGCGATCGGGGGTGGCCTGGGGCTAGGTGCAGGCGCGCTGATAGGCGATCAAATCCAAGGTCAGGAATATCAGAATTTTCGCCAGGACCAGCAGATTCGTAGAAACCAATACGAGACCGAACGCAATCGCCAGGATATCGAGCGGTTACGCCGCAGCGAATATTAATTCACCTGGTGAAAACTGGAAAACCAACCCAAGCCGTCGCTTCCGTGTCGGTTTAAATTAAACCGCGCGCGCAAGCGGCGGCTTTACTTTTGCGTAAACTCATCTACAGGGACATTCCAATGAAACACCCTGGAAACTCGGCTGCCCTTGGGTATCTGCAGCCCTTTGATCTCCTCGCTGCGACCGTCGTAGGTTGCGGTAACATTATATCGACCGCCAGGCAGCTCAACATAAAACAATGGACCAGCAGCCGTCGTGTTGACGATCTCTTTACCGCGCTCATCGGTTATCAGCACCTCTACATCGCTTAAATATTGTCCTGAAGGCGCCGCAAAAGACAGCGCTAAATTGTATGACTTCGCTGCCTCCATTATTGCGTCGCGTTCTCCACTACCGACACCGCCTGACATGAATTGATATCCCTGCGCCGTCTCGCCTTTTACGATTCCGTGAGTGAGTTGCTGAGCTCGCACACCGGTTGAAGCACACAATAGGATCAAAACCATCAGTGAGATCGGCAAACCTGGATTTAAGTGCAACTTAGTCACGGTATTCATACTTAACCCCCTTTAAAGATCAGATAAAGATCAGAAGATTTTTGCCATCAGCGCTTGAAACTCTCTATGTAATAAACCCGCAACCGTTATGCCATTCATAAGCCCCAGATGCGCG
>Ga0209684_1000100_pt1 | contig 15088 bp, 11 predicted proteins | sample PanSoiPlot6MoBio_FD_188322 | JGI IMG/M metagenome (GOLD analysis project Ga0209684, IMG submission 188322) | Tropical forest soil microbial communities from Panama analyzed to predict greenhouse gas emissions - Panama Soil Plot 6 MoBio (SPAdes)... | ecosystem: Environmental > Terrestrial > Soil...
CAACCCGGAATTGGAATTTGTGCGATCAGCGATATTGATGCGGCGCGGGCGGATGTGAAACTGATTCCCGCGAGAAAAAGTGCAAGAAACAACACACAGCTCGTTCTAACCGTGGACTTCATAGATACCTCCCTTTTGGCCCCAACCGGGTGAGTGAAAATGGTCCGAGAAATGCCTTAAAAACTCAGCAATAGTAATGCCGTCTTTCGCAATTACCAGGAACGCCAAAGAATTCAATGTGTTACAACATTGACATCGGCTGGTATATTTTGGGTAGATGTAAGACGCGTTGTCACCCTAAAGGGCTATTGCCGTAATTTCCTATTTGCTTAGGATTTGTAACTTGTCGAACACCATGAGCTTTCAGGGCATCGGACATTGCAAGCAAACTGTATATAAAACTTACATGGTTTCGGGCTTGAATTGGTTGACTACTTTACAATTTAAGAGTTCTTGTTAAGTGTAGGGTGACGCCTGAGAAAATCAGGGCAGCCCAAGCGATAGTTATTTTCTGAAGTGGACCGAGAGAGTGCGATCGTTTTTGTCTAGACCAATCACGTATCAGTAGCAGACGGTCGAGAGTGAAAAATTCACCACGCCGATGAAACTTGTGCGAAAGGTCTTTTTATTCGGATTAATTTCGTCTTTCTTTTTCTTGGGACTCGATCCATCCCACGCGGGAACCAATTCTTTATCTGACACTATAGAAAAGATTAAACCGGCGATCGTTGCCGTCGGTACATATCAAAAAACGCGTCGCCCTCCGGCAATCTTCCGCGGAACTGGGTTCGTGGTGGCGGATGGGCTCCTTGTAGTTACAAACGCCCACGTTTTGCCGGATAAGATTGACACGGACAAAAGGGAACATATCGCAGTGTTTGCCGGAGTGGGTGAAAAAGCCGATGTCCGTGAAGCTACCACAGTCGCGACAGATTTTGACCACGACCTTGCGGTGCTCAAAATTACCGGTCCCCCGATTCCAGCGCTGGTTTTGGGGGATTCCGCCCGTGTGCGCGAAGGTGAGTCCTATGCCTTCACTGGTTTCCCACTCGGGATGGTCTTTGGCCTCCATCCGGTGACTCATAGAGGAACCATTTCGTCCATTACACCGATTGTGATCCCTCAACTGTCTACCCAGCTACTAGAGAAAAATGTTGTGGCGCGGTTGATCTCTCCCTATGACGTGTTCCAGTTGGATGCCACAGCCTATCCGGGAAACAGCGGCAGTCCACTATATGACCCCACCACGGGCCAAGTGGTGGGAATTATCAACAAAGTCTTCGTCCAGTCGACTAAAGAGAGCGCCATAGAAAAACCCAGCGGGATTTCCTACGCCGTTCCGATCAACAATTTAAGGGAGCTGCTAAAGAAAGTTGGAATACGGTAATCGAAACGTGAATGAAATATCGGACCTTCGGCACGGAAGCATCAGAAGGTTTAAAAGCGATCTTTTTCGGCAGATGAAACATCCGCCGCGGAATTTAAGGATAAAATAAATCACAGTATACCCGAGGCAAAATATGCTCCTATTTGGATTTCAAAAATCAGAGCGGTCACGCATCGAAGCCTGTGTTGGGTTATTGCTTGGGCTGATCGTTTTGGCGTTTCCATTAGAGTGGTGGATCAAGACCGTGCTAGTTTTTGTCATAGCGGTGATTTCGGTACACCTAATTTTCAACTCACCGATGACGATTCGACTCAGCACTCGTTCTAAGGTGGGGATCAGCCTGGTAGCGATCGCAATCTTTGCCAGCATCACCTGGAGTCAGTTACACGGACGATATTTGAACGATCGAGTGGGTAACCTTGAGCAACCGAAGCAGGCGGTAGCCAATAGCATCATCGCAAAACTTAATAAGGTTCCCGCGCCAATTTCAGGGTCAGCGAAAAGCGATGAGAATCTGCGGTCAGATACAGCCGACCTGGTTAAGCAGTTAAGGGATTTTCAACTAAAAGTAGATGATTGGCATAAGACGGGAACAAACAAGTTAAACGAAGATATCAAAAACGAAGAGTCTAAAGGGCAGGCGCATGAAATATATATCGAACACGCGAAAGAGCTTGGTGCCGCAATAGCTGATTTGAATAAGCAATTTAACGGTGAACTAAAACCACGGATCATCGCTATTAAGAATCGGTTAACCGATAGGCTCCCTCCTGCATCTGTCCCCGCCAACCCAACAGTGGACTATACTCTAAATTACGGGTTTTCCACCTTCCCCAATGCCGTTGGTAGCATCGCTGACTATCTCGAAAATCTGTCCGCAAAGCTTCCGGAAAAATGAGCTCCTACGATTCTGGTAATGCTCACGACTTTCACGCCTGCGACTCCATGATTCCTGCAGCGTATCGCTAAACGAAAGGGATTCGATTTTCGAAATCCTTTTTGCTTCGCAGTGTCATCAGTTGAGTTCCCTGCATTTTTGAGGGTAACTTTACTGCCAAGGCTTGGCGGCGCGTCTCGATGCGAATTCTAGTGGTGGAAGATGACAAAAAGATTGCTTCCTTTGTGGTTAAGGGCCTCAGAGAGGCGGGCTTTGCCGTCGATCAGGCGAATAATGGGCAAGAAGGACTCGACTTGGCGCTATCTGAACCCTATGACGCTGTCGTAATGGATCTCATGCTCCCTAAGCTCGATGGCTTGAGCGTCATCGAACAGATGCGGCAACAAAAAACTCTCACCCCTGTGATTATCCTGAGCGCCAAGCGGTCCGTCGATGACCGCATCAAAGGTCTGCAATCCGGTAGTGATGATTACCTGGTCAAACCCTTTTCTTTCTCGGAGCTGTTGGCGCGACTCTACGCGCTGCTGCGCAGGAGCAGTCAGGGAGCGGAACCGACCCGATTCGTGGTCGGCGATCTCTCGATGGATCTGCTAACGCGCGAAGTTGTGCGCTCGGGCAAAAAGATTGAGCTTCAGCCACGTGAATTCGCCCTGTTGGAATATTTTATGCGCAACAGCGGAAGAGTATTGTCCAAGACAATGATTATGGAACACGTCTGGGGCTACGATTTTGATCCGCAGACGAATGTTGTGGACGTGCTGGTTTCCAGACTCCGCGCCAGAGTTGACCGTGATTTTGAAAATAAACTTATTCAGACCCACAGAGGGATTGGTTATGCCATCAAAGTTTCTTAATCTTGCGCGCAAGAGCTATGGGGTTCGCCTAGTCGCCTGGTATTTTGTTATTTTCGTTGTCAGTTCGTTATCGGTGTCGATCATTTCTTATGTTTTCCTGTCTTCATCGTTACGAGACAATCGTAAAGCGATTCAAACAAAGTTGCAGGAATTGGTATCGCTTGGCCAAAGATCTGGGGTTGGCGCTATTCAACGCGCGGCCGATGCCCAAACCGCCAGCCGCCGCACAGCTTTTTTCGTGCGAATCCTGGATAGGGAAAACCAGTTAGTTTTTCTTAATCATCCGAAGCTGTGGACAAAATTCGACGCCGCGTCGGTCGTAAACCAGCCAGTTGAGGGCGCCTGGCAGTACATCACCGCAAAAGGAGATGGGGATGTGTTGGAGGTGACGTCCGCAAAGCTTGGCAGTGATTATTTATTGCAGCTCGGCAGGCCGATAGAAGATCGGACAGAAATTCTGGAGGATTATCGCGATACGATTTTAGCTGTGACGATACCCATGATGTTGATTGCTTTGTTGGGTGGCGCAGTTTTCGCGTTCCATTCAGTCCGCCCGATACGCAGTCTCATCCAGACCACTCAGTCGATTATAGAGACCGGAAAAATGGATGTGCGTGTCCCGGAAACCGGCTCGGGAGAGCTGGATGAGTTGACGAAACTTTTCAACCGAATGTTGGCGAGAATCGAGGGGTTGATCAAGGGAATGAGAGAAGCGTTGGACAATGTCGCCCACGATCTCCGAACGCCGCTGACGAGACTGCGCGGCTCTGCCGAGGTCAGCTTGCAGGGAGAGCGAAGCCCGCAGCAATACCGGGAAGCATTGGCGGATTGCGTTGAGGAATCGGACCGGATACTTACGCTGCTCAATAGTTTGATGGATATCTCGGAGGCTGAGACGGGAACCATGCGCTTGCACCTGGAAGCGGTCAGCATTTCCAAACTGCTTCAAGAGATTGTCGATCTCTACCAATACGTCGGGGAGGGCAAAGATATTTCCATTGTTGTAGATTGCGTGAAAGACCTACAAATAGTTGCCGACCAAAACCGCATACGCCAGGTATTAGGCAACCTAATAGACAATGCCGTTAAGTACACGCCCCCCCAGGGCAGGGTCACGGTGCGCGCACAGCGGGAAAAAGAAGGAATCATCTTGTCCGTAAAAGACACCGGCGTAGGCATTCCCTCTGAGGAAATTCCCCACATATGGAACCGCCTCCATCGAGGCGATAAAAGCCGTTCACAGCCCGGGTTAGGCTTGGGGCTGAGTCTGGTAAAGGCAATTGTAAACGCGCACAAAGGACACACCGAGGTACAAAGCGCTCCGGGTGAGGGCTCCATTTTCCGGATTACCCTTCCGCTGTCTCCCTCCGCCAAGTAGACCTCCGACTTCAAACCTTTCAAAAATGTAATTGTTGTGAAAGGCAAACGTAATGTTTCTCCTTACGTTGCGTTCCATTCCATGAAACAATCACCGCCATGGCATTTGAAAGAACCCATCTGGTGAACGGTCCATATGAGTGAGTCGTGGTTAGAACGGCTGCTAGAACGTAACCCTTATTGGGGACCTGCTGCTCTAACGTTATTTACTGCAGTGCTGTTTCTGCCCGGCCTGGGCGCGAGAGATTTTTGGGCGCCGGGAGAACCGATTTATGGCGAAGTGATTCGTGTCATGTATGAGAGAAACGATTGGCTCGTTCCGCGACTCAACGGGCAAATCTACGCCGATAAACCGGCCCTCTACTTTTGGTTGGCGCTCATGATTTCGAAGCTCGCTGGCGGAGTAAATGAATGGACCGTGCGCCTACCCGCCGCTTTGGCTGGATTGGGCTTGGTGCTGGTCACCTACCAATTCGGCAAAACTTTTTATGATCGGCAAACAGGTTTTCTTTCCGGATTGGTGCTCGCCACCTCCAGTCGGCTGTTCTGGGAGTCTCGCTTCCTGCGTCTGGATACGGTTCTGTCTTTCTTTCTGTTTCTCGGTTTCTATTTATTTTTGAAAGCATTCACAAAAAAGGGATCCGACAGGAACTACCCGCTGGCTTATCTTTGCTTTGCTCTGGCGACCCTCACGAAGGGTCCCATTGGCCTGGCGCTTCCCGGTTTAGCGATCCTCGGTTTGATCGCATTCGACGGGCAATGGCGACGGATCAGAGAGATCCACCTGGTCTTCGGTTGCGTCGTGGTCGCTTTGGTCATTATTCCGTGGCTTGGGCTGCTTCATCTGAGAGGGGAGGACCAGTGGCTGCGGGATTTTATCTGGACCCATAACATTCAGAACTACGCCCTCGAGCCCATCGGTCATGTGCGGCCCTTTTATTATTATTTTATTAATTTGCCTCCGGATTTTCTTCCTTGGACGTTGTTCGTACCCGGAGCATTGCTCTTTTATTTCCCGTGGAGAGAAAGACTGCGAAATCCAGCAACCTTGGGATTGGTTTGCTGGTTCGCTGCGATTTTTATTTTCTTCAGCCTCTCGAAATCCAAGATCGCCTATTACTTGCTTCCTCTTTTGCCATCGTTGGCAATCTTGGTGGGGTGCTACTTTAGGGCGCTGATAAGTGGCAAAGAGCGCCAGGGTATAAACTGGCGCTTGACGGCCGGATTCCTCTATCTCTCGATTTGTCTATTTGGACTTGCCGGTGTTGTGCTTCCGGTTGTCGTTTACAAACTCGAACGACCTCTTTTTCTCTGGGCTATACCGGCAGCGGCGATCCTAGCAGCAGGAGCCTTCGGCATGTTTGTGTTTCTGCAACGAAAGCGGCTGGAGCATGTTTTCTTTTGTTTGTTGGCTGTTTTGTTCGGCACCACTCTAATCGCATCGGTTGGCATTTTGCCGCATTTGGATAGCTATAAATCGCCTCGTGCCATCGGCGAAGCTGTCAGGTCTCGCCTACCGGCGGATGTCCCAGTGTACGTTTTTCAAAGCACCATGGCGGATTTTAATTATTACGCTCGCAGAGAACAGATTCCCGTCGTTGCCTCGGCGGAAGATGTACGAAAACTATCTGGGCATGGAGCCCATCTGATCATAAGCGACAAAGATCTAAAGCAAAACAAATTGAACGTGGGTTTCAAGATCGTTAGCGAGCATCAAGTAGGTGAAAAGAAGTGGTATCTAATCGAGCTTTCCTAAGGGCATTACCCTCAAAAGCGAGATTGCAGTCTTGCTTCTGCCTTCTACTGCTTTCAGCTTTGGTGCAGGCTTGCAGCGCATATCAGCCCATGCCGTTGGATCAAGCCGCCGTTACGGCAAGTCTGGCGGAGCCAAGCATGGAAGCCATACAGGTCCAGGCAAGAGAAATCCAGCATCCCATCCTGAGACCTATTGAGTTTGATATTCGTAATGGTTTATCTCCCGATGAAGCTGCCATACTGGCCGTCATCGCTAATCCGAAGCTGCGCGCGAGCCGGGACCAACGGAAATTAGCGTCGGCGCAGCTCCTTCAGGTCGGCATCCTTCCGAACCCACAGGTTTCCTATAGTTTCGATCCCACCACGGGAGGCGCAACCCAAGGAACGGTGAACGCCTTCAATTTCAGCCTAAGCTGGGAAGCCACTGCGATTATTTCACGTGACGCTAAAGTGGCGGCGGCAAGGGCCGATGCCCGCGCGGTGGACTTGGATGTGGCGTGGCAGGAGTGGCAGGCAGCCCAAGCGGCGAAGCTTCACGTTTACCATATCGCTTTCTTTGATCAGGAGCTCGCCGCCGCCTGGCAGGAAGAAGGGGGGCTGAAAGAAAACCTTGACCGCGTGAAAAGAGCGGAGGAGTTGGGCCAGATGACTCGAATAGATTTGGCTGCCGCGGATGCGGCGATGCAGAAAATGCACACCACGGTGCTCACCACCGAGCAACAGAGAGAGGAAGAGCGGCTGGCGCTCAATCAATCATTGGGATTTGCCGATGAACAACGCATTCCCCTGGAACAGGGTATAGAACCTCCCTCTCCGAAACGCTTACCGGCCGCTGCACAACTCATCGAAGGGATCGAGCAGCGGCGATTGGATCTGCTCGCGCTCAAGCGCGGCTACGAGGCGCAGGAAGAACGATTAAGAGCGGCGATCCTCGAGCAATTTCCTAAAATCAATATCGGTTTTGCTCATGCCGGAGATACTACCAACGTCATCACTACCGGCTTTGGTGTCACCATAGATCTACCCCTCTTTGATCGTAACCAGGGCGTCATTGCCATCGAAAGCGCTACCAGGACTAAACTTTTCGACGAGTATGTATCGCGCTTGTTTGAGGCGCGGGGCGAGGTCGCGCGCCTTCTTGTAGATATGCGCGCGCTGCAGCGCCAGGCTGAAGCGGCCGAGAATTCGATCCCGATATTACAAAATGTTGTTGAATCTTATGGCGCCGCTTTGCTCCAAGGAAACGCTGACGTCCTGACTTATTACAATGCGAGGGCCGACTTGATCACGAAACGATTGGAACTTGTTGACCTAAAACGTCAGCTCGCCGATATGCATGTTGCTCTGGAGATCGCCGCCGGATGCTACTTGGAACCATGAACAAGAAAAGACGCAGGGAATGAAACAGAAAACTTGGGTCATACTCGCGATCGGCGTCTTACTGGCTGGAGGTTACTGGTGGTTTAGTTTCGGCGGTCAGAAGACGGCTGATGACGAGAGCGCTGCCGGCGCGGAGAAAACGGTGCAAGCACCTGTTGCGACGGTAAAGGTTGCGCCGATAAAAAAAGGGACCCTGGTGGAAGAGATCGCTATTTATGGGACGGTTGTTCCCGCGGCCGGCGCAGTGCAGATTTTCTCCGTTCCCTATGAAAGCCGCATTCACCATATTTTTGTCACTGAAGCTCAGCGGGTGTCCGAGGGGGATACTCTGTTGGAAATTGACCCAAGCCCGGATACCACCCTCCAAACACAGCAAGCCCGCAATGACTATGAATCGGCCAAAAAGGCACTTGAGTACATGCAGCAGCGGTTCGACCTGAAGTTAGCCACTAACGACCAAGTGCTGCAAACAAAGCAGGCGTTGGAACAGGCTCAAGCCAAATTGGAGAGCCTGCGACGCCGAGGAAGCGAAAGCCCTCGAACGATTCGCGCTGATGTCGCCGGAATGATCTCAAAGGTCTCTGTCCAAGAGGGTGCTATTGCCGCTGCTGGAGCTCCGATGGTTGAGATGGTCGCGCAGAACCGGCTTGAAGCTCGACTGGGAATGGAGCCGGAATACATCGATAAGGTGAAGCCGGGTCAGGAGGTTTCTCTGGTGCGTGTCAATGGCACGGAGTCGGATAAGATCGTGGGTCATATCCGCAAAGTTTCGCGCGCCGCTGACCCGGCGACGCGTTTGGTCCAGGTATTCACTGACGTGCCGGCGGCCTCTCACTTTTTACTCAACGAATACATTATGGGCAAAATTACCGTCGCTTCCGCCCAAGGTTTGATTGTGCCGCGTTCCGCTGTCCTTCCTGAGGAAGATCACTACGTTCTCTTCACCGTGAAAGACGGCTATGCTCGGGAACACACGGTGCGTGTCGGTCTGGAAAACGGCAAGGATGCTGAAGTCGCCGCCAAAGAATTGCAGCCCGGAGAGCCAGTGGTGACACTGGGAAATTACGAGCTCAAGGATGGCATGCCGGTCAAGATGGACGAACTAAGATGAGCTTTACCGGCTGGATACAATCCCACCGTTCGTCACTGCTCTTTTTAGTAACCGCGCTCGTCGTGGGCGGTTTAGCCGCGGGTCCCAAGCTCCCCGTGGCGCTGTTCCCGTATGTCACTTTTCCCAGGGTTATGGTCAATATCGACGCTGGCGACCGCCCCGCCGAAAGAATGATGATTGAAGTAACATTTCCTATTGAGCAGGCGGTTCGAGCAGTGCCTGGCGTGCGCAACGTGCGTTCCACCACAAGCCGAGGAAGCGCTGAAATATCGATTAACTTCGACTGGGGTGAGGATATGGTGGCCGCGATGCTACAGGTCGAGTCGGCCATCAACCAGGTGATGCCCAGTTTGCCTCAGGGCACAACTTTTAATGCGCGCCGGATGGACCCGACGGTCTTCCCGGTCCTCGCCTACAGCCTGACCTCGGACACGCGTTCTTTAGTGGACCTGCGCGACATAGCGATGTACCAGCTGCGACCGCTGCTGTCGACGATCTCTGGAGTCGCCAAGATCGAAGTTTTGGGTGGAGCGCAACGTGAATACGAAGTCGCTATAGATCCGGCGCGCCTCGATGCCTACGGCTTATCACTGAGCGATGTGGCGAAAGTGCTCTCGGCTGCTAACGTTGTCGAGGCGGTGGGTCGGATGGAAGACCATTACAAACTTTATCTCGCCATTTTGGACACACGGCTACTGGGACCGGAGCAGATCCGCGGCACTATTGTTCGTTCAGGCCCGTCTGGCATAGTTCGTCTCGATAATGTCGCCACGGTGAGTGAAGGGACGTCTCCTCAGTGGATTCGCGTCACTGCGGACGGCCATGACGCTGTGATTTTTCAGGTCCATCAGCAGCCGGGCGGTAACACGGTCCAGATCGCTCGGGAGATTAAAGCCAAGCTGGCTGAGTTCCGTACGCAGTTGCCGTCGGATGTTAAAATTGCCAATTGGTATGACCAAAGCGAACTGATCATTTCTTCCGCGGCCAGTGTGCGTGATTCCATCCTCATCGGAGTTGTCTTTGCCGTATTTATTCTGCTGCTCTTCCTGCGTAATGTGAAGGTCACTCTGATTGCCGCCCATGTAGTACCGGGAGTGCTCGCCGCCACCATTTTATTACTCTACCTATTTCACATGAGCTTCAACATTATGACGTTGGGAGGAATGGCCGCTGCCGTGGGACTCATCATCGACGATGCCATTGTCATGGTGGAACACATCATGCGTCGGCTGCAGGAGACTCCTGCGGATCAGCATGGTCAGGTTCTACGCGCCGCATCGGAGTTCACTAAGTCGCTCGCCGGATCGTCCGCCTCTACCATCGTGATCTTCGCCCCTTTGGCTTTTCTCTCGGGAGTCACAGGCGCTTTTTTTAAGGCCCTTTCTTTGACCATGGCGGTGAGTCTTTTCGTTTCCTTTCTGGTCGCTTGGCTGGCCGTACCTCTGTTAGCGGATCGTTTCCTGAATGAAAAAGATGCTCGCGAAAAAGAAGCTGGACGTTTCGCCAAACGGGTGCGTCGAACCTATGAAGCGACAATGCATCGCATACTAGTGCGTCCCTGGCTGGTCCTGCTGGTGGTCATGTTTTTCCTGGCTGCCGGCTGGATGGGTTACCGACATGTCGGCTCGGGATTCATGCCGTCCATGGACGAGGGAGGGTTCGTTCTGGATTATCGTTCCGAACCAGGGACCTCGTTAACGGAAACGGATCGTCTGCTGCGCCGCGTTGAAGCTGTACTGCGGGAGACACCCGAGGTAGAGACCTACTCCCGGCGCACCGGGTTGCAACTAGGCGGCGGATTGACTGAAGCCAACACGGGCGATTTTTTTGTGCGTCTTAAGCCCTTGCCTCGACGCGATATCGAGACAGTGATGGACGAAGTACGCCAAAAAGTAGAACACCAAGTTCCCGGTCTGGAAATCGAGCTCGCTCAATTGATGGAAGATCTGATCGGTGATCTTACCGCCGTGCCGCAACCGATCGAAATCAAACTTTACTCTGATGACGGCAACCTCCTATTGAAACTTGGGCCGAAGGTGGCGGCGGCGATTGGACACATTCCCGGTGTTGTGGATGTGAAATCGGGCATCGTGCTAGCCGGTGACGCCTTGAATATTCAAGTCGATCGCGTCAAAGCGAGCCTTGAAGGAGTCGACCCCGACGGCGTCACGCAGATGGTTTCTAACTACTTGAGCGGTGTGGTCACCACTCAGATACAAAGCGGTCCTAAAATGATCGGGGTAAGGGCTTGGATTCCCCGCGATCTCAGAGCCACGGAACAAAACATTGAAGAACTGCGCCTGCGCGCGGCGGACGGTCACCTTTTTCCCTTAAAGCGAGTTGCCACCCTAACGGCCCTCACGGGCCAGCCGGAAATTACCCGCGATGATCTTAAGCAAATGGTTGCCGTCACCGCCCGGATCACCGGTCGAGACATCGGCTCGGTGATTCTGGAAGTGAAGCGGGTTTTGAATCGTCCGGGTATGGTCCCTGCGGGTGTCTATTATAATTTGGGAGGGCTATACGCCGAGCAGCAGCGCGCTTTTGCCGGTCTCGTTGCGGTTTTTTTCGGCGCGGTGACCCTAGTGTTTCTGCTTTTGCTGTACCTCTACGAAAGCTTTCGTGTGGCCATTGCTATGCTCTTGACAGCGCTGTTGGCGTTGTCGGCGGTTTTTGTTGGTCTATGGCTTACCGGCACCGAAATGAACATTTCTTCGATGATGGGAATGACGATGATCGTCGGCATCGTCACGGAGGTGGCCATATTTTACTATTCTGAATACGCGGACCTCGGAAGCCAACGGGATCAGCACAGCCGTTTGATAGACGCCGGCAACAATCGTATGCGACCTATCGCCATGACGACGTTGGCGGCGGTGTTTGCCCTGCTTCCACTGGCTCTGGGCATAGGACAAGGAGCCGCGATGCAACAACCGCTTGCCATTGCCATAGTTTCGGGGCTTTTGATTCAGCTCCCACTCGTATTGGTTGTGATGCCCGCGCTGCTATTGATCTTTGGGCACAGGTCACCAAGCTCGACCAGGGTTGTTTAAACATTTAGGTTCAGCGGTTGTGATTGTACTTTGAAGTGATATTCAATCTAATGGGCGATGAACGACTGAAACGATGAGACAGCGGACACAGGGGTTAGTTATTGTCCTGTTACTCGTGACGGGAATTACACCGGCCCTCAGTGGCCAGAGCGCCTCTCCTCCCAGCGAAAGGCAAAAGATCGAGGCCATCATCCAATATGTCGGTGCAATGAACGACACGAAGTTCATGCGCAACGGCAGCGCTTACGATGCCAAAACCGCGGCAACTTTCTTGCGACGCAAGTGGGGAGCGAACGATGCGGAAGTAAAAACCGCGCGCGATTTCATCGACAAGGTCGCCAGTGTCTCCGGCACATCGGGCAAACCCTACATGATGCGCTTTAAAGACGGTAGCGAGGTAAAGAGCCGCGATTTCTTGATGGCGGTGTTAGATACGATTAAAAAGTTTAAAACTGAGCAAACCGGGGCGGGCGGATTATCGACAAACGTTTCCCCCAAGAACCCATGATCTATGTGCTGACATGATGCTGCGTCGCAGGCATACTCGCCGCCCATCAAAAGTTATGGGCAATCTCGTTAGACCCTACTTGAGTCCCCAACAGTAATGGTACTGGCCAGATGTTTGCTAGGTTGCAACTGCTATAGTAGGATTTGATCGCTCATGTTATCTCCGGTTGCGTTGCTGCAAAAACCGTCTTCTTCAAAGGAGAGCGACATGGTCCCACTTGACGCTGCGAGCGTGGAATTCAGGGGTAAAATTGACCGCAAATTGAGCATCGTTTTTGTTTCCTTGTTCGTTCTAGTCCTAGTGGTTGGGGGATCTTCCTTTTATGTGTTGAGATCCCATCTCCTCAAATCAGATGTCATCTCGAAACAGGGCAAGCAAATTGAATTTGTCGAAGCATTAGGTAGCCGCCTACAGTCTTTCACTGCCGAAATACAGATGGCCCAGTTACAAGGCAGGGCGATTCCTGATTCCCTCTTAAAGAGTTCTGTGTCAAACTTTGAAAAGCTTCTTACGCTCTACGAAAAGTCCGGCGGAACGAGGGAAAATATCCAAGAGATGCAGCAAATCATTGCTGATGCTGAACGCGTCGCAGCGAGAATCATCAGTCGACTGCAAAATAGTCCCGGGGACTCGCGGAGTGAAGTGAACATCCGTGACCTGGAAGTAATGGAGGGGATACAGCATCGGATTCAAGTCTTTAACGACCGGATCGACGTAGAACACGAGAGCACCGAGGAACAACTTATTTCGGAAACGCGCGAAAAAATGAGAATGACGATGGGCTTTAATGTCGCATTGGTTCTGCTGGGCACGTTCTTTCTATTGGCATCAAGACGGTATTTTCACCGCGCGATTGTTTTGCCGGTGCGTCAGCTCGCTGAACGTGCTAGCGAAATTGCCAAGGGAGATCTGTCGAAGACTGTGCCGGTTACTTCGACTGATGAAATCGGTCTCTTGAGCCACGCTTTCAATCTCATGGCGGAGCAGTTGAAAGAACATGAAGAAAAATTAAAAGGGCTGGCCATTTTAGAGGAGCGTGAAAGATTGGCTTGCGAACTGCATGATAGCCTTGCCCAGGACTTAGCTTTTCTTCGTCTCAAGCTCATTGAGGCTGAAGGAAGTCTTCGTGAAGACCCCCATGCCGAAGGCAAACACGTAGTTAAGGAGTTGTTTCAAATCGTTGACGAAGCCTATCAAGATCTGCGGGAATCCATTTACGGCCTGCGCGCCCTCGCCCTGAAGAATCACGCGGGGATTGTTTCTGTTCTGACGGATTATCTACACGATTTTAGCGAGGTCAGAAAAATCCCAGTGGAACTCAAAGTTGATCATCCCGAAGCGATCAAATTTTCGCCTCAAGTAGAGATCCAGTTCGTTCGCATAATCCACGAGGCTTTAACTAACATTGTCAAACACGCTCGCGCGACGAAGGGAAAGATCACGATAGAAGCTGACGACAACAATGCCACAATAAGTATCGAAGATGACGGAGAGGGCTTCTCTCAAGATAGCGTCTCGGAGAACGGCCACCATTTTGGTTTTGAGACCATGAGAGATCGAGCGAATTCCGTGGGCGGGAAAATTAGCATCAACAGCACTCCCAAAAAAGGCACCGTGGTTATTATTCGGCTGCCTTTGACTAAGCAACGATCTAATGAAACCCATTCGTCTGTTGTTAGCTGACGACCACACGCTTTTCAGAAAGGGCCTCGCAAGCCTGCTAGAAAAGCAGTCAGGCTTTGAGGTCATTGACGAGGCTGAAGACGGGGCGGATGTAATCAGAAAGGCGGAGGCCAGTAAACCCGACATCGTGTTGATGGACATTCATATGCCCGGGGTCAACGGTTTAGAAGCAACGCGACAAATTACGAATGCCCTGCCAGCAACGCGGGTCGTAATGCTGACCATATCGGAGGAAGATAAGGATCTATTCGAAGCCATCAAGTGCGGCGCCCACGGTTACCTTTCTAAAAAAGTAGAGCCGGAAAAGCTTTGCGAGCTATTGGAAGGTGTCTTTCTGGGTGAAGCTCCTCTTTCAGGAGTGACCGCTGCGCGGATCTTGAAAGAGTTCGCCACGCAGGCATCCAAAGGCTTCGAAACGAGTCCCGTCAATGACCTCACACCGCGGGAGAAAGAAGTTCTGCAACTACTGGCCGCTGGACTTACCAACAAAGACATCGGGACCAGACTAGATATCGCCGAGAACACCGTAAAAAACCATCTCAAAAATATTCTCGCGAAACTTCATCTCCAAAACCGCGTGCAGGCCGCCACTTTGGCGATCAAGCAAGGCATGGTTACCGCGAAAAGACCTGTCTAATAGCAATCCGTCAACGTTAGCCATCGGCACTACCGTAGCTCTAAAGGGTTAGAAAACTCTAGCCCTTTATTTCGCTATCGTTGGCTCTCCGGAGTCTATCTGTAACGCTCAGAGTCGAGTATGTGATACGAATGTCACTGTTTGCCATCTAGATGATTGACAACATCGCGTTTTCGCTCAGTGGAAACCCGCTTGGAAGAAAGCGCTGGCCCGCTATTTTTTTATTCGCTCCGAGGCCGGAACGACGGACGCATTGTGAAATCGAAGATATGGCTTTCAGGAACTTGCCTCTTCGTGGGTATTGCTGTTTCAGCTTGCAGTCAGAACTGGGTTCGGCAAGAAGAGACAGGCTTTCATGCATCGCTCGACGGGTCGTTTCGATACGGGAATATCACTGGCTTTTTGCAAATACCCAAGGGCGGCGGGGTTGGGAGCACGAGCAATG
>Ga0209684_1000102_pt1 | contig 15070 bp, 14 predicted proteins | sample PanSoiPlot6MoBio_FD_188322 | JGI IMG/M metagenome (GOLD analysis project Ga0209684, IMG submission 188322) | Tropical forest soil microbial communities from Panama analyzed to predict greenhouse gas emissions - Panama Soil Plot 6 MoBio (SPAdes)... | ecosystem: Environmental > Terrestrial > Soil...
AATGGAGAGAATTTAACGCGAGCGGTAAGTCAAAAAGTAAACATGAACGAAAAATTTACTGTCTCAATTGTGAGTCACCCATGAAAAATTGAGTCAGTGGAAATCCACTATTAAACTATTTATTTGTGCTTCCTTGCTCCAATTGTTTCTTCACTTCTTCTACCCATCTCAGGTCCAAAAACTTTTCTGCGGAAATTGATCCTTCCATTTTCATCGGCAGTCTGACTTCGTATTCGATAATATTTTTTATTCCATCCGGCGACGGCATGCCGGGAACGCCTTGGGGAAGGGCGCGAACATAGCTCTTGATCACATCGATCAGCGTCGGCGTAGTGATATTTCTCAAATGGAGCTTTTTCGTCGCTATTTCGGCGGCATCTTCAGGCTGCTGGCGCAGAAACATGAGCGACTTGACCATCGCCCTGATCCAACGTTTCACCTGCCCTGGGTTTTCCGCGATCTTTCGTTGGGTGGTCACGTAACCCTGGAACGGCAAGGGGAAAATATCACCCAAGTAGGCCAAGCTGCGCAACCCTTCTCGTTGCGCCATAGCGGTGCCTGCCGGGTCCAGCACGACTGCAGCTACCGCGCCGCTTTTTATCGCCAACACTTTATCGTTAGGGTTAGTCCCTATGGTTATTTTGATGACATCTTTGGCGGACAGGCCTCCGCGCTCGACAAATAAGGTTGTGAACCGGTCCTCGCTGTCGCCAATCAGCGCGACGCCGATTTTCTTCCCTCTGAGATCGGAAACCTGAGTGATGTGGGGATGAACCACCAAATACCAGGTCGGCCTTTCGGTTTGGTACATGATCGCCTTGAGCGGCGCTCCTTTAACAGCCGCCCGCAGTCCACTCCCTCCCGCGCCGCTGTAATCGACGTCACCGCTAACGAGAGCCGCGATCCCCGCCGGGCCACCGATGATGATGATCTCATTTTCCAAACTCTCATCCTTGAAAAATCCTTTGGCCTCGGCGGCGAAAACGGACAGATAGTTCAAATTTAGCCCCGGGATGGACGTTCTGATTTTTTCCGCCCTTGCCACAGGTACGGTCAGACAAACGAACGCGAGGAGGCAAAAAACACTCTTGCGTCCGACGCTCAGCATCTTGTTTCCTTTCGCAGACCCAGTCTCCCGATGAAATCGTGGCAGGGACTTCGATGTATTTTGAGCCGCGCGTAAACGAACCCGGCCAGTTGGCAAAATAGGTTGGATTGAGAGCTTGCGTCAAGGGAAAAACAATGACCTTTTCAAGCGACCACTGTGACTTCAACTTCTGTCCCAAATTCGAAACTTAATCGCTTTACATTTTCCTAACCATGGCATGGAGAATTTCAATTCACGAAGATTTTTGCATTCTCTCGGTGGCACAAACCTTGCGGCGCGTTTCTCAACACATACCTTGAGAAGCTTCATCGTTATCTCATCTTTTGGAGGTGTTTTATGGATATCCAAGTCCTTATGATTGCCGTGGCTGTGATTGCGGCAATAATATTGATCGCCATCGGGGTGTGGTATTTCGTACGCCAAAAACGTTCCGAGAAACTGCGCGAACGGTTTGGGCCCGAATATCATCACGCGGTTAGAACGCTGAAAAACCGAGACGTTGCGGAGTCGGAACTGCGAGAACGCGAAAAACGCGTGAGCCAGTTCCATATCGTACCGCTGCCACCCGCAGAATGCACCAGGTATCAGCACAGCTGGATGGCTATTCAAAGCGAATTTGTCGACCATCCGGAAACAGCTGTGGCGAGCGCCAACCAACTCGTTCGAGAAGTAATGGAGCGACGCGGTTATCCGGTGGCTGGCTTTGAGCAATCGGCGGCGGACTTGTCCGTTGACCATCCGGCAGTGGTGGAAAATTATCGCGCCGCCCACCAGATCTCGGAGCGTAGTCAGCGAGGGGCCGCTGACACTGAGGAATTACGCCAGGCCTTGGTTTATTATCGCGCGCTTTTTCAAGACCTTTTGGGCAATGGCGCTCCCATCACCGAGAAAAATAACCTCGAACACGCACGGGAACATAATGGTAAGACCATTCGCATTGACTGATTAAAGGAGGCTTAGCGATGGAGATAAGAAATAAAAAACTGACCACCAAGGACATGGCAACGGCGGCCGAGCGCCAAAGAGTCATTCCCGTTGAGGACAAATCACCGGAGCATGAAGAAAAACTTGCGGCCACAAGATCCGCCCCGCCGGGTGACGGAGAAGAGCTTAGTCCTCTCCTCTCGGCCAAGGAAGAAGAAGATTTTCGGTCGCGTTGGAACAAAATACAAAGCGGCTTTGTCGATGAGCCGCGCCGGGCCGTCGAGGACGCGGATGGGTTGGTGGCTCAGATAATGCAGCGGCTGGCCCAAAGCTTTAGCGACCAAAAGGGTAATTTGGAGATGCAGTGGGATAACTCGCAGCAGGTGTCAACTGAGGATTTGCGCATGGCGCTTCGCCGGTATCGATCCTTCTTTGACCGGCTTCTTTCCATATAGAAGCGCTTGCAGGTGCAAGTGACAGGTTGGAGCCGATTACTTGATCTAACACGTCGTCTTCAATTGGCGAGGAAAGATAGCGGGAAATCTCACGCTGCACATGATGGGCGTGCTGTTGCAGGTGATGAAAAACAGAAACATCAAATGCAAAGGATTCCAACGCAGCGGGATTTTTCCACAACGCTTGCAGCAAACCTTTCCAAAACCAGCTTCTGAGTTTCTTCGCCTTGATTCCTAAATGAAAAGACTCCTTTAGAAAGACGACCAGGAGTTTCGGGCCATCGCGCCATAAAACGCGCGGCAAGCGTTTCACTTTAAGATTGAGGAGCGCAGGCACAGTGCGGTCGAAATACGCCTGCGGATCATAAACCAACCCAATAAGCCGGCTGTATTGTTCTAGGTATTCCCGCCTGGTTAGCTCACCCTTGGGGATGAAATTGATCCCTTCCAGGGTGAGGTTCCCGGCTACGCCGAGTTTTTCCAGCAAGCGGCCTTCGCTTTTTAGACGGCGCGACAGTTGAGTATGAGGAATCGCCTGCAACAAGCCGACCATCGCCACGCCTATACCGGAAGCCTGGATAAAGTTTCTCTGCGTTTCGAAGACCGTTTTGTCTTCGCCGTCAAACCCGACGATGAAGCCGGCAGTGATGTGGATGCCGTGGTTGCGAATTTTCGCTAGTTTCTTCAAAGGGTTTCCCGGAATGTTCTGCATCTTCTGAGTTGTCTTGAGCAGTTTTGGATCGGGAGTCTCGATGCCGATAAAAACATGAAAGAAGCCGGCTTCGGCCATGCGCTCGAGTAGCTCGGCGTCGTCGGCAAGATTGATCGAAGCTTCCGTGTAGTAGCGGAAGGGGTATTCATGCTCACGATTCCATGCGGCCAATTCCACCAGCATCGCTTTTGCGTTTTTCTTATTGCCGATAAAATTGTCATCCACTAGGAAAATGTAGCCCCGAAAGCCACGCTGTTGGAGCGCGTTCAACTCGGCGCATACCTGCGCGGGCTTTTTAGTACGCGGCACCCGGCCGTAAATTTCGATGATGTCGCAGAATTCACACCTGAAAGGACATCCGCGGGAAAATTGCATCGCCATCGTCACGTAATCATTGATGTGAGGCAAGAGCTCAAATCGAGGAACCTTGACCGCCTCCATATCCGTAGCAGAGCCGCCTTGATAATGTTTACCCCGGCGATCAGCACGCAAATCCCTAACGAGTTCCTCGACAATGGTTTCGACTTCGCCGAAGCAGACCCAATCAGCATCAGCACAAGCAATCTCCGGGAGAGCGTGAGTAAAAGGACCGCCTATGGCAATCGGCTTGGCACGTGCCCTGGCAGCGGCGACACAGGCGGAGTAATCTTCCCGTTGCGCCATCATTACGCTCAAGAAGACCACGTCGGCCCAATTCCAATCCGACTCCGATTCTTTGGCTACGTTGCGATCGACCAGGCGAATGGAAAAATCGTCGGGGAGATAACTGGCAAGCGTCAAAAGACCCAAGGGAGGCATGATTGCCTTCCGACCCCACAAGAGTTTTAGCGACCGCGTCGTATTCCAGAAAGTCTCCTCGGGAAATTTGGGATAGAGCATCAAGACGTTCATTTCGCGTTACCCATGCTCTTTGCTGCCTGTTTTCTTTATACAAGCGGCTTCAGTTCCTGCAGCAGCGTCGGTAGTAGCTCTGATACCGTGGGATGAATATGCATCGCGCGGGTCACTGTAGTGTAAGGGGCCTTGGCATACATCACATCGAGAAGCGTGTGAATAACTTCATCACCGGTCACCCCGAGGATCGCTGCACCGAGAATTTGTTTCGACTCCGCATCAACAACCACCTTCATGAATCCTTGCGACTCGCCCTTTTCCACAGCGCGCGACACTCGCGTCATCGGCCGAGTGGCAATTAACGCCTTGCGCCCGGACACTCTGACCTGCGCCTCGGTCATACCGGCGCGGCCGAGCGGCGGATCGATGAACAATGCATACGTCGTGATGCGGTCCGACACTTTGCGTGGATCGTGATCGAGGAGATTTGCCGCCACGATCTCGTAATCGTTATATGACGTGTGGGTAAATGCGCCTTTACCATTGCAATCACCCAGCGCCCAGATGCCAGGCACATTGGTGCGCAGCTGATCATCGACTTTGATGTAGCCAGATTTATCGGTTTCAACGCCAGCCTTATCGAGTCCCAAATCGCCGGTATTCGGTACGCGCCCCACCGCAAGCAGGAGATGCGATCCTGCTACCTCCTTGTTTGCTTCGGCGCAGTCCAATCCGATAACGACCTGCTGTCCTTCTCTGTGCGCTGTTATGCATTCGGCATTCAGTCGGATCTGAATGTCCTCTTTTTCCAGGATCTCTCGTATCGCATTTGAGATATCCTCGTCTTCCCGCGCGATCAGGCGCGGGCTCATCTCTACTATGGTGACTTTGGATCCAAAGCGGCGATACATCTGGCCGAACTCCAGACCGATGTAGCTGCCGCCGACTACGATCAGATGCTCCGGCAAAAAATCCACGGCCATCATGCTCGAGTTGGTCAGATAGGGAACTTGATCCAATCCTGGCATCGGCGGCTCCAGCGCTCGTCCACCCACGTTGATAAAAATCTTGTCCGCCTCTAATATTTCCCCATTCACGCTAACCGTGCGCGGGCTCTCCAAGCGAGCATGGCCATGATAGACCGCACCGTTGGCGAGTCCGCGCATCCAATCCTCCACGCCTTTGTTCGACCGCCCGGAAATCTCATCCTTGCGCGCTTTTACCCGCTTCATGTCGACGGTGATCGGGCCTGCAATGCCAACGCCATATTCGCCCGCGCGCCGCGCCAGATGCGCCGCGTAGGCGCTGGCGACCAGTGTCTTGGTTGGAATACAGCCGGTGTTCACGCACGTGCCGCCGAATAGTTTACGCTCTGTGACGGCTACCTTCATCCCGGCCTTTGAAAGGCGGGCAGCGAGAGCCGGCCCGGCCTGGCCGGTGCCAATAATAATCGCATCGAATCTTGCCGCCATAACGTTTCCTCCTCTTGGACGTTTCGGTTTAGATTCTATCCTATCCTAAATGCTGGTCGAGAGCTAAAGATAAAAAGACCGAGAGTTGGTTATACGAGAATTATTGGTTGTGTCGGTATTCAAAGTGAAAATTCATTCTCTCTTTCCTTTTCAGCATGATCTTCGACGAAAACACTGTTCTCTGCTGGAGGCCGAGCCAAAAATATCAACAGCGCGGAAAGCAGATAATTCCCAAAAAAGATCGAGAAAATCGTCTGGTAGTTTCCCGTGAAATCGAACGCCATGCCGGCCAAGAGCGCGCCGAGCCCCAAACCACCCTTGTGGAAAGGATCGAGAATGCTGCTGATGGCGCCGTAGGAGCGCCTGCCGAAATAGCGCGCCAATAGGACTTGCGTAAGCACCGCCGCGCCACGAGCAGTGAGACCAAACAAAAAAGCAAAGATGTAAGCTGCAAACGGATCTCTCACTTGCGTCAGCAAACCGACGGCGCTCGCTGCAACGATCATGGTAGCAACATTGAGGCGGCGCGGCTGCACCCGTTCCGCCAAAGCGCCCCACACTCCATTACCCATCGCGCCGGATAAAGCCATGAGACTCAGCGCCCCCGCCGCAACCGTCGGCGCGATTTTCATGTCAGTAAAATAGGCGACAGTATGAAACGCCACGCCGCCGGTGCCGAGCGAAGCTAGAAATGCGCTCGTCACGAGCAACCAAAACGTGCTCGTGCGCATCGCGCCAGCGCGCGTCCAATTTTGTTCCACTACGGTTTGCAGCGGGTCTTTTGCGAGGGGGATCGGACCGTCATATGCATGGCCGCGCGACAGGCCATCGGGAGCCAAGCCCAAATCTTCCGGTTGCCGCCGCAGAAAAATTGCACCGGGCAACACCACCAAAACCAAAAGCGAAACTCCGAGCGCTAAAAAAGCGCTTCGCCACCCGTAATGGGCTACTAAGAGCTGGTATACAAGCGACAGAGCGGCCGCCCCTAGCGGTACCGACATGGCGACTAAACCCATCGCCCGCGGTCGCTTGAGGTAAAACCAATTCGCAACCGCGGTGAATGGAACGATGCCGCATAAAAGAAATTCCGTGAGCGCCCGGGCCGGAACGAAAGTCGCATAGAACTGCCATGGCTCGGTGCACAAGCTAACGCCTATAGCGAGCAAGCCTACGATCAGGCCGCCCGCCGGCAGCAGCACACGCGGACCGAACCGGTCGGCGATCGGTCCAAAGACCGGCGAGAGCGCTCCGCCTATAAGCGCCCCCATGGTAACCGCCGCCGCAGTAAGCGCGCGACTCCAGCCAAGCTCATCGCTGATCGGCTTCAATACGACGGACATGGTAATGTTACTTACGCCGGCCGAAAAAAAACCCGCGACCATCGAAATCGCGACGATGATCCAACCATAGAAGAAAGGCAGCGTCACAGGATCGTCTTACTACACTTTTAGTAGGGATATCAGAGGTTGACTTCGCAAAAGCGGCATCCTTTCTTGACATGCTGAACGGATATCGTATTTAGGCCGACACATGCGCATCCTGGATGAGGCTTTGCGAGAGCAATTCAGTAGAGAAATGCGGCTGGGGAGCCAAATATAACCAACTCCGGGAGCTGTTCAGGAAAATTGCCGGGCCGTAGAAATGCGCTGAAAGGCTTAGTTCTTTAGAGGTACAGACCCATTGCCTTCGCAACGGAAAGCTTACGCCTCATCGCTTGTTTCACCTTCAACTGCGGAATCCGGGATTAATGTAAACCGGACAACGCGTCAACTATGGTAATAAAAGAAACAAGAAGGCGTCTGCAATCAAGCCAGTCATTGCGGCGAAGTATCGCTGATATTTCATCGAATGAGATACCGTTCACGAAGATGGGCCGGATAGCCACATCAACCTATCGTCGATAGCTAGCCAAACTGGATTCGAATAGGACTCTTCATGTCCGCTACCTGTTGAACCATTCCAATCCTGTTTGGCCCTTTCGAGGCTCAATAAGTCGACTGCCTTAACATAAAATTGTCCCTCGAATTGTCCCGTGGCGACGTTCTGGCTAAGCCATTGGCGCAATTTGTCAGTTGCACTGGCGTGATGGTTCGGTCGAGTGACCTGCTTTTCGACAACGACGATTCGAGGCGATTGAATGCATGAACCATTCACTGCCGGCTTCTCTCGGGTCTGGCTGGTCATGCGCTGAAGTCGGCGTTGATAGAGCGGGTCCGATGCCAAATTCGAGGATTGCCGGGATTGTTCGTCGTTCCGGCCATGGGCACCATTGCCTTTACTCTCATCAAGCTGCTTTAACCAAAAGTCGTGCAAACCTCGTTTGATCTTCTCCGATTTTTTCATAACTTTGCACTCCCTGGTTCTGTGGGTTGGCGCTAGCGTGAATGAAATTGCATAGGATCGTAACGCAGCATCCGTACCACGGCGCACGTCGGATAACGGCGACGTGTTTCGGATAAAAACTAGCAAGAATGGCAAAAATTAGTCAGGGCAAATTTGCCTAACAACGGCTGGGGTGGCACTTATCGGGACTGACTGTGGAGAAGTTTCGTGATCGGGCTCGCATCATGAAAAATGTGGAACCGCGAGGTTGATGACGCGACTCCTTTCCATAGATTTTTTTTCTTAACCTTCGCGGCTTAACTCGAATAGCTTCAGCGTACTATTCGGCACGCGCGGCCCGGGCGTTCCTTGCGATTGCCCTTCTTCTATGAGTTGGCCTCGTCTCCACCACGCTGTTTTCTACATCACGTTGACATCCCCAGACCAGTCGGTTAAAGAAACACACGCGTATGGAATCAAAATTATTGAAGACTGCCCGCCTCATCGACTTTTTCAAATGGCGTCGACGCGTCATAACTGTCGCCTGCGCGCTCATGGCAGTCACGGCTTTCGCACCTGCCGTGACGCTGGGCCAAGAGCGACTCAAAGTGATCTACAGTCAGTTCACGATGACCAACTCCGCCACATGGTTCGCCCGAGAGGCGGGGCTTTTTGAGCGCCACGGCCTGACCGCCGACCTGATCTATGTGGACTCCACCCCCGCCGTACAAGCGCTCACCGCCGGGCAGGCGCCACTTGCCACAATGTCCGGTGGATTGGCCGTCGGTCCCTATCTGAACGGTCTTGATCTGGTCATGCTCGCTGGTTGGGTAAATTTGAACTCCTACCAGCTCATCACCCGCCCTGAGATTCGTCGGCTGGAGGATTTGCGCGGCAAGCTCATCGGCATTGGCCGGTTCGGCGCCGCCGCCGACTGGGGGTTACGTTTGATTCTGCGCAAACTCGGAATCAATGAGAATAAAGATGTTCAGATCATTCAGGCTGGCGGCGGTGGTCCATCCACTCGCCTTGGCGCCATGGAAGCCAAAAAACTTGATGCGACGGTGCTCGATTCTCCACAGACCGTGCAAGCTCGGCGCTTAGGGTTCCGCGTCTTGGCCGACGGCGCGGAGCTGGGCATTCCGTTTTTGCAAGGAGGACTGGTAACCCGGCGGGCCTACATTAAGACCAATGAAGATACGGTCCGGCGCACTGTGCGCGTCATCGTCGAAGCGATTCACTATGCCAAAACCAATCGCGAAGCGGCTCTGAAAATCATGCAGAAATATCTTCGCGTCCAGGATCGCGAAGCTTTGGAAGACGCCTATGAGTCCTTTGTCTTGAAACAGTTTCCCCGCGCGCCCTACGCGGTACCGGCCGCCGTCCAGACCATCTTCGATCTCGCCGCCGCGCGCGATCCCCGTGCTAAAACCGCCGATCCCCAGGGGTTCATCGATATGCGCTTCGTCCGTGACATCGAGCAGAGCGGAGCTATTGATCAGCTTTACGCTCATACAAAGTAAGCGGATCGCCGAACTTGCCCGCCTCAAAGCCCTCGATTTGCAGCTGATGTTCGGGAAAGCCGTATCCCGCCTCATCGCAAAGCCCCCCCACGTTCGCTGAGTGGCTGGGCCCAGCGCTCGTAGAAGAATTGCTCCAGCCGAAAAGCTCGAATAAAAACTGGAATCGCGACTACTTTAGGCGACATCGAAAGAATGTAGCAAAAGCTTTACGCCTGGTATTAATCCGAAGCGCTTGTCATCAGTGGTGTCGTAGCAGCCGGCCGAGATTTGGCAGGCGCTCGTTGATTCCTACCAAACGTAAAGCTTGCCACAATCCCGCTTGATTGCTTGTAACCACCGGTAAGCCGGTATCGGTTTCAAGCGGCTCAATCGCTTCGAAGCTGCGCAGATTGCCGCAGGAGATTAAAATGCCGTCGGCTCCAGGCGCAGAGCGCGCGACTTGCTTCGCCAAACGATAGGTTTCCTTGGGCTCCACTTTGCCCATATCGACGCTTTTCTTGATTCCCATGCCCTTGATAGCGGCGACCTGGAATTCGGATTTTTCCAACACCTCGACGAGCCGTGCATCGATGTCGGCAATGTAGGAAGTGGCAACCGCCGGTTTCTTGATTCCCAACGCGCGTAAGGCTTCGACTATTGCCGTCAGTGATGTAGTCGCTTTAATTCCGGTTGCCGCGGTGATACGCCGGCTTAGTTCGATATCGTGCCCAAGACCGCGAAAGAAAGCGATGGCGGTGCCTGCCTGTAAGATCACATCGACTTCGGCGGACGCCAGCTCCAGCGCCGCTCGCTCCACCTGTGTCACCGCTTCCGCGAGCCCTTCCATCGTCACATCATGCACCAGGGTACGCGTCTCGACCAGGCAGACACCGTTGGGCATGGAGCGGCGCCACTCCTCCGCGCCCACGGTTTCTGGAGAAGGGGAAATGCGTCCGATTTTTGCGCGCCAGCCGTACATGCTTTCTCGCTCAAGGAATCAGTAGAATTTTGCCGACGCTCTGGCGGTTTTCCAGCGCGCGATGCGCCTGCACCGCCGCGGAGAGCGGAAAGGAATTGCCGACCGTGATGTTGAGCCTTCCCGCTGTGATCCAGCTGAACAGATCGCCGGCGCGCCACGCAACATCGGCATAGTTAACGACGTGATGTGTCAAGCTCGGACGCATAAGAGACAAGGAGCCCTTGGCATTGAGAATCGCCGTATCGAACGGCGGCACCGGACCGCTGGCTTGCCCGAAGATAACGAGACTGCCCAGCGGGGCCAGCACGTCCAAGCTCTTTTCAAAAGTCGCCTGTCCCACTGAATCGTAAACTACATTGACTCCGGCACCGTCCGTCAATTTTTTAATCTCAATGGCAAAATCGTGTTCGATATAATTGATCGCTGCATCCGCGCCGACTTGCAACACGAGACGCGCCTTGTCGCCGGTAGAAACAGTGCCGAATACGCGAGCGCCGCGCATCTTGGCGATTTGAACCAGCAATAGGCCCGTCCCTCCCGCTGCGGCATGAACCAGCACGGTATCTGCACGCTTCACCGCAACCGTACTATGGGTCAGATAGTGCGCCGTCATGCCCTGCAGCATTGTGGCCGCCGCTGTTTCGAAACTGACGGAGGACGGCAGCTTATATAGATGCCAGCTAGGGATCGCGCACAATTCGGCGTAGGAACCATAGCCGTTGGAAATTCCATAAGCGACGCGGTCTCCGACTTTTACATCGGTTGCGCCGGGACCAACTGCAACCACAGTTCCCGCCGCCTCCGCGCCGGGAATATAGGGCAAGGGCCGCTTGTGATGTCCACCCCAGTGAAAACCGGAGCGGTAATAAACATCGAGATAGTTGACACCGGCGGCGGCAATCTTGACCAGCGCCTCGCCAGCTCTTGGCTTGGGATCGTCCACGTCTTCGTAGCGAAGAACTTCGGCTGGGCCAGTTTCGTGAACCCGCACAGCTTTCATGAACTGAAGTTTCTCAGCTGTCGAGAATCGCGATGACCCGCGCAGGCGCCGATTCGGTCTTCCATTTGGCCGGCAGTGCGATCACCTGAGCCGTCGGTCCGATCTGATCGAGATTGATCAAATTTTCGATTTGAAAAACCACTTTAGGCAGGATCGTTCGATGCACGCGCATGGCGCTCTCGAGAATCTGGTCGGCTTTCTGATAGTCTGTGCCCTTTTCTTCCTGCGCGAAATCATAGCCCACCACGGAAGGTTTTTTTGCCACCACCCACTCGGCGGCTTCCTTGGTCAGGTACGGTGAATCATTCCACCACTTCGGATCATTCGTGTCGTGGCCCTTGGGCCAATCGGTGCGCAGCAAGAGCATGCCGCCGTCTTCGATGACAACGCCTTGCCGGTTGAGCTTCTCCTCTGCTTTGCTCAAATCATTGGGCGTAATCTTGGCGCCGGGAGTCCCCTTGGCAGTCAGATCCAGCACCACGGCCTTGGCCAGCATCGGTTCAAGCGGCAGTTTCTCGACCGATGGCTTGTCACGAAAAAAATGATGTGGCGAATCGATGTGCGTGCCGGCGTGAACCGTCATTTGCACGACGTTGGAGACAAAGCCTTTATCCTCCCACTTGATGATCGGTCTGAGCTTGAAATAGTTCTCCTCGGGCGCGAACGGCGCTGATTCACATTCATCAACCGTCATGCTGAGATCGACAATACGCATCGGTTTTACCTCCAGTAATCAATGTAAACTTTTTATTCTGCTCCTCGCAACCAGTCAAACGCGGGTGGTTCGCAGAAGCCGAGTCACGTCGCTCACCGATTTCTGTGCTTCGATGGACCAGAGATAGTCAAGCAATCGCTGGATCGTTCGCGGCGTTAGCTTTTTACCCGCACAGTGGCGAAACTTCTCCTCGATCTTGGAGCGCGAAACGGCGCTAGCGCTGTGCTTTTTGGCTGGCTTGCCGTAATAGCTCCATCCGTCTTTCAATATGATTCGGATGCCCGCCGGTCGCGTGGCATTGTGCTTCGAAACAAGCAAATCCGCTCGCTGCATCAAGTCGATGACCCTTGGATCTTTCACCTTGAGGTCCGTGTACTGAGCGAGGCCGGCCGCGCGGTCGGCGAGTGCAACGGCGACAGCAAAAGGCAAGCTGAATTTTGCTTGTAAGCTATTTTTCGGTCGCTTGTAAACGAGCGGCAACACAGACTGAGGGGGCATCGTCACCTGTATTCTCTCGACGGCATCGGAGCGAATGTTGTGACGCTGGACGATTCTGAGCAAAAGATCCAATAACGAATGCATCACCACGGCGCAGGGATAAAGCTTGATCGCGATCCCGGGCTGGGCAAAGAAAAAAGGGTTGCCGAAGAAGAGAAGCTTGGGATCGTATTGATTCCGGCAGGCGGCGCTGAAGTATCCCACGGCATCTTCGAAGATATTTTCCGAAGCGGTAAACCCCTGCTGCGCGAGCGTGGCGGCCATCACGCCATTCTCGGCGGCTCGTCCGGCGTTCAATGACTTGGTCATGGTACCGCGATTGGCGCGAACACCGGATGCTAAAGTGCCGGCAATGCCCATCGCCCAGGCGCAATGTTCCTCATCTAACTGCAGCAGATGTGCACAGGCCGCCGCAGCGCCGAACGTGCCGAGGGTGCCCGTGGGATGAAAACCATCCAAGTAGTGGCTCGGCCTCACAGCATCACCGAGGCGGCAAGCAACTTCTACGCCGACGATATATGCGGTTAGGAAATGGGCTCCCGTGCAACGTATCTTTTCGGCTAACGCGAGAGCCGAAGCCAAAACGGGTGTGGTCGGGTGCGTTTGTTGGCCGAACGGACGCGAAGATAGAGTCGCAAGTTGGCTGTCGTCGTAGTCCAAGACATGGCCCTGAACGCCGTTTGCGAGCGCGGCATGCTGAGCGGCAAACTTTTTCGTGGTGCCAATTACTGTAGCCTCGCCTCTGCAATCCAGCCTGCGTATATAATCGCGAATGGCGCAGCTGGCTCCGTCATCGCTACCTGCAATCATTGTGGCCAAACCGTCAATGAGATGGAGCTTGGCGGTTTCTCTGACTTTGATAGGAATATCCGCAAGCTCTATTCTCGAGATGAATTCGCCTATGCGCCCGGTAACGCTCTTGGGATTGCTCCGATAGCTATTCATGCCGGGCAGTAAGTTCCCATCGGAGTAACAGGTCAGCTTGATAGCAATGACGTGGTAATTGCATCGCTTGCACGGCCTAGCTGAGAAGCAACAGCGCGCCAACATTAGCAACCACCGCCGCGGTACGCAATCGTTTTCCTAATAAGCCGCATCTTCGAGGCGGAACTGACATTGCACACTTCGACGTTTCGAGAATTCTCGAAACATCGAAGTGTGGTTTGACACAAGAACGCGGCCCGTTATCGACTTGTCTCCGGCGTGTCGGTGATAGTTGCGGATTTGCGCAATTGAGCAAACATGCCGAGTCATATGCTTATTGGCGCAGAGATGGGGTCTTTACCCAGGGCGCTCCGACGACCTGCTGGATAGTTTGGGTCCAGCTGGCGAGTCGAAGGTAACTCAAGACGGCGACGATCCGAGATTTGGCGAGGTTGACCCTGCTGGTTTTTCTAAAGTGTTCTCATCGGCGATTTTGAACCCAGCCCGGCTGGAAAGGGCATGTCTTATAACGTCCTAATTTTACTTATGCTTTTACCAAATTCTTGACAAGTCTAGATTTCTTCCATAATCTACCCAAGACGGTTAGACGACGATATTACTCTGTACGAAGGAGTAACCGATATGAAGAAAAAAATCGGCACGCTTATCGAAGAAAACACCATGCGGCTTGCCAAACGAAAGGCTGCCGAAGAAGGCCGATCCCTCAGCGATGTAATTCAGGACGCTCTCGTGCAATATCTCCGTAAAGAAGCGGCCACACCCAAAGAACGCAAGATGGCGTTTCACCTGTTTTGCGAACGGCCGATGAAGATACCGCCGAAGCAGCTTCGCTACGTGGTCGAAGAAGACACGTGGGATCTATGAACCTCGATGATATTCCGAGTGGAAGTCTTTGTGTCCTAGACACTAATATTTTGATCTACGCGGAACAGAGAGCTTCCCTTCAAACCGAGCGTCTGTTGCGCCGCATCGAAGAACATGATGTCACCGGAGTGCTACCACAACCTGTGTGGCAGGAAACTATGCATCGGTTAATGATCATAGAAGCCATCATGCTTGGCCATATCCGCGGTCCGAATCCTGCTCGCCAGCTCGCCGAGAAACCTGATGTGGTCAAGAAACTGACGCTTTATCGAGACAAGGTCGAAGCGCTCGTGACCCTTGGCCTGGGGTTTGAGCCTTGTCACGAGACCGATCTCTTGGGCAAAGCGCTCGAGATCCAGGAACTTCATGGCTTGTTGACTAACGATTCTTTGATCGCGGCAATTGCACTGCGGATTGAAGCGGATGTGTTAGTTTCGGCGGACATGCGCTTCCAAGCACTCAAACAGCTCCGAACCTACGCGCCGTCAGATTTGAAGCTTCCATCATAACGATCAAAACACAGACTGGACGCGCTTTCTGACTACCTGGGAAAGGGCCATGGAGAGGCCGACATAGAGGCATCGGCTGCCTCGTGGAAAATTACCTTTAAACCTAAATCCTGCGTGAAAAAAGGTCTTAGAGCGTTAGCTTTTGTATCTTGTGCAGCGCGTATTTCCAAGCAGTCTCCCTTGGTCCACTGGTTGGCATAGCCAGCCGCGGACGATTTTCTGCTCGAACGA
>Ga0209684_1000103_pt1 | contig 15061 bp, 12 predicted proteins | sample PanSoiPlot6MoBio_FD_188322 | JGI IMG/M metagenome (GOLD analysis project Ga0209684, IMG submission 188322) | Tropical forest soil microbial communities from Panama analyzed to predict greenhouse gas emissions - Panama Soil Plot 6 MoBio (SPAdes)... | ecosystem: Environmental > Terrestrial > Soil...
TACTATTAAACACCCCTATCTTCCCGACGAGATCAAGGTGATTACCTACAACATTGTGAGCGAAGACGTTACCAACCGCTTGCACGAGGCCTGGAAGCAGTACATCGGCCGCGCGAAATAGGCGCTAAGACGGCCGATCATGCCCACGAGTGTGCTCCGATGGGGAGCTGAAAGCCACCGGACCATAAGCGGCGGCGGGCTCGCGTTTGTTTGCCTTCTCGTCATCCTCATTTATCAGGTCCTGCTGCCATTCCTGCTGATCATCTGGACGAGCTTAAAAGTCGATCACCCCGGCGATCCAGGTTTCGTCGAACTAAGGTTTACATTCGCCAACTACGTGCGCGCCTTCGCAACCCGTGAGTTTTGGGACGCGAGTCTCAACACGCTATATTTCGCGCTGGTATCGACGCTGTTCTCGTTTGTTTTGGGAACCTGGCTTGCCTGGATCGTCGCCCGCACAAACACGCCGTTGGCGCACTGGATCGGCGTCATCACCATGGGGCGCGTCATCATCCCCGGTGTGATCATCACCATCTCCTGGATACTCCTCGCCAGCCCGAGCATCGGCGTACTGAATTACTTCATTGCGGCTGTCACCGGCTTCAGGCGTTTTCTGAACATCTACTCATTCTGGGGCATGGTTTGGGTCCAATCGTTGGAGATGGCGCCGCTCGCTTACTTGCTCATGTCTGCCGCCTTGCAGTCGGTGGATCCGCGTTTGGAGGAAGCATCGGCCATAGCCGGAGCCGGTACGTGGTCGACGTTCCGCCGTGTTTCGCTGCCGCTCGTTTTACCGGCCACGGTGGCAGCGGCGCTGCTGCTATTCATCCAAACAGTGGAAAGTTTTGAGGTGCCGCTGTTGCTCGGTGGGCGCGCTCGAGTTGCGGTTTACACCACGGAGGTCTATTTCAACACCGCCCGCATGCCAACGGACTGGGGTTTGGCAAGCACCTACTCCATGGCGCTGCTGGCTCTCTCTATGGGGCTTCTTTTTATCTACTTCAGATTGGTTCGGCATGGCGAGCGCTACCAAACCATCACGGGCAAGGACTATAAGCCGCGCCGCATTGATCTCGGCGGCTGGAAATATCTCACTTGCACATTGAGCCTGGTGCTGGTTTTTCTCATAACCGGGCTCCCGTTCTTTATGATGTTGTATGCGTCGCTCTTGGCTCGCTTTCAACCGCCGACACTGGAAGTTTTGCATGGAATGACACTCGTGAACTATCGAAGTCTGCTGACGGATTGGACCTATTCTCTGGTGCCTCTGTGGAACAGCACGCTACTCGGCATCGGGTCGGCGTCCGTGGTCATGCTTCTGGTCGCCGGCATCAGCTATTTCGTGCAAAAGAGCCGGTTTCGCGGCCGGAAAATTCTCGACTTCTTCGGTTTTGCTCCAATCGCCGTGCCCAGCGTTGTTCTCGGTACAGCCTTTCTATGGTTTTACCTGCTGGTACCGTTGCCGATCATCGGAACACTCGCGATCATAGGGCTTGCTTACATCACTCGCTATATGCCCTATGCGCTGCGCTTTGTGACAACTTCGATGGTCCAGATACATACTGAGCTGGAGGAAGCGGCTGCGGTGGCGGGCGGGACTTGGTGGAAAAACCTATGCCGCATCTATTTGCCGCTCCTCCGTCCCGGTCTTATGGCGGGTTGGTTCTGGGTGATGGTATTCGCTTACAGGGAGCTTACGATTTCGCTGATGCTGGCGCGGTCGAGAAATCGCACGGCCGCCGTGATTATTTACGATCTCTGGTCGAACGGCTCGTTCTCCCAACTGAGCGCTTTCGGAGTCCTGATGTTCATCATGTTGATTCTCCTCGGCTCCATCGCGCACAGTATCAGCAAGCGCTTCGGCATCCGCGAGCAGGTTTCGTGAAGAAAGAAAAAAGAATTAAAAAAGGGAGGGATCGGGTCCTGCACACCGAATCACTGCGAAAATTTCGTGCGTGGGTATTCATGATCCTAGCCTTCTGTATTTCCCCGAGCGCCTGGGGCCAAACCGACGATCGCGCGAAACAAGTCGAGGCGGCGAAAAAAGAAGGCAAGTTGATTTGGTACACATCGGCCAACGTGACCGAGTCCAAACCATTGCTGGACGATTTCGAGAAGGAGTATCCCTTCATCAAAGGCGAAATCTTTCGCGCCAGCGGCGAAAAGGTCCTCAATCGGACTTTGACCGAGACCCGCGCGGGCAGATGGGACTTTGACGTCATCACGATCAATGAAGTCCACGAGCTGATGGACGCCAAATTACTCGCCCCTTACAGATCGCCGGAAGCCAAGAACTTCATCGCGGATTTTAAAGATCCCAATGACTACTGGAGCGCCGTTTACGTGGTCTACAGAACCATCGGTTACAATACTAGGCTCCTCGCCGAGAAGGATGCCCCGAAGCAGTGGGAAGATCTGCTGGACGCGAAATGGAGGGGCAAGATTTCGATCGACCCGGAGGAATACAATTGGTACAGCACGCTGGTGAAATCGTGGGGCAAAGAGAGAACCCAGAAATACATGAGAGCCTTGGCAAAGCAGGAGATACAATGGCGCAAGGGCCATACACTGATTGCTCAGCTCACCTCCGCCGGAGAGTTTCCCCTGGGGCTTATATACGTTCACCGCATCGAAGAGATGAAGCAGCGAGGCGCACCCATCGATTGGGTTAATACCGTCAACCCGGTGGTGGTCACGTTGAACGCGGCCGGCTTGAGTCCGAAGCCGCCCCATCCGAATGCGGCGCGGCTATTTATTGATTTTCTTCTCTCCAAGCCGGGCCAGCAACGCCTGCGAGCGCTGCGGCGAATTCCCGCGCGCTCCGACATCGAAACCCTCTCACCGAGACTGGAACAGTCCAAGCTTAAGCTCGCGATCCAGCCGAGGGAGACCGGGACGCAATACCGGGAAGCGGTTAAAGATTTCCGCGATATTTTTGGGTTGTAATCGGACAATGAACCCGGATTCCGCAGTTGCGATCGACGGAAAGCGCGAGGCGCGATCCTTGCGCGAAGACAATAGGCCTAATCGGAAGTTCAAGGTTCAAAGTTTAATGTTCAACAGGCTGTTGAAAAAGAATGAAGAATGCTTCGACAAGCTCAGCATGACCGGATTTTGTTAAATCATTCCAAGACCCATTCCGTTCGTCCTGAGCTTAGTCGAAGGACTCCGAGTGGTTTTTCAACAGCCTGTCAACGTCGGAACGGGAATTGATACTTTGAACCTGGAACCTTGAACTTTGAATTGAACCGCCTTTTTCTTCGCACCTCCAGGATCGCACCTCGCTTCCAGCGGTTCGGTTTAACTGCGGAATCCTGGATGAAAAAAGCCTCCGCCCGAGGCGCCGGGCAGAGGCTTTGTTGTTTAGATCGCTATGGAGTGCTGCTAGCCGGCGCCCCTCAGCGTGCTCTTGAATCCTTCTATGGTCATTTTGCCGGCAACCATTCTTTCGAGGTCCGAAGCGCTCGCTGGGTGCTGGAGATCGCCAACTTTAAGGTCCCAGTGAAAGATTTCACCGATGGCGGGCAGCGCATTGGGCAGCCGTTCGTCGGTGTGGGAAATGGAAACATCCTTGCCGCGGTAGACGCCGCGGACATCAGCACCGTTGGCACGGCACCAGGCAAGTATCTGTTCAAAAGTCACGACTGCTCCGTCGTAGAACCGTTGGGGTTCAGCAGATGTTCTTTCAGGCTTGTATGAACGCCGTATATGACCTTGCCGATTTTCGGCTTGGGATTGGGCTCTGTGCTCACCTGATAAAGTATGAGACGACCCGACCCCGTGTTGTTGAGCTGGTAAAACCATCCGGCCGGAACGTGCACGGCCTGGTGCTTGGATAATTTATACTCTTCGCCATCATGAAGGCCCTTCATGGTGCACTCGCCTTCGACGACGAAGAACGTGTGATCCGAGCCGGGGTGACAGTGCATCTCATCGTTGACGCCTGGCTCGTAACTATTGAGCGCGATGTGGCAGCGATCCGATTGAGTCGGGCGCACATAGTTGCGGCCTGTAGGCCTGCCCCAGCCTGCCTGTTTTTCCGCATCGACGATCGTCGGTTTAGTAAGTTTTTCCATCTCGCTCCTCCAGATAATCTCGTGGTTTCAAAGCGCCCAATTTAGCACTCCCTACTCTACAGGAGGTGAGCGCCGGAAAACAAGTTCTATGCCGCTTTGGGCCGGGGGAAAGCGGTAAACCCTTGTGAATACCCCGATGGTCCGACAAGTGACACAAGTTGGATCGAGAAATGCTTCGCAACTAGCTTATAAATCAGAGGAAATTCTTGTGCAAATTCAGGCTGAACAATGCCGGCACGAATGCTTCCTCCGCCACAGTTTGTAAGTCCGCACCACTCCTGAGGAATGGTACGACTCTAAGGCAAAAGCTTGTTGAACGTCTAAATATCGGATGGAATAGGGAGGTAAGAAAGGGAGAAAAAGATGTCCGCGAAGATAGACTCTATAAGCTGCCCAAAACGGCCTAAGAAACCGCATGGGAAGAAGTGATCGGCTGATTTAAAACGACAGCTACTGAAAACCTAGATTGCCTGTAGAGGCAACTGCTAGGCAGAACAGAGGCCCGCGTTCAGTATGACGCGGGCCTCTGTTTTTTTGGAATTAGCGAAATCCGTCGCTCGAATGTGAGTTTTTTCAGAAAAACGCAAGGGTGCGCATTTCTATGCTCTCGCGAGGAGGAGCGTCCGGTGGGCTGGTGGGATCATCGAAAGCGCAGTGAGCCGTCCAGCGTGCGCGGCCGTCTCTTTCCGACTCGAAGGTTTTGAACACAATCGCTTCATTGCGCTGCATGTTGGGGAAATAATACCAGACATGGTCGGGGTTGAAAGTCATGTGAGCGGTTTCGCCGACCCGATCCGGGTAAATCCGCGCGCTGGCGACCAGTTCCTTCGTTCCGATGCTGCGCGCATCAGCAATCGCCAGCGGCTCCCGCTGCACGGGCTTGTTGATCGGCCGCCAGGTTTGGACGATGGCAAAGCGGCGTTTGAGAAGCTCTTCTGCTTCGTCGGGGAGTAAATCGCGCACGCGCTGCGGCCCGGACCAATCGGTGTAGTCGTTATGAGCGTGGAGCACCGGCCGGCTGATCTGTTTTTCTTCACGCGTTGCCTCGTCGGCGGAGCGCAAGGTGTGATCAAAAACCACGACCCGTTTGGCGCCGGAGGTCCGTTTTACCAGCTCCTCGGTCTCCTTGTAGTACAGGTCGCGAATTTCGTCCTCGTCGTAGAAGTTTTGCATCTTGGTTTCATGACTGACGAGAATGAAACCTTCGCGCTCCAGGGACAATTGATCGGCGATGGCGCGGGCGTTGTAAATCGTCATTTTGTGCTCTTGATATTTGCCCTTCTTCTTCTGGTCCGCCACTGATTGGCTCACACCACCATAGCTGGCCGGCTTTTCGCCCTCCTCGAGGTAGTGGATCAATGCTTCGATCGATTCTAAAGATTGGCCAATTCTTTCGGGTCGTGCCATAATTGCCTCCCTCTTGAGGTCGTGAGCTTGCTTGTCAGGATAATCTAATCGTCGTTAATATTTTGGCAGCATCTCGCAGCGCGTCTGTCGCGGTCCCAGGCTTTCATAGTAACGATTTTCCTCCGGAACATAGCGTCCCTGATTGAACTCGCCGCCTTTCTGGCTGCGAATAATCACGGCAACGGTGCGTTCGCCGACGGTGATCTCCGTATGAACTTCGTAGGGCTTCACGAGATCGATCTCGCCGGGGCCACAGAGAACGTTTGCTGATTCTTTGATCTCCGCATAGCCAGGTTTGGAACGGTCGTCGATGCGATCGTAGCGCACGATCTTTTCGTGACCATCGAGCACGCCGTAAAGCGTGTAGATGTGCGCATGATCGTGAATGCGCGCTTGCCCGCCCTGCCGCGCATCTCCTTTGGTAAGACCGTTGATGGCAAAGCCGTAGACCGGGTCTTCGTAGAAAAGCAGATTCTCGGCTCGTCCGTTGGCGGGCACGCAGTCCGGCCAATGTTTCGACGCTGCAATGACTTCGGGGTCAGCGAGTAATTCCGCCAAAATTGGCCGCAAGGCGCTCCAGCGCTTGTCGAGGTCCGGTTCTTGAGAGAATAGCGCGCGGGTTTTGCGCACGAAGCGCTCCATGGCATTTTCACTTTGTGTCTGCGACCGAGTGGCCGTTTGGGTTTCCATTTTTCTCCTCCTTATTGTTGGATAGGTTGATTGTTCTCTTGAGATGGTCGGGAGGCCGCTGCTTGCGGCCGTGCATAGAAGCGCGCGCAGTTATCCCAAAGAATTTGGCGCTTGTCGTCGTCGGGTAAATCGAGCTCGAGAAAACTTTCGACGGCGTGCGGGTATTTCGAGTCGCCGTGGGGATAGTCGGTGGAGAAGACGAGCTGGTCGCAGCCGACCTCTTCTATCGTATAGCGTGCCGGTGCTTCGTCGGGTTCGACGGAAATCCAGCACTGTCGTTTGAAATAGTCGCTGGGCTTCATGGCGAGATCCGGCATAAAGATATCGCCCTCGCGCTCGTAGCCTTCGTCAAGCCGCCACAGGAGCCATGGCAGCCATGAACAATTGGCTTCGAGAAAGGCGACTTTCATCTTTGGGTGGCGTTCAAGAATGCCGCCGCCCAGAAAGGCTCCCATCCCCATCATTTGCTCGAAGGGTTGCGCGTAGACGCGCCTGAGGCCGAAGTTGGGCTCGAAATGTTCCGCGGCTTGGCGCGATCGGGACGCAGATGCTTCATGAAAGCCGAGCGGGAGGTTTAACTCTTCGAGCGTGTTCCACAGCGGCTCGTAGTAAGGGTCATACCAGTTCTTCCCGTTCACCAAATTCGAGCGCAGAAACACCGAGCGAAAGCCATACTCTTCTACGACCCGGCGCGTTTCCTCGACGGCATCGTGAATGTCGTAAATGGAAATCATCCCGGCGCCAAGCAGGCGGGACGGATCGGTTCGGCAAAGGTCATGAAGCCAGTCGTTGTATGCGCGCGCCAGAGCCGCGGCGAACCGTGGGTCGTGGTCGGGATAGGTAAGCACGCCCAGTCCTCGCGTGGGAAACAGTACGGCAACGTCAATGCCTTCGGTGTCCATCGCCTCGAGTTGGACTTCACCGGTCCACCCGCGCGCAGCGTGATCGCGGTAGATGCCTTGGTTCTTTTCGTAGTTGTGACCTTTGTGCGGGGTGCCGCGGGTGCGCAGGGCTGCAGGGTAAGCATTCGGAAAGATCAAACCCAGGTCGCGGACATTCTCGGAGGTCCTGCCGCGTGGCGCATTGGCACGAAACTCGGGCGCGATGTAGCGCTCCCACAGATCGGGCGGCTCCATGATATGCATGTCGCTGTCGAATACTTTGAATCCATTTTTGGCCATGACTGATTTCCTCTTGTTTCGAGCGTAATGCCGAGGGTTGGGGCTTGTCAAGGCGAAAGTGGGTTGTATGTAGTAGTTCAGCGAAAGTGGGTTGTAATTAAACCGCGCGCTTCTCTTTATCTGTTTGACGCGGAAAGCGCACTTAGAAAGGCTGCGGGCCATCGCATTGACAATACCGGCTATCCGGAACTAGAGTCACGCTATACGAAGATGCCGTTGACCCTTGCGGTACATCCTATAAGAGAAATCCGATACGGACCAGCAACGCAACTCGAGGGCACAGCTCTGGTCTTGAATCTCGACGAGTTAAGGCGGTTGGTGCTCGAAGATGCTTCCCTCGCCAGCGTCGATTTTGAGATTGTGCGGCCGGGGGAAAGCGCGCGAGCGGGGCCGGTTTTTGACATCATCGAACCCAGGGCCAAGGCGTCAGGGTCGAGTCCGGATTTTCCTGGAGTTTTGGGTCCGCCGCAAATTGCGGGGATGGGGACGACACATGTTCTTCAAGGCGCCGCTGTCACTGTGCTTAGAGAAGAATCGGACGGCGACTCGCGGGGCGCGGTGGGATACATTTTGGAGATGAGCGGAGCGCCGGCGGAGGGAAGCAAGTATTCATCGCTGCACCATTTGATCGTGATTCCCCACGCCCAGCCCGGATTGCCCAGTCATGCACGACAAAAGGCTTATCGCCTGGCGGGTTTGAAAGTCGCCGTTCGTCTAGGCCGCGCGGCGATGGACGATTTCCCGGCATGGACACAAACCTTCGACACTGCTGATGAAGAGCCCGCTGCAATTCCGCGCATCGCTTACGTGGGACAGATCTTTTCGCGACAGCGAAAGCCCGAACAAGGCGAGCAGATCCTCTATGGCGCAGATACCGAGGGCATGATGCCCTTGGTTCTCCATCCGAACGAGTGGCTCGATGGCGCGGTGCTGCCTTCGTACCACGTGTCCCTAGGTGGGGCGGAGACTTATTTCTATCAAAATCACCCAGTGATCAGTGAACTTTACCGGCGTCAGGGTGCGCGCGAGTTGCATTTCGCCGGCACCGTCGCCACGGTGGCCGCGGCCGACAACTTCGACCGCGAGCGCAGCTGCGCATTTGCTGCTCACCTCGTGAAATGGGTGTTGCGGGCGGATGCGGCGGTGCTAACCAAATTCGGTGGAGGCGTGCCCCATAGCGATTTGGGCGAAACCGCGCGGCTGCTGGAGGGAATGGGAATTAGAACTGCAGTACAGGTCACCGATCTGGCTCGAGACCGGCGCGTGGAGTCGGCGTTGCTGTTTAATTTCCCGGAGGTCGACGCCATCGTCTGTATCGGAGGCAATGGCACGGCGTGGCAGGCGCCTCGGGTTGAGCGCTCTATCGCTGCCAATCCAGAAATGGCCGAACGGCTAGCGGGACCCTTAGAAATTCAATCGCTAAACGTAGTCGGCGTGGCAAACCAGCAGGGGGCGTCAAGACTCAGGACAATGATTTATTGAAGAAGGCAGTAGGCAACAGGCAGTAGGCAATAGAACGACACGCCATGCAGCGCGAGATTTTCTACTATTCCCTAATGGCTAATGCCTATTGCCTAGGGAGTTTGACATGCGCGTCGTCCATTATTTGAATCAATTTTTCGGCGGGCTTGGAGGAGAAAAGCGAGCCGGAGCCGGTCTGGAAGTTCGCGAGGGCGCCGTTGGACCGGCTAAGCTATTGGAAGAACTCCTGGGCGCGGATGCGAAGGTCGTAATGACTCTGGTTTGCGGCGATAACTACGCCGTGGAAAACCAGAAGGAGATGATCGCCGTTGCCGTCGAAAAAATCGGCGCAGCCAATCCGGATCTTTTCGTTGCCGGTCCATGTTTTCAGGCCGGTCGTTACGGTATAGCAGCAGGCGCACTGTGCGCCGAAGTGCAATCAAAGCTTGGCATTGCCGTTATCACCGGGATGAGCGAAGAAAATCCCGGGGCCGATCTCTACCGCGAAGCGCTCTGCATCGTCGACTCCGGCGCCAACGCGGCAAAGATGCGCGACGTGCTATGCACGATGACAGCCTTGGCAAGAAAATTGTTAAGCAAAGCGGAAATCGGTTTTCCTAGGGAGGAGGGCTATTTACCCCGCGGACTTATTCGCGACAAGTTCGTTACGCAAACGGGCGGAGAACGGCTCGTGGACATGGTTTTGGCGAAAGTTAGAGGCGAGCCGTTTGAGTCGGAAATGATTGCGACGACATTTGCGTCAGTGGCGATGCCGCCCGCAGTTACTGACCTTTCCAAAGCCAAGGTCATGTTAATCACTGACGGCGGGCTTGTGCCCAAGGGCAATCCCGACAAGATTCAGGGATCCGCCGCCACACGTTGGGGAACCTACAGCGTTGAAGGCTGTGATGATTTAAAAGGAGAAGACTATGAGATTTCCCACGGCGGCTACGATCCGCAGTTCGTCCGACAGGATCCGGATCGCCTAGTGCCACTCGATGCCATGCGCCAACTCGAAAAAGAAGGTGTGATCGGCAAGCTTTACGACTCATTCATCTCCACCTCGGGACTGGCGAATCCACTTTCGAACACGCGTCGCATGGGCCGGGAGATGGCTGAGCGCGTAAAGCAGCTCGGGGTGGATGCCGTTATACTGACTTCAACGTGAGGGACGAGCACTCGCAGCGGAGCTGCGATCACTACGGAGCTTGAGAAAGCCGGCATCCCGACGGTGCAAATTACCTCAGCATTGCCGGTGGCCAAGATGGTGGGCTCCAACCGCACGGTTCTTGGCAATGGTATCGTTCACGTCGTCGGTGATGCGAATATTTCTCCAGAACAAGAAAAGGAACTGCGGCGGAAATTGCTGGAGAAGGCATTGAAAACATTGCGAGCCAATGAGGCTCAAGATTAAAAAACAGACTGCGAGGTGAAAATGCAGTTGGGCGAGCCCGTTCGAGCCCCGTGATCCATTATCTAACCTTGGCGGGGTGGTATTGACGCGTCACGAATTTTGATAAAAGATCAAAGCCGGTTGCGGCGGACATTCCAGCCGGTTTTGTAGTTTTGCCGAACTCGCCGGTTGAGGTAGTAGAAAAGAATTTTGCTGAAAAGGACGGGCGCCCGGGGAAGGGTAGACAGAACAGTCATGAAATTGCGGTTTTGGAAATCTCAGTTGCCCGGTCCTTTCATGTTATCTTTTTTGCTTTGCTTCGGGCTCATCGACTATACCATCTACTTGGGGACTGGGAGCAGCCCGCTTAGCTGGATTTGGAAGTTCCTGGCGGCGGTTACCTATATCGTCACTACCTTTCCTCTTTCTTCCTACGTTTCGGTTACGACGCTTTTCCTGTTTGGATCGATAGCATTTATTGGGATTGTTTTGGTGATGATATCCAAGGGCAGCGCCATGAAGGCCATGGAAGCGGTCAGTCAGAAGGTTACGACGGAGAGGCCTCTGGATGTTTATCCCTCGGCCGTACAACCCGGCACTCGGGGCGGTGAGGGAGATCGAAGGCAAAGCGCCGAAATTCATTCGTCAGCATTATCGGCGGGTGAGAATGCCGAATCCTTTTCGCTACAGTCGTTGTGGCCATGGCAACTTCCCGATTTGGGAGTGACCGGGAAAATGGTTGTGTCTTTCGCGGCCATCGCAGCTCTCTTCGGCCTCGGAGCGGCTGTGATCGTTTATTATTTTTCCTTTGGTGTATTTGAAACGCAGATCAACAAACGTGCGGATGTCATCGCGATGAACATAACCACTGCCGTAGCGCAGCAAGTGGCGCAAAGAGATCTTCCTACCCTTCGTGTGGAACTCCTGAAGCAAGCAGTGCAGGGAGATGTCGCCTATATCTACGTAGAAGATGAGCAAGGTAATGTTTTGTCGCGGAGCGTCGAGGACTTTCCAGCGCGGGAGGCTGGTTTAATTTTACAGCCGTCATCCAAATTTACGCACTGGACGACGATTCTTTACAAAGGCTACCCGGTCTATGAAACCCGTGCGGGGATAGCTGATGGCAAGCTCGGGATTCTCCATTTGGGAATTTGGAAAGACGCGGTCCAGAAGGAAATTCTCAACACACTCTGGCCCATTGCCATGCTCATCCTGGTAGTGGTGATCATCGCCATCATAACTTTCAGTGCTACCGTAAGTCGAATCAATCAGCCGCTGCTGCAACTCGCCCAAAGCGCAAATCGAATTAGCGAAGGAGAGCTGGATTGTTCCGCCCGTGTGAAGGTGCGCGATGAGATCGGCGCACTCGCCATCGCCATTGAGCGCATACGAGCAAGTCTAACGGCAGCGACGAAGCGACTCGGTGTGGCGCAGCAGGAACCTACCAACGAACGCACTCAGCTTTCCTCTCCGAATCGGATTCGTTTATAAGACTCGATCCCAAGGTTTCGTTACCAACGATTACGACGACCGCTGCTGTGAGAGGGGTTCATCCCGTCGGCTAAAGTTTTCAAATAACCCGCTTTTGCCAGTCTTTCAATATTTCCAGTGCGCTCAATCTTCCGGAGGCGGCCATAACCCCGCCGCCAGGATGGGTGCAGGCGCCGCACATATATAAGTTCCTGATCGGGGTACGATACTTTGCCCATCCCGGAACGGGGCGCAGAAAAAAAAGCTGGTCGAGCGTTAGCTCACCCTGGAAAATATTGCCTTCGGTGAGACCGAACTCCTGTTCCAAATCCCAAGGGGTGATTACTTGTCGATGCAAAATGATGTCTTTCATATTAGGCGCGTATTCGCTCAGCGTTTCGATGACGTTATCGCCGAATGCTTCGCGACGTTCCGGCCAGGTTCCGGTCGCTAGATGATACGGCGCGTACTGAACGAAAATCGACATCACGTGTTTTCCCGAAGGAGCCATGGAGGGATCAAGCATCGATGGAATGATGATATCAAGATAAGGCCGGTGGGAGTAGTCGCCGTACTTGGCGTCGTCGTAGGCGCGCTCGATATAATCGATAGTGGGACTAATGGAGATCGCCCCCGAAAGATGGGGACCTTGGCCGGGCATGGAAGTAAAGTTTGGTAAGGCGTCTAAAGCAAGATTGACCTTGGCCGATGACCCGCGAATTTTGAAATCGTCTACCTGTTTGACGAACTCAGGATCGAGGTGCTGGGCATCGACCATCTTGAGAAAGGTTCGTTTGGGATCGACGCCGGAAACAATGACGTCGGCATGAATCTCCTCTCCCGAGTTGAGGACAACGCCGCGGGCGCGCTTATTTTTGATCAGCACGTGATCGACAGCCGCCTCCGTTCGGATGTCCGCGCCGAAGTGACGCGCCGCATCGGCGATGACGCGGCTGATGGTTCCCATGCCGCCGCGGGCAAAACCCCAGGAACGAAATGCTCCATCGAGCTCGCCCATGTAATGATGGAGCAGCACATAAGCAGTTCCGGGTGATCGCGGCCCCATGAAAGTTCCAATAATGCCGCTCGCCGACATGGTTGCCTTGAGCACCTCCGTTTCGAACCATTCATCGAGAAAGTCCGCCGAGCTCATGGTCATCAGTTTGGTGAGATCGTAGAGGAGTTTTTCGCCAAGTTGGCGAAAGTGACCACCCACGGAAGCGAGGCTTAGAAGGTCCCACGGATTCAACGAGGTTGGTTCTGGAGGAACCATGCCGAGCATCGGCTTCACAGCCATCGCCATCTGGACCATCAGTTGGCCGTACTGGTCGTAGGCTTCGGCATCCGTAATCGAATGGCGCGCAATCTCGCGGCGGGTTCTGTCGTGGTCGCCGCATCGAAAGAGATGATTGCCGTCGGGCATCGGCGTGAAAGTGCTGTCCAACGGAATGATCTCAAGGTCGTATTTCGGCAGTTCCAGGTCGCGGATCACCTCCGGCCGCAGCAAGCTCACGACATAAGAGCAAACGGAGTATTTGAAGCCGGGATAAATCTCTTCGGTGACTGCCGCGCCACCGATGACGTGCCGGCGTTCGAGAACAAGCACCTGCTTGCCGGCTTTGGCCAGATAGGCGGCGGTGGTGAGACCGTTGTGGCCGCCGCCGATCACGATGGCGTCATACTTGTTGTTCATCGGTCATCCTTGCTTACCGGGGCATTTTTTGTAATTTTCGCCGTTAAGTCAACGCGGTGAGTGAAATTTCGGGTTCGATCCGAAATCGAAAATCCAAAATCTGAAATCAAAAATCAAAACATGCCTATAGGAACACCCTTTCATTCAAGAACGTCAGCGTTGTGTGTGAGTCAGAACTGGCGCACCTGGTCAGGATATTTCGCCGCTAGTTCCTATGAGGTCGTGCATGACTATGAATACCACGCGATCAGGAATTCAGCCGCGCTGATCGATGTGTCCCCGCTGTTCAAGTATGAGGTGCGCGGTAAAGACGCATTGAGGTTGGTCAACCGCATGATAACGCGGGACGTTTCTAAATGCGCCGTCGGGCAGGCGCTTTACGCTTGCATCTGCGACGACGAAGGAAAAGTAATTCAGGATGGAACCGTCTTCAGGCTCGCCGAAACTCATTTTCGCTTTCACCTGGCGGAGCCGAGCCTCCGCTGGCTCAAGCTCAATGCCTTAGGTATGGACGTCGAGATTCGCGAAGTTTCGGAGCAAATTGCCGCTGTGGCCCTTCAGGGTCCCAATGCGCTGCGAATTCTTCAGAAAGTAGTAGACGTCAAACTTGAGCAACTCAGATTTTTTCGCCTGACCCGGGGGAGGATCGGTCAAATCCCGGCGATTATTTCACGTACGGGGTACACCGGTGATCTCGGCTACGAGATTTGGTCGGGCGCGGAACACGCCGAGAAGGTTTGGGATATTCTCATGGAGCACGGCAAGAACTTCGGCATCAAGCCCGCGGGTATGCTTGCCCTTGACGTTGCGCGTCTCGAGGCGGGATTTATCTTGCTGGAGGTCGATTATGTCAGCGTCGAAAAGGCGCTGACTCCATGGCAGAAATATTCGCCGTTTGAAATCAGCCTCGGCTGGACAGTCGATTTGAAGAAAGAACATTTCATCGGCGGCAAAGCGTTGCGCGAAGAAAGTGAGCGAGGCCCATGGCGCCAAATCGTAGGCCTGGAAGTAAACCTGCCGGCTTATGAGCGTCTTTTCCAACAAGCCGGCTTGCCACCGCAAATTCCTTTGACGGCGTGGCGCGGAACCGCGCCTGTCTATTACGAGGATAAGCAGGTGGGACACGCGACCACCGGCGGTTGGTCGCCGACCCTCAAGAAGTACATCGCGCTTGCGACTGTTCTGACGGATTACGCCAAGGCTGGTAACCAACTTCAAATGGAGGTGACTGTGGAACACGAACGCAAAACCTCCAGCGTGCTGGTCGTAAAGTTGCCGTTCTTCGATCCGCCGCGGAAGCGGGCGGTGTTGGCAAGTTGATTAACTTCGAAGACAATCAACCGCAGAGAACGCAAATTCGGACGACCTCTTTTCTCCCTGCGCCGCGGGGGAGAAGGAGGGAGGAATATTTGCCAACCAGGGGTTCTCTGTGGTCAAGTTCTCTTAGATGTGCGATGCATTATGCGATGGCGGCAGGCGCACTGGTATGCCGCGACTGTGCAAATAGGTCTTGCACTCGGCGATGGAGTATTCCTGATAGTGAAAGATAGATGCCGCGAGAGCGGCACTGGCGTTCCCTCGGGTGAGGCCGTCGTAGATGTGTTCGAGATTTCCAACCCCGCCCGAGGCGATAACCGGTATCCCTACGCGATCCGAGATCGCCCGTGTTAACTCCAAGTCGTAGCCAGCC
>Ga0209684_1000104_pt1 | contig 15028 bp, 15 predicted proteins | sample PanSoiPlot6MoBio_FD_188322 | JGI IMG/M metagenome (GOLD analysis project Ga0209684, IMG submission 188322) | Tropical forest soil microbial communities from Panama analyzed to predict greenhouse gas emissions - Panama Soil Plot 6 MoBio (SPAdes)... | ecosystem: Environmental > Terrestrial > Soil...
AGGCGTATCGGGAAAAGGAAGTCGAGAAGGAGTTTAATGGCCGGCCTTAGGTTATTCAAGTTTTAGCCACCAGCTGCTCGAGCTTTCCATGCGGGTGCGCGGCGCGCGTCATCGGTTTGGACCAACAGATCGCGCTGCTACACGAAAATTCGTTGTCCTATCAGACCAGCTTAACATTCTTGTCGCGGACGTTGGCGAAGCTGCCATGTCATCAGCGAAGAGAGGTTATAAGAGACATGGATCTGCTCAAAATGTTTGCCATTAGCGGTGTTGGCATGAGCGCCAAGCGTAGCCGCGTGAGTGTCATCACGGGCAATCTGGCTACTAAGATTGAGGACTCTCGACATCGAACATTAACTGACGAGCAACGTGCCTGGGCACTGACCAAACTTTCTCACTGACTTGAAGGAGAAGTTTTCGCATCTCCTTTTGTTTCTTTCACCGCAACAAAAATGCCAGATTTTTATTGGCCTGCCACACTTTGAATCGATCCTTAAGATGGTAACCACCCGAAGAGGTTTCCAGGCCTCTTCGAGAAATATCACCGTAAAAAATACCCTTTTGGAAAGAAGTGGCCTATCCTAAGAGATAGCGCCCTTTTGATTGTTAGTCCTACCTCGTTAGCGCCCGGCGGAACCCCTTAAGGAACCGCCCGGCCCGATCTTTTAGTTCAGAAAGCTTTCAACCTAAGTCAAGGTGTCGCGAAAATTTCAGTTGGTCGTGCTGGTGCCAGAGCGTTTCTCGTGCCAACAACACACTAAAGAACTCCTCCAACATTCCGATAGGTTATATCATAGAGCATGATTTGTTCATGACCTCCGCGAAAATCTTTTCGAGGGGAATCAAGTCGGTAGACAAACACCCATGATCCGGTTAACCATCGTTATCGCTCAACTGACTTTAGCCCTCCTCTCAGGATCGCGCCTTGCCGGCGTCCGTTGCGCATCCTGGCTTCTCCCAAGATTTCGGGTGAGCGTGGAGGGCTGAGGTGAGCGGAGTTTCTGTTTCGACGGTGGTCGAGCTGAAAGATTTGCTAGGCCAATCGTTTGTGGAGATCCGTTTTGCGATTTCCTCAAAGGAGACTGCGGTAGCGTCTGCGGTGGCAATGGTTAGAAGCGCCATGGAAATGCTCGCCCTCGACAACAATTGGGTTGCTCGCGCCGAACTATCTCTGCAGGAGGCGTTGCTGAACGCCCACTTCCATGGCAATGAGAGCGATCCCAGGCGAACCATTTGTGTCGGCTGCGTCATATCGGCTGAGAAAATTGAATTGCACGTCGAGGATGAAGGGACAGGCTATCCACTGAACCGCGACTACTCCAGTGTTGACACCACGATTCCACGGGGTAGGGGGTTATTTCTCATTCGCCAACTCATGGATTCGGTCGTCATCGACGGCGCGGGCAATCATATTGTTATGTCTCTAGGCAAGGAGTCCAATTATGGAAATCAACATTAAGCAGGCTGACAACAACACCACCATCGCGCTCAAAGGGCGATTTGATTTTCAAGCGCATCAAGAGTTTCGTCGAACCGTGGATGGCCTCCTTAGATCGGGCAAAGCCACGCTTATGGTGGATCTCTCTCAGGTCGATTTCATCGATAGCTCCGCCCTAGGCTTGCTGCTTTTAGCACGCGAAAGCTGCGAAAAGGCCGGTGGCGAAGTAATCCTCAACCAGCCCAAAGATTACGTCGATAAGGTCCTCAGGCTCTGTCACTTCGACCAACTCTTCCAAGTTCAACGGTAACTCCTGTTCGTTTGAGGCAGCGCGTGGAACCCGTTCACTCAGTTTCCGATGGCCCCAGCGCCGCCGCAAAAGTGCTTGTCGTCGATGATAATCCCGATAAGCGTTACCTACTATCATGTATGTTAGTAAGGCATTTTCATGTCATCGAAGCAGAAAATGGCCGAAAAGCATTGGCGACGATGGAGGAAGTCCAACCGGACGTTGTCCTATTAGATGTCCTTATGCCGGGCGTCGATGGATTCGAAGTTTGCCGACGCATGAAGGCCAATCCAAAAAGCGCCGACATCCCGGTGCTGTTTGTCACGGTTTTGGATCATCACGAGACCCGGGTTGAGGGCTTGGAACTTGGGGCTGAAGACTTTATCAGTTGGCCGGTCAATTCCTCGGAACTGGTCGCACGCATCAAGGCGCGAGTGCGCTCCGCCCGTCCGCTAACTGAACTACGCACTGTCGTCGAAAAACAGAGCCGCCTGCTCGAAGTAAAAGAACAGTACGAGGCAGCCACTCAGTACGAATTGGAACAGGCGCGGCTCGTTCAACAGCGGTTTGTGACCAACGTTTTTCCGGAGGGTAGGGGCCTTGAATTCGCCAATCGTTATCGCCCCAGCAGACACGTGGGCGGCGACTTGTTCGATGTGGTGGCGCTGAATTCTGAAGAAGTGGCATTGCTGATGGCCGACATTTCTGGTCACGGAGTGCCGGCCGCGCTCTTGACCAGCGTTACCAAAGTGCTTTTTCGCACTGGGGTGGAGCAATGCTCCGAACCGGCCAAGTTTCTTCACTGGCTCAATAAACAGATTTCCGCTTATCTTGCCACCGGGGAGTTTCTCACTGTATTCGTCGGTTGTTGGAATTCGAAAACTCGCATTTTTTCCTACGCTGGCGCCGGTCACCCGCCTGCGTTGCTGCTCGCGCCCGATGGCAAGAATGTCGAGCGCCTGTATGTGAGTCAGGGAATTGTCGGGATCATGCCCGATAGTAGTTTCCCGCAGCGCGAGTTCGAATTGCAATGCGGTCAGCGACTGGTGTGTTACACCGATGGCATCACCGAGGCGATTAACGCCGAGCAACAGTTTTTCGGCGAGGAGCGGCTGGCCGACGCTTGTTCCCGTTACGCCCCTTTGCCGCTCACGACGATGGTCGAGAGTGTATTTGCGGAGATGGACGAGTTCTCGAAGGGTGAACCGCAGAACGACGACCAGGCACTTCTTGCTTTAGAAGTAACTCTCTGAGCGTTACACTCGCTGTTGAATCGAGATGCAGCAACCTTTGTGAGCCCTGACATCGGGCTTGCTCTTCGCGTCCTAGACATTAAGAGCCAGTGTTTTCGCGCTCCGCGCTGCTGGGGTTATAGTATGCCGTAACAGAGAAGCATGCCGAGGAATGTTCCTACTAGCGCAGCGGCAATCTTATGACCAATGACCTCAGGCCCTTGGTCCATCGCGCCCATAGCGATAATAACGCGGAGCACCGCTGCCGCGACTATACCGAGACCGGGCAGCGTATTAGCGGTTTTGTCGAGCACGCCCGTCGGACGACGACCTTCTTCTTCTTGGATCGCAATGTTTTCATCCATCAAGTGAGAAAGTTCGTCAGCGCTGGCCGTGCCGCTAACCACGAATCGAAGGGAATCTAACATGAGGCTTTTCGCTGCATGATTGCCCAGAAACTTTGGGTACCTCTTGGAAGATCTCGCTGTTGGTCGGATCATCAACATCCTTTTAGAGCGCAACCTCACCGCTCTTCCTAAGTTTGGAAAAGCACCTTACCGATCTGAATTCGCATGCAGCTTGAATCGCCAAAATAATTGAAAACTTTAGTGAACATTAAAGAATTCAGGGGGATGGCCGAACCAAGATAGTGGATGAGCCAGGAACTCGATTTGGAGCAGGAAACGCTGGCACAACTGTCCCGTCTTCCTCTGTCACCGGTTGCTTTGCACATTCTGGAGGTCGCAAAAAACGAGAAAGCGCCGATTCAAAGCCTGGTAGACGTTATTGCCTTCGATGGTACATTTGCTCTGCGATTGCTAAAAGTCGCCAATTTCACCTCGGGTTTAAGTCAGACGATCACAACGGTTTCGCAAGCCATCACCGCATTAGGTTTTGACACGGTCAAATCCTTGGCTTTGGGGTTGACGGTGTTCCCCTTTGCGCCATTCGCTCTTGGCCGGAACATTGTTTCGACCGAACGCGAACCTCCCGTCACCTTGCGGCAATTGTGGGAGCATGCACTGGGTTGCGCTGTTCTGGCCGAAAGATTAAGCGTGCGAATTGATTACGACTCCCGGCACCAGGCTTTTGCTGCTGGCTTTCTTCATGACATAGGGAGGGTGTTGCTATATCGGTATTGGAGAGAAAGCCTGTTTGAAGCATTAATGGTGGCTCAGGACAAGAACATTCCACCGTCCGAAGCTGAAACCTTGGCGTTGGGTCGGGATCATTTGGAAGTCGGGCAACTCTGGAGCAGAACCGTGGATCTGGACCCGATGCTGCAATGCGCCATCCGATACCATCATCGAAGCGCCTCGGTGCTCGGTGATCTCGGTGGGGAACAAGGCAAACTGGCAACCATCGTACAACTGGCCGATTCGCTTTGCGAAGCTCATGAGATCGGCAAAGGAGGGGACCCAAGCATCGTTCCTGATGAACTGTGGAAAAATTTGAACCTCCAGGAGAGTGAGCACCGTGAAGAGATTTTAAGGATCAAGCAAGAGATCGAAGGGATCAGAGAAGCATTCGGTTTTCAACGCGGAGAGCCAAAACGTTTTCCCCGGGTCCGTGCCAGGTCTTCGCACGAAGTCGAAAATTTCGAGCCCAAAAAAAGCAGCGGCGGCGGCAAAGGCCGAATCATTCCCTTTCCCTCTCGCGGTGAAAACAACGCAAGGTCGACCGAAAAGAACCACGACAGGAAATTGACCATTCTCGTCGTGGAAGACCACGGCTCTCTCTGTGACATGTTGAGTCTATACTTCATGCGCTATGGTTACCACGTGCGCACTGCGAATGACGGGCATGGCGCACTCCAGATCCTCGCTAATGAGAAAATTCATCTTGTGTTGCTGGATTTGATGTTGCCCCGAATGGATGGGTTCGCGGTGCTGCAGCACATGCGTGAGCAGCAAGAAGAAAAACCCCCTTATGTGATTGTCGTTTCTGCAGGAGCGTCGACCAAAGACAGAAGCCGAGTGCTGGAACTTGGTGCCAATGAGTACATGCCCAAGCCATTTCATCTTATGCGCTTACTGGAGAGAATTCAAAACGTCGAAAGGTATCTCCAGTGCTAAACGTGTTTTCCCATCACATGACGAATCTACTTTATCTCATCCGCGCTCATTTGCGGTAGCTTGAATTCCTCCCGACCTAGGAAAAAGACAAGATGACAGAGGTGATAGGCGTTATCAATGACCTTCGATAACAGCGCCTTCTGATGTGATTATAAACTTCCCGCGTGATCTTCTAGTAAAATTTCCGTTCCACTGAGCACGACCTGAAGAGAATTTCTTGCCTTGGCACGTAAGCGTCTCGTTCCAAGCAGCTGAAGGGGTAATAATACGGTGAAACGGTTGTCACCGTGCTTTGCTTTTCGTCCGCTTTTGACACTGGCTGTCCCTTGTTTGGGTTCGAATCATCTCCCTTTACATAGAACGAAAACCGCGCAGCCTTAGCTGTTTGATTCATAGCATCTCTGTCGAATTCTCTCGGCATCAGCTGTTTACGTGAGCCAGCGTTGTACCACAGTAGTATGGCTTACCCTATCGGCGGGCTGATATCCAGAATGGGTGAATATTTATCAGCGTCAGAATGCTGACACCGAGAGCGCCATATTGACGGTTCGATCCTATGAAGCCTCTCTCTGACTCTCCTTTTTCAATAATTTTCTTTGTCGGTATTGGCATATTCGTTGCTCAACCCGACGACGTGACTAAGAAAATCATAATCGTTGCCGGTGCTCTGATCGCTCTTGTGGGTCGCGGTACTGGTATTTATTTTTCTCCAACCGGATTTCCTGCCGGAGTTTATTCGACCCAAAGGCGCCGCTCGCGACAAACAAGCGAAGAAGCATCCCGAAGAAAAGCATGAGCCTGAGATTGGTGCCGACTTGGAAGTGTCCGTGGTCAATCTCGTCGATCCGGACCAGCTCGCTATTTCCGCACTACTTTGAGCCTCGGCATCAAATCCGAGAAGGAAAAAGAGGTAGTCAAAGAAGGTAAGGGTACGTAAGTTGGACGAATGCCGCCGTTTCGACCCTCTCATTAATACCGCGCTCGGTTCGGGATATCTATTATCTTGCATTACCTTGGGACAAAACATGGCAGGCGGCGATTTGGAAATCGCCAAAGCCGAAGTCTTAACCAGTTTACTGCTTACCGGAGGCGATCCTCATGGTTGAATCACACTCCAGGGACGAGTCATTGCAGCCGGCTGTACCGCAGCCATTCCGTAGTTTCTCGTCCTCATGTGACGCCGAGACTCAGCGGCTCGGCGCAGCGCCAGCGTTCGCGATTACCAGCGGCAAGGGCGGAGTTGGTAAGACCAACGTCGTTGCCAACCTCGCGGCGGCCCTCATGCTCAAGAAGAAGCAGATTATGGTGATCGATGCAAATCTGGGGCTCGCGAATCTCGATCTCTTCTTCGGTGTAAAACCAAAGTATACCCTCGCTGATTTTTTTTCCGGCGCCGTGTCCCTCTCAGAGATCATCACGATCAATCGCCATGGTATTCTCCTCGTCCCCGGCGCTAGCGGCGTGCCGAAGATTACCGAGCTCCGGCACGATCAAAAGCTAGCGCTACTGACCGCACTCGACGCTTTAACCCACGAGGTAGATTTAGTCCTGGTCGATACTGCCAGCGGCATCTCGGATGCGGTCACCTATTTCACGACCGCGGCTCAAGAGATCATCGTCGTAGTGACCCCGGAGCCAGCGTCGTTGACCGATGCCTTCGCGCTCGTCAAGGTTCTGACTTCCACACATCACCAGAAACGCTTCCACATCCTGGCTAACAACGTTTCCGGCGAAGACGAAGCACGCTGCATTTTCGACACGCTTTCGCGTCCGGCGCTGCGTTTTCTCAACGCGTCGTTAGATCTGTTGGGCTGGATTCCGAGAGACCCACTATTGATGCGCGCGGTTGCACGCTCGCAAATGGTCGTTGACGAGACCTCGGACGCGCCGTCGGCACAAGCATTCCTGTCTATTGCGGATCGTCTGCTGGAGTCAATTGAGGCCGGGGTCAAGGTCAAAGGCAATCTGCAATTTTTCTTCCAGCGTGTGTTGGAGGCCGATAGAGCCGAGCGATGAAAGCGCAACGAAAAGAGAATAGGAACGTTCGCCCCCGGCGCCGGCGCGAGAAGGCGCCCATCAGTGATGAATTGGTCATCAAATATCTGCCGCTAGTGCGCTATGTCGCGGAGAAAATCCATCGCCGTCTCCCGCCGGGAGTTGACTTAGAATCGCTCGTTCATTCAGGTACGGTGGGCCTTCTGGAGGCTTTAAATCGCTACGATCCGCGCCGCGGTGTTGCTTTCGAAATCTACGCCCGCTATCGCATTCAAGGAGAGGTCATGCAATGCCTGCGCTCGCTCGACTGGGTGAGCCGTTCGGTGCGCGCCTGGGGACGCAAGATGGAAGCGGCACGAAATCGTCTCGCTGGTAAGTTTGTTCGTGAACCGAGTGCCGAGGAGATGGCTAAAGAGTTGGAGATCCCGCTGGAGACTTACTACCGGGTCGATCAACAACTAAATGATGCAACGTTGCTCAGTCTGGAAGATCTTTCCATTGCTTCTGAAGCGGAATGGGAGAGAACGCAACAGAAATATGCTCATCATTGTTATCTCGACCCCCTCGCGTTTGTCGAGGGCAAGGACCTCGTAGAAAAACTTGCGGTGGCAGTTCAAGGATTGCCAGAACGCGAGCGCATAGTGGTGACTCTCTATTATCATGAAGAGCTCACTCTGCGTGAAATCGGCGACGTTTTGGATCTTAGCGAAGGGCGAATTTGTCAAATCTTAGGGCAAGCGGTAGGGCGCCTGCGTGCATCTCTTGAGATGAAACCCAAGGAATCACCGAACACGGAACGCAGCAGCGAAGGCCGCAAGGTTCAGAACTCAAAAAAAGCAGTGCCCGTGTGAGATTAAAATTGAAACTACGGCATCGATAAGACGGTAAGGTCACGATGGAGTCATGGCGGATTCAGTAAATCGAAATAGTCCCATCCACTATTGCTCCGGAGCGCTACCCGGTGTCACGCCGGGGAACGAGATAAAAAACAGGAAAGAGCCCCAACAGAAGGACAGCGATAAGCCAAAAGCCTTTCCACTGTTTCCCGCTACCGACGCAGTTGACAACGAAGGGGAGTCGAGCAAGGGCAAAACCAAAGGAAAAATCCTCCACATTGACGTGTAGAGAGAAAGTTCGCGGTAACCCTTAATTTAAAAAGGAGTCAACTATGGATGTGGATTGGATTCTCATAACAACTGCGTCAGTTTTGCTTATCGTTTTGTGGCTAATGAGAAAAAAACTGGCAGAACCGAAAGCGAATGGAGAGCAAAGTTTGGGCCGGTTGGCGGAACTGATCAAGAGCGCAGAGGTCGCGAACGATGGTTTTTTTCGTTCCCTCGAGTTAGTGCAAAAAAACCTCGAATCTCTGATCACACGCGCCGAGGGCATGGCGCACAGGCTGCAGAGCTTGATGCTTCATTCAGTTCTCGACAAGCGAGAGCAATACACCGCGGCGGCTTTGCTACTTGCCGAAGGACATGAAGCGGAGTGGGTCGCTTCCATGCTCAATCTTCCGACTGTCCAGGTTCAGTTGATCCACGATCTCCAGCAGGTAACCGCCCGGGAGAAGCGAGCAGCGACACGGCCTAGGAACGAGGAGCCGTTTTCCGAGGAAACAGCCCGGCCGTTAAAAACTGCCGGTGCACAGAAAAAAACTGCCGCCCGGCCAATTCTCTTGGTGGACGTGATCGAAAACGCGGCCAACGAAACCGTCGCGCCCGATGACCAGCTTTCGTGTTTCGAAGGGGTAAGGGTGTAAGAGGGTAAAGACTTCTACGGGGATGAGGCCCGTAACGCCAAGGCGTTTTGCCGCTGAATTAGTGGAGAACCTGAACGCTACAGGTATGCTTATTGCTTTTGGTGAAGACTGTTTTGAACGCGCAATGTACAAGGCCCTGTCTGGCGCAAATGCGCAATCGCGCCGTCTCGAAGTGGCGGCACAGGACCTCCCGAACGTAAATACTTCTCGATACAAGGGCCAGCGGCTCGCCTTCATCGAGGTACTTGCCAACCGCTTGCCGGTCAGCGAACGACCGGGTGGATTAGTCGCCGTGGGCGCTCAAAAAACTAGTGTTATTCAGGGGGAAATACAGACCACGAGCAATCCGTTTCACCTCGCCATTGCAGGGTGGCTTGGAGCAATCCAATGCCAGTCCCATCGATGGCATGGTGGCTCTCGTTGCCATTCGACGCCAGCTCGAAGCGTACCAGCGGGCGATGGGCTAGATTTTCAAGACCTCGTGTATGAAATACCGCGCGGCGGTTGCACAGCTTCTGATTCGGAGGCGTGTCTGTTGAATCGCTCATCATCCTGCGCGGCATCCCTGGCCTCTTGAAGTTTGTGTCTTACGTTGCCGCTTAGGTATTCGTTTCGCGGTTCCCATTCTTCGGTCTTGGGATTCTCAACGGCGGAGGCCTTTCTCTTCCATCCGTTGTTGCGACGGGTCACCGTGACCTCTTTGCGGCGTCCTTTTAAAGTGTTGTGTAAGACCTCCTTAGTCAATTCCAACGATCCTATCGTCTTGCAAGCCGGTATTTTCTAGACTGGCCCGCGGGTAGATTTTGTCTATGATTCGGGCCCTAATGACGTTATCCAATTCGACGGCATGCCATTTGATTTGACCGTAGCGGCGTAAGGTAAACTAATTCGAGATACTTGAGCTACTACTATTCAGTAGAAACCAGTCTCTCTGCGAGACCGCAATCCGCTTCGCTTTTGTTAGCGCACCCTCCTTCAGACGCGCCTTCAGTGCCCGTCGGTCTTGGACACTCAGCTTCCGCTTGTGAGGTTTCATTTTAGGCTTCGCCTAAAGGCGAGGGATTTTCTCCCATTCCCCGAAGGAGGCACTAAACGGTTGGATCTCCCAAAGGGTTATGATAGGTGCTGTGGCAGCGAACTTATATGCTTGGCAGCAAAGGAACCCGCATCGGAGTTGAAAAACAGGCTCTACAGTTCGCTTCCGTTCTGACGTTAATAGCTGCCATATTCGGATCACCTCGATCAACCATTGCCGGTTCCGCTTCCGCGCCGCTGTCAATAACCGCCACCGTGATAAGAACTTGCAGGCTTTCAGCGAGCCCGCTCGTATTTAGTAACGACGGCTCTACTGTTCCAAAAGCCAACGCTGATCTAACGGCCGACGCCAACATGGCGGTTGTTTGTACACGCGGGTCAAACCCATCCATCGCAGTGGGTCTTGGAAGCCAAGCTTCGGTGACGCTTCCTTTGCGGGAGACGTCCAACGGCGGCGGCAAGTTGAGTTATGAGATCCATAAGAACTCGGGCCTCGCAGAAGTCGGGGCTGAATCTGGCAGTATTGTTTTTCGCCTCGGCACAATTCCTTCGACGCGCGATCAAACCGTCCCTGTTAGTCGCATTCCAGGGGGCCAGAATGTTCCTGGAAGATACAACGATGCTGTTATTGTCACCGTAAATTTCTAGGACATCAGACGCCATAGCGGTCATCGGCCTGATGACTCACCTCTACGCGAAAAAAGGTATTCGCCGGTTCATGCAAGTGCTCCTCGCCCTCCTATAGACGGCAACGCCCCAAACTCTTACACGATCAAGTTTGGCAGCTCCAAAGCGAAATAATGTCCAAATTTGTTCCAATTTGGCGATTGCCTATCGGGCATCCGGAGTCCGAGCGTATTTTTTTGCATCAGTACAACTACTTAGCTCTGCCATGAATTCTATGGCATGTTTCCTGCGGCGCAACCTCTAAACTTTTTTTTGGGGGTATTTAATGGACACTCGTCAGCGCTTTAAATCAGCAATCACAGCCTGGGCTTTGGTCTTCGGGCTCGTCAATCCGGCACTAGTCTTTGCAGCGAGCTCGGCCGCCGTTGGTCTCGGCGTCTCCGCCTCCGTTGCCTCTAAGTGCCTGGTTTCTGCAACTTCGACAGTAGCCTTTGGCAGTTATGATCCTATCCAAACCAACTCATCGACCGGCTCCGATCTAGATGGTCAGGGATCCGTAACCATCCGTTGCACCCCGGGAGACGGAGTTAGTATCGCTCTGGACCAAGGAGCTAATTTTTCTAGCTCTAACAGGAGAATGGCTGGGCCGTCATCAAGCTTCCTCAATTACGAGCTGTATCAGGAAGCAGCCAGAACCAACGTGTGGGGCAATGGCACTACTATAGGAACCGTGCTCGCGATTTCAGCCTCAACGAACAACGCGCCGCGAGTTTTTAATGTGTATGGCCGAGTGCCGAAAGGCCAAGATCCCGGAGCTACGGGAAGCTACAATGATACAGTTCAGGCAACTGTAAACTTCTAACCGGAGCGAATGTCTTTCCCTGCCATTAAAAGAGTCACTCTGGTTGCAATTGCATTTCTGCTAAGTCTCGAACTGGCTCACGTCAGGGTGGCTCATTCGGGTACGTTTCAAGTTAATCCGATTCGAATTACGCTCTCGCGCCAGAGCTCGAGTAGTCTTCTTTCCGTGCGCAACGATAGCACTGAGAAGATTCGCTTTCAGATTGGTGTTTTTGCTTGGGACCAAAACCCCAAAGGCGAAATGGTGCTGAACCCAACCGAAGACCTCATTTTCTATCCAACTCTGTTGGCGCTGGAGCCAGGGGATGAACGAAGGATACGGATCGGTACCAACGACCCGATTGTTGCATCAGAAAAGTCTTATCGGATTTTTGTCGAGGAACTTCCCCCCCTCGAAAACTCGCAATCCGATGGCATTCACATCCTAACCAAGATGGGAGTCCCGATCTTTATTCAGCCATCAAAGCCGACCGTTCAGGCACGTCTCGATCAAATAGGGTTTCAGGGCACTGAGTTTGTTTTTGAAATCAAGAATCTTGGTAATGTTCATTTCTTCCCTCGGGCGGTGCGGGTAACAGGAGCCGATTCCCAGGGAGAAACTGTCTCAGCGCACGAGCTTCAATCCTGGTACATCCTCGCAGGTCGAACGAGCGAGTATCGGATAGAAATTCCCCGAGCTGATTGTGAAAAGATCCAGAACCTGACAATCGAGGTGGAGCTCGAAGACAAAACGCTGAAGGAAAAATTTCCCTTGTCACCCCAGACATGTAAGGGATAACTGACGCAAGTTCCCCCGCCCAAGATGCCGCAGGTTGTGCATGTTTTGGAGCCAGGTTTACCTTTTTTCTATGGTTCTATTCCTGTTGCCAAAAGCCCTTCTCGCTGCAGATCAACGCGCTATTCTTGAGTTGTCAATTAATGAGGTTAAAAAAGGGGAAGTCGTAGTTTTCCTTCGAGAGTCGGACGTGCTCGTTCGTGTAAAAGATCTCGAGGCGGCGGGGCTAAAATCTTTTGCTGGCCGGCGAGAGAACATCTCCGGCGACGATTACGTTCTGCTCAATTCTCTTGCGCCGCAAGTTAGTTTCAAGCTGAACGATCGGGACCTAACCCTGAATCTCACTGCTCAACCCGCGGTACTGGGTTATAATCTCATCGAAATACAGCCAAACAAACCGCCCGATATTGTCTACAGCGAAGACACAAGCGGCTTTCTGAATTACTCTTTCAATCTACGGGACTTCAAACGAACGGACGCTTTCGGAGAGGTCGGCATTACGATTAAGAACAGCCTTCTCTATAGCGGGATCTTAAAAAACGGAGACGGCAGCATAGTACGGGGCCTCTCGAATCTCACCATCAGCAATCGTCAAAGCCTCAACCGGGCCGTAATTGGCGACCGGTTGGTTAGTTCCGATGTGCTTGGGGGAAGCCCGGTGATAGGAGGCATCGGTTATTTTCGAGATTTTGGTCTCGATCCCTATTTCGTCCAATATCCAGGGCTCAATTTTTCGGGAGCAGTCTCCACCCCTTCTACGGTGGACGTTTATGTCAACGGCCAGCTCTTGCGGCGCGTTCCACTCCCACCAGGTCAATTCGAACTCAAGGATCTGCCGGTTCCAACCGGTGCCGACAATACCCGGCTGGTCCTTCGAGACGCCTTCGGCCGCGAGCGGGAAATCGGCTCGCAATATTACTTTGCGGCCGGGCTGCTCAAAGAAGGATTACAGGAATTCAGCTACAATTTTGGATCTCGAAGAAACAACCTCGCGACAGCAAGTTGGGACTACGGTCCGTTGGTCTTTCTGGCGCGTCACCGCCTCGGGATCACCGATTCTTTGACGGCTGGGCTACGATTCGAAGCTTCTTCCAATCTTGTGAGTGGTGGTCCTAGCGCCACCTTTAGAATGCCTTTCGGCGAAATGGATGTTGCCGCCGCTGCGAGCGGTAGCCACGGACTCCCAGGAGGGGGCGCTTTCCTCGGCTACAATTATGTAGGGCGACTGTTCAACCTAGGTGGTTTCATCAAACTCTTAAGTCCGCACTATGCGACAACCATCCTCAAATCTGGAGACGATCGATCATGGATGGAATTGAATGCCTTCGTCGGTTTTTCCGTGACCTCTAGGGTTGGAGTGTCCTTGCAATACAGCTTCGAAAATTCCAAGCCCGATGGGCAAATGCACGGCATCGCTTTGTCAACAACAACTCGGTTGACCGACCGGGTGAGCTTGTTCGTTAGTGGAAGTCATTCGCAGCGACGAAACGGGACCGAAATCTTCTCGGGTCTCACTTTTCTTTTCGGAGAGACAACGGCATCTGTCTCATATGAAAACAGAGGCGGCGTGGGCCTCGGAACCGCGATGCTGCAAAAATCCCTGCCCCTGGGAACGGGATTTGGCTATCGGCTTCAAGCCGGCGCTGCTCAGAGTCAGAATTTCTCCGTGGACAGTCTTCTGCAATACCAAGGTCCTTATGGTCGCTATGAGGCGAACTACAGCCGGCTCGATGGGCATGATTCGACAGTGTTGAACATGGCGGGTGGGTTGGCTGTAATCGGCAAAGATTTCTTTTTCACTCGGCCGGTCCAAGAAAGTTTTGCCGTGATCCGTGTTCCTGAAATTGCCGATGTCCGAGGCTATGCGAGCAATCAAGAAGTGGGATATACGAATTCGAATGGTAATCTGTTCATTCCGAGCCTGTTACCTTACTACGGTAACAAATTGAGTATATCGGACAAGGACATTCCACTGAACTACACAATCGATGCAACTGACAAGGTTGTTGCACCACCCTTTCGGGGTGGAGCTGTGGTGACTTTTCCGGTGCAGCGGATTCAGCGGGCAACAGGAACTGTTGCGCTCCAAGATTCAAAGCAGTCTGTTATCCCTGCCTACGGGCAGTTAACTGTCACTGCGAATGGAAAGCAGTTCGAGTCTCCGATTGGCAAACAAGGCGAGTTCTATCTGGAGAACGTTCCTCCAGGTCGCCATGCCGCAATTGTCGAATACAAAGATAGAACATGTGATTTCGTTCTCGATGTACCCAGTTCTCAGCAGCCAGTTGTGCAAATCGGGAACGTTCTCTGTCAGATGCCATGATTCGTTGGCTGAAAACCCAAGTGACGAAATGGCTGCTTAGCGCCCTGTTGGCGACTGCTGCTATGGTCGGCCTGTCATTCCCGGCTTTGGCGGTTTGCTCCCTAAGCAGTACATCGATTAGCTTTGGGACCTATGATGTCTTCAGCACGAGCCCTCTAGACACCAACGGGAGCATCGTTTATAGGTGCGGCAACGCAGATAACAACATTTCAATCTCACTAGATCGAGGCGGGGCCTCGTCATTCAATCCGCGGCGAATGCTGAACGGAAGCCAGGTGCTGAACTATAACCTGTATTTGGACGCTGCCCGGACGATCATTTGGGGGGATGGCACCGGTGGCACTCAAACCTACTTCATCAAGAACCCGCCGAACAACCAAGATGTTACCGTACCACTCTATGGTCGGGTTCCAACCGGACAGAGCGTTAGTAAGGGTCCTTACAGCAACACGATCACAGTGACGATTAACTTTTGATAGTGCTGGGTCGTTTCCTACTTTTCTCTCTTTGACCAATATCCGAAGCGTAGGTCTACCATCAGGCTTGCGTATGTGCTTCGACCGTAGCATGCCCGCCAGCGCCTGGCGCATGACATTGGCCCAATCTGCGTTGAGAGAAG
>Ga0209684_1000105_pt1 | contig 14963 bp, 11 predicted proteins | sample PanSoiPlot6MoBio_FD_188322 | JGI IMG/M metagenome (GOLD analysis project Ga0209684, IMG submission 188322) | Tropical forest soil microbial communities from Panama analyzed to predict greenhouse gas emissions - Panama Soil Plot 6 MoBio (SPAdes)... | ecosystem: Environmental > Terrestrial > Soil...
GCTTAAGCTATATGCCGGATGGCCCTAAGATTTTTAACTTGATTGACCAAATAGATTTAAAAATACTTTCTATCTTGCAGGAACACGGCAGGTCGCGCTTGGCGGATATTGCCGATGAAGTGGAGCTTTCAGCGCCTGCGGTAATGGAACGAGTCAAGAAACTCGAGGCGGGGGGGGTCATTACAGGTTACCAAGCGCTTCTAGATAGTAAAAAGGTCGGAAAAGATATTACGGCATTCATCGGCGTTTCCGTCGGACACCAGGGGGACATAGACAAATTCGCTGCGCAGATGTTGAGATACCGCGACGTTTTGGAATGCCACCACGTAACCGGCGATGAAAGCTTCATCCTCAAGGTGAAGTCCGCAAACACGGGTTCGCTGGAAAAACTTTTAGGTGAGATTCGTTCCGTCGAAGGTGTTACGCGGACCGTGACGAAGATCGTACTCTCGACGGCTAAAGAAAGTCAGACGTTGGAATTGGACGCGGGTTTGGCAGGAAATTCGACGGGGAAGAGAAAAGGGGCACTTTAGGATTTTTCTTGTTGACGTGGGACAACTTTCTCGATAAGCGTTGCCGTTTGATGAGACAGCTGAAGCCAAACGGCCGTCAGTTCTCGCCACGAAAATGCACAAAGGACAGCGAAATGAAAACAGCGGGTTTGCCATCTAAACAAGGTCTTTACGATCCCCGATTCGAACATGATGCTTGCGGCGTCGGTTTTGTCGTCAATATTAAGGGTGAAAAATCCCACGAGATCGTCGATCAAGCGTTGACCGTTCTGCAAAACCTCGATCATCGGGGGGCCTGCGGTTGCGAAGAGAATACCGGCGACGGTGCGGGTATTTTGATGCAGGTTCCTCATGCCTTTTTTCAGCACGCCTGTAAAGGGCTCGGGTTTCATCTGCCAGACCCAGGCGAGTACGGCGTGGGACTGATCTTCCTGCCTGATGAGAGAAAACAGCGCCGGCAGTTCGAAAAGATCCTGGCGGAAATTGTCACCAGCGAGGGTCAGAAACTGCTGGGCTGGCGCAAGGTCCCCACTGACAATCTTTACCTCGGCGACACGGCGAAATTGTGCGAGCCATTTGTGCGCCAGGTTTTTATTGGTCGCGGCGAAGGGATAGCCGACGAGCAGGCGTTTGAGCGGAAGCTTTACGTGATCCGGCGCCGCGCGGAAAACGCCATTCGTTACGCAGGATTGCCGGGCGGAGATTTTTTCTATGTTCCTAGTATGTCTTCTAGGACAATCATCTATAAGGGCATGCTGACGCCGAGGCAGGTCATTACGTTCTATCCAGACCTTTCTGATCCACTGGTTGAAACCGCTATTGCCGTGGTTCATTCACGCTTTAGCACTAACACATTCCCAAGTTGGGGAAGGGCGCATCCATACCGGTATCTTATTCACAATGGTGAGATTAACACCCTGCGCGGCAACGAGAACTGGATGCACGCGCGTCAGGCGATGCTGGCGTCGGACTTATTCGGCGATGATTTAAAGAAGCTTTTTCCGATCATCCAAGAAGATGGCAGTGACTCGGCGAAATTTGACAACTGTCTTGAGTTCCTCGCTCTGAGCGGGAGATCGTTGCCGCACGCCATGATGATGATGATCCCAGAGCCCTGGGAGAATCACGAGAGCATGGATAAAAAGAAACGTGCCTTCTACGACTATCACAGCACCTTGATGGAACCCTGGGATGGTCCAGCTTCCATCGCCTTTACCGACGGGATCGTAGTCGGCGCGGTTCTGGACCGTAATGGCCTGCGACCCTCACGTTACTATGTCACGAAAGATGACCTGGTGATTATGGCTTCTGAGGTGGGCGTGCTCGATGTTCCGCCCGAGCGGGTGCTGGAAAAGCGCCGATTGCAGCCCGGACGAATGTTCCTCGTCGATACCCGCGAAGGCCGCATAATCAGCGACGAAGAGATCAAGCAAGAAATGGCCGAGGCTCGCCCCTACGGGAAATGGCTGAAGGCTAACCTAGTGCATTTCAAAGATCTGCCGGAAGTCTCAGACGAAGCGCCGACACCGAATCATCGGGCGACGCTGCAGCGACTGCAGGCCTTCGGCTATAACTTTGAAGACCTACGCGTCAATCTGGGTCCGATGGCGCAAAATTCCATTCAGCCAGTGGGTTCCATGGGCACGGACACGCCGCTTGCAGTTTTGTCCGACAAACCTCAGCTCCTCTATAATTATTTCAAGGAGCTGTTCGCCCAGGTGACCAACCCCCCCATCGATCCTATCCGCGAAGAGTTGATTACCTCCACGACTCTGACGTTGGGCTCTGAAGGCAATTTGATCGATCCCAAGCCCGAAAGCTGCCGGCAACTCAGGCTTGCCGAGCCGATTCTAAAAAATTCCGACATGGACAAGCTGCGTCGCGTGAACTTGCCGGGTATCAAATCAGTGACCCTGCCAATACTTTTTGACCCTCAGGGTGGCAAGGCGGCTCTCGAGGGAGCGTTGGAGAAGTTGTTCCACTCCGCGGACCAAGCGATTGCTGACGGGGCAACCATTATCATCTTGTCCGACAAGGGAGTGGACCGGACCCATGCACCTATTCCTGCGCTGCTCGCGTCTTCGGGATTGCATCATCATCTAATCCGTGCGGGAACGCGGACAAGGGTTGGTTTAGTGCTCGAGTCTGGAGACCCGCGGGAAGTGCATCACTTCTGTTTGTTGCTTGGATACGGCGTCCAGGCGATCAATCCTTATCTCGCCTATGAATGCCTCAACGACATGATCCATGAAGGCATGCTGAAAGAGATCAACTACCATGAAGCAGTGAAAGGGTACGATAAAGCCGTGTACAAGGGCGTGGTGAAGGTCATGGCCAAAATGGGGATCTCCACCATAAAGTCGTACTGCGGCGCCCAGATTTTCGAGGCGGTGGGATTGGGCCAAGAGTTGGTGGACAAATATTTCACCTGGACTCCGTCGCGAGTCGGCGGCATTGGTCTAGAGGAGATCGCGCGCGAAGTACAGCAGCAACACGCCAAGGCTTACCCGATTTATCCGCTCAACGGTCATACCTTGGATGTATACGGCCAGTACCAGTACCGAAAGGACGGCGAGCTGCATCTTTTCAACCCGCGCACGATTCATCTTCTGCAGAAAGCTTGCCGCACCAACGATTATAATGCCTTCAAAGAGTACACCCGTCTCATCGACGATCAGTCGGAACGAATGGCGACATTGCGTGGGCTCATGCATCTTAAATACGCGGCGCAACCCATACCCATCGAAGAAGTAGAGCCGGTGGAAGCGATCGTCAAGCGCTTTAAGACCGGAGCCATGTCCTATGGATCGATCAGCAAAGAAGCGCACGAGGCGTTGGCCATCGCCATGAATCGCATCGGTGGCAAAAGTAACACCGGCGAGGGCGGTGAAGATCCGGCGAGGTATGTTCCCGAGCCTAATGGCGATTCGAAGAACAGCGCCATCAAGCAAGTGGCTTCGGGGCGGTTTGGCGTGACCAGCTATTATCTAACGCAGGCCAAAGAGCTTCAGATCAAAATGGCGCAGGGCGCGAAGCCGGGGGAGGGAGGCGAGCTGCCTGGCCGTAAGGTTTATCCCTGGATCGCCAAGGTGCGCCACTCGACACCGGGTGTCGGCCTTATTTCGCCGCCGCCGCATCATGACATCTACTCCATCGAGGATCTCGCGCAATTGATCCACGACCTCAAGAACGCCAATCATCACGCACGCATCAGCGTCAAGCTGGTATCGGAAATCGGCGTGGGGACCATTGCCGCCGGTGTGGCGAAAGGACATGCGGACGTAGTGCTAATCAGTGGGCATGACGGTGGCACTGGCGCATCGCCGCAGACGAGTATCAAACATGCCGGCCTCCCCTGGGAATTGGGACTTGCGGAGACGCACCAAACACTCGTGCTTAATAATCTACGCAGCCGCATCGCTGTTGAGACCGACGGTCAGCTAAAGACCGGCCGTGATGTTGTGATAGCTGCGCTGCTCGGTGCGGAAGAGTTTGGTTTCGCCACTACGGCTTTGGTGACGCTGGGCTGTATTATGATGCGGGTCTGTCATCTTGACACCTGCCCTGTAGGGGTGGCGACCCAAAATCCTGAGTTGCGCAAGAAATTTACCGGCGATCCGGCACATGTGGTCAATTTCATGCGTTTCATCGCTCAAGAGATGCGTGAACACATGGCTAAGTTGGGTTTTCGTACCGTCAACCAAATGGTGGGTCGGTCCGATTTGCTCGAGGTGCGAAAGGCCGTTGAACACTGGAAAGCAAAAGGGTTGGAGTATGCGGCGATTCTTTACCAGCCGCAAGTCGGCCCGGATGTGGGTCGCTATTGCCAGATTCCGCAGAACCATGGATTGGAGAATGCGCTAGACAACCAGGTGCTGCTCGACTTAGCGGTTCCAGCCTTGGAACGGCGCGAAAAGGTAAAAGCAACGTTATCGATTCGAAACACGAATCGGGTCGTGGGAACCATTCTTGGCAGCGAAGTCACTCGGCGATTTGGGCCGGAGGGATTGCCCGAGGACACGATCCATTTTCATTTTCGCGGGTCGGCGGGGCAGAGTTTTGGCGCGTTTGTGCCCCCCGGTATGACCCTCGAATTGGAGGGCGATGCCAACGATTATTTTGGCAAGGGACTTTCCGGCGGGAAAGTGATTCTGTTTCCGCCCGAAGGTTCGACGTTCGCCCCAGAAGAAAACATTATCGTTGGTAATGTAGCATTCTATGGAGCCACCAGCGGGGAAGCCTATATTCGTGGGATGGCGGGGGAGCGTTTCTGCGTTCGCAACAGCGGGGTGCGCGCGGTCATTGAAGGGGTAGGGGACCACGGCTGTGAATATATGACCGGCGGCCGCGTGGTCGTCATTGGCAAAACCGGACGTAATTTTGCCGCTGGCATGTCCGGCGGTATCGCTTATGTACTCGATGAAGAGGGCACCTTTGAGAGGCATTGCAACTTAGACACGGTGAGTTTGGAACGCCTCGGTGAAGTTGACCTGCAGGAAGTCGAGGAGCTGCTAAAACGCCATGCGGTCTATACTCACAGTGCGAGGGCTTGGCAGATTCTTGCATTGTGGGAAGAAAACGCGCCAAAGTTCGTCAAGGTGATGCCCAAAGATTACCGCCGGGTTTTGGAAGCATTGAATGAAGCCGAAAGCCGGGGCCTCGTGGGAGAGGCAGCCCTGATGGCGGCTTTTGAAGCCAATAAAAACGACGCTGCGCGAGTAAGCGGGAACTGATCTTCATCGAGTGCCCGAGCGCATAAGAGTTTTGAGTTTTGAGTTCTTAGGTTGATCCTTCCAACTCAAAATCCAAATATTCAAAATTGAACGTTCGTAGGATCACATTGCAGGGGAGGCGCAGTGTTATCTTAGGTTTCGGGGAGAAAGACCACAGATGGGTAAAGCGACAGGATTCATGGAATACGAAAGGGAACTTCCATTGGACCGATCCCCGCTGGAGCGGGTAAAGGATTGGCAAGAGTTCCACGCGCATTTTTCGGAAACGAAGCTCCAGCAGCAAGGCGCACGCTGCATGGATTGCGGTATCCCTTTTTGTCACACCGGCCAACTCATCAGTGGCATGGCTTCCGGTTGCCCGATCAATAACTTGATCCCGGAATGGAACGACCTTGTCTATCGCGGCCTTTGGAAAGAGGCGTTGCAAAGGCTCCACATCACTAACAACTTTCCTGAGTTTACCGGCCGCGTTTGTCCGGCACCGTGCGAGGGTTCATGCGTGCTGGGTATCAACGAGCTGCCGGTGACCATCAAGAATATTGAATGTTCGATTATCGATAACGGCTTTGCCCAAGGTTGGGTAACAGCAGAGCCGCCGGAAAAACGGACAGGGAAGAAGGTCGCGGTTATTGGCTCCGGGCCAGCGGGATTGGCATGCGCGGCGCAGCTTAATCGCGCCGGGCACGATGTAACCGTTTACGAGCGGGCAGATCGCATCGGCGGCCTGCTCATGTACGGCATTCCCAACATGAAGCTCGACAAGAGGATCGTGCAGCGGCGCATCGATTTGATGACGGCTGAAGGGGTCGAATTCGTGACCAAGGCCAACATTGGCGCCGACATCCCTGCGCAGAAGCTGCGCGCGGAATTCGATGCCATGGTTATTTGCTCTGGGGCAACCAAGCCCCGCGATTTGCCGATCCCCGGCCGCGAACTGAAGGGCATCCATTTTGCCATGGAATTTCTCCATGCGAATACCAAAAGCCTTCTCGATTCAGAACACCGGGACGGCAACTACATCTCGGCGAGGGATAAACGGGTGATCGTTGTCGGCGGAGGCGATACCGGCACTGACTGCGTCGGAACCGCGATGCGGCACGGTTGCAAGAATCTCACTCAACTCGAAATTCTGCCGCGGCCGCCGGATACACGCCAACCGGACAATCCTTGGCCCGAATGGCCGAAGGTTTACAAGTTGGATTATGGTCAAGAGGAAGCCGCAGCCCGCTTTGGAGCCGATCCACGGATTTATCTCACCACCGGCGAAAAATTTGTCGGCAATGGCGACGGCCACGTTAAGGAGTTGCACATTTACGATGTTGAGTGGACGAGAGATGAGAAAGGTGCCTTTATCCCGAAGAGAGTTCCAGGCACCGATAGGGCTTTTCCAGCGGATCTCGTACTGCTCGCTATGGGATTTCTCGGTCCCGAAGAGTCGGTTCTCACACAGCTCGGAGTCGAACGTGACGCGCGCTCCAACGCCAAGGCCGAGTACGGACAGTTTGCAACCAATGTTCCTGGTGTTTTCGCTGCCGGCGACTGCCGGCGCGGCCAAAGCCTGGTGGTGTGGGCTATCAACGAGGGTCGCGGCGCGGCGCGGGAGTGCGACCGTTACCTTATGGGACAAACGAACCTACCCTGATCCTGAGCGGTACCCCGGAAACATTCGTTAGGGAACCGTTGATTCTATCCAATCAGTTTTCCTCGCTAGCCGGACAAATCCGCGACGCGACGGCGTCACCTGCGTCAAGCTAGGTCCTATGGGCGCCAAAGCTTACCCAAACGTGGGTCTTTTATGCCACTGTAACTGCATTTAGTTAGTTCGCTAGTGTTCCCGATTTGGATTGTCAGCGGTGTCAAGTGACAGCCCCAATCTGTCATTTGCAACGACTTTCTTTTCCAAATTTGGCTTGCGATGCTCCAATTTTGCCCGTCGAGATTTTGGCACTGGGCTTGCTGTTTGTTTGCGTGAAGGGGTCCATCAAAACGGACGAATGTTTCCTGGTTGAAGTTTCCGGAGTCAAATATGAAGCAGAACGCAGCAGATCAACATGCGTCATCGGTGGAATTCGACAATCCCGACTCTGCGGAGAAAACGGCTTTGCAAGATAGCGATTGGTGTTACGCCAAAGAGCTTCGTACCTTGGGACAAGCGTTGGAAGCGCATCAGATATCGGCCGTCGAACTTGAAATTGACAGCGGGGTTTACTTTGTACACGGTAAAGCCACCCCTTTGAGACCCGGGCAAACGTCGCTTGGTCGATTGGTTCGTGATTTTCTTTTCGGAGCGGGCGCGAGTTCCATTGCCAAAGACGGTAAGGACGTCACGCTTCGTTATACGACCAACGAAATTCAGCAGCTCGATGAGGAGGGACGAGCGAAACGTACGGACCCGAGCAAAACGCCCGACCCATACAGTTTATCGCAGCTTCTGCGCGGTGCCGGCGCCTATTTGGATAACCGGCACGAAACAAAGCTCGTAGGAGTCACGGTCAACGATCGATGGGTTACGCTGCGCTGCCGGACGGCGGAGGGACGCCTTGAACAGGCGAAGGAAGACATTGGGTATTTTTTTAATTATTGGGTCAAAATGTATTTGCGGCGGAAGAATCGAAGCCATGTAAAGCCCGCCAGCGATCCCACACTAGTCGTTACGTGGGAGGGAATAAAAAAACACAACCCTAGCTACTGAATCGGTTTCCTCGTTAAGTCCCAAGTTCCCCGCGGGCAACTGTACTCATTATCAGCCTCCCTAGCGATTGGTCGGTTGTCGCGCCCATGATAGGCGTTTGAAAACCGCAACCCAAAGCTATGGGTTTTCCCGCGTAGATTTTCTTTTCAATGGAGCAGCCAGCTCCGGTAATGTTGACCAAGACCCGGCAGCGAGGCTGGTTTCAGCTTAGCGCTGATTGAACTGCTGCTGGCGTAGTCTATCGAGGTCCTGCTGAACTTGGCCTTTGCGGAGCTGATCCTGGAGCAGATCCATCTGCTGCTGGCGCTGGATCTCCCGAATCTGTTCTTGCTGTCGGTACTGGTTTTGCTCTCGCTGAGTCTGATTAAGCTGTAATTCGTTTTGTAGCCGCTTAATCTGCTGCTCGTTTTTGATTTGATCTAATTGCTGCTGGGACTGGTTAATCTGCGGCTGCTGCTGTGGCTGCGGGTCGTCTTGCTTGCGCTCCTTGATTCGATCTAGCTGTTGCTGGGCCTGATTCAATTGCTGATCACGCTTGAGGGTTTCGATTTGCTCCTGTTTGCGGAGCTCATTTATTTGCTCCTGTTGCCTTACCTTCGTTTGCTCCTGGCGGATATCCTCCGTCTGGTCTGCGGCCGCCAAAATCATGGGAGAAAAGAGCAGGAGGTTCACGACAAAAATCATTGCAGTCATGTAGCGCATTGAAACAACCTCATTTTCAGCGTGCCAGGGGCATCCTTGAATTGCAATACCGCCTGCGCCTTTTTCCTTGGCCGGGATTTTGATAGAAGACAGCTCAGAATCCGCGAAGGGAGAAATCTATGGGCTTTATGATTGATGGCAGGTGGAGCAACGATGATCAAATCCCGACCGATACCAGCGGCGCCTTTGTCCGCGCGGATTCGCAATTTCGCAGCTGGATCACAGCCGACGGAAGGCCAGGAGCTTCGGGCGAAGGCGGATTTAGCGCCGAGCCCGGACGTTACCATCTCTTTGTTTCGCACAATTGCCCCTGGGCGCACCGGACGATTATTTTTCGCCACTTAAAGAAGCTCGATGACATTATTTCAATGTCGGTGGCGGATCGGCCCAAAACAGAAGGATGGGCCTATTCACAAGTTATAGACGAATTCAAACCATGTGCCGATGGTGTGTTTCGTCTCTTTCAGGTCTACGCCGCCGCCGACCCCGAGTACACGGGCAAGGTAACCGTCCCAACACTGTGGGACCGCGAGCGCGGCACCATCGTCAACAATGAATCATCGGAAATCATCCGGATGTTCAATTCGGCGTTCGGCGCGTTTACCGACGTGCGCTACGATTATTATCCCGAGGTGCTGCGTGCTGAGATCGACCGCATTAACGAATTCGTTTACAGCCATCTAAACAACGGAGTTTACCGCGCGGGTTTCGCCCGCAGTCAAGAAGCCTACGACGAAGCCGTGCGTAAAGTTTTTCTCTGCCTGGACACGTTGGAGAAACTGCTTGGCGAACGGCGTTACCTCGCGGGAAATCGCATTACTGAAGCAGATTGGCGCGCTTTTCCGACACTGTTAAGATTCGATCTGGTCTATTATAGCCACTTCAAATGTAACTTGAGACGCATTCAGGATTACCCAAATCTAACCAATTACCTGCGCGAGTTATGCCAGTGGCCGGAGATCAAAGAGACCTTCGATCTGCAGAAAATAAAGGAAGGCTATTATAGCCAGCGGAACGTAAACCCGACGGGGATCGTGCCAGTGGGCCCGACACTCGACCACCTTCAGTGGCCTCACGACCGAGAGCGGCTGCGCGCCGCGGCGTGACGCCGAAACCCACGGTCATATTCTGTTAACGCTCTGGGGGCCCACCTTTTCGATGGTGATGCGGCAAATGACCCGGCGCTCATTCTTCATCTTTTCGCGATATTCGTCCCAATTCTTATGCTCGCCTCGCACCTGGCGATACCAATAAATTAAAATATCCATGGCTTCCGGCAAATCAATGACCTCGGCGGTGCCATGGATCTGAACAAATTTCGAGCCGCTATATTGTTCGCCGAAAACTAAAAGAGAGACTCGGGGATCTCGCCGAAGGTGTTTTACTTTATGGGTTGTACCCCGTGATGTAACAATGACGCGCCCTTGCGAGTCGATTCCCGGTGTCACCAAGGTCATTTGCGGCCAACCATCTTTTTGCCGGACTGCGATACAAGCGCGGTGATTTTTTTGCAAAAATTCCTGTGCTCGTGCGATGTCCATAAAATCCTCCTGAGCCAAGATTAACCGTGCCCGTTGGCGCCCCAAAGTCGGCCGTCGATCCATAGTTTCGCCAATTCCAATGCGTAGAAGTTAGCTTGCCTCCGAGTCTCAAACGTTGCCCGACGACGGCCAAAGATCGGAATTCTCTTCGTCACCTTGCCGTCTACGACAACCACTGTCGCCTCAGCCACCCACCCGCGGGATGAAGTTTGCCGGGAGTGAAGCTCAATCTGATGCCCGCGATAGGAATTTTCTCTCATCCGCTCGACGTACTTCGCTGGAACGGAAAGCGAAGTTAGATGGCGCACTTCCCGCCATTCAATTTGATGCCCAGCTTGGCGAGGGCCTCGGTAACAGGAATATCGGCGCCAAGGCTTTTTCCCACTTCGGCCGCCAGTGGCAGATCCTTGTCGTAGAGATTGGTGCCCGCATTAAATTTCAAATCTCCGCCGGAAAGATCGTAGCGCATTTCCCAACGTTCCAAAACGTGAGCCGATTTGGTTTTTTGCATCAGATCGAGCGCGGCCTTGGCGCTGATCCCTCCCGCTTTGGCGATTTGCAGCGCCTCATAAACGATCAGTGCTTCGGAGGCAGTAACCATGTTCTTGAAAAGTTTGGTTACATTACCGGAGCCCAAAGGCCCCATGTAGACCGCATCCTTGGCCATGTTAAGCAGATGCGGCTTGGCACGCTCGAAGAGCGCTTTTTGCCCACCGACCAAAAAGGTGAGCCCGCCCTCGCGCACCGCGCTGGGCACTGCCGTCATGCAGGCGTCGATGACATAGACCCTTTTATCCGCTGCGGCTTGGGCAACCTTATTTGTCGTCGCCGGACGGATAGTGCTGTGCAGTAATACCAGCGAGCCTGGGGACGCGCCTTCCAACACTCCATCCTCACCCATTACGGAGGCGAGGACTTCCTGGTCCGTGCGCACCACCACATCGATTATCGTTGCAGCTTGGGCGACCGCTTTAGCCGATGGGGCGGTTTGCGCGCCCTCGCGACGAGCAGCCTCCATTGCCGTGGGTGCAATATCAAACGCCGTCACTTGAACGTTGGCCAATTTCAAACGTGAGAGCAGTGCGCTTCCCATGGCGCCGGTTCCGACGAAACCGATTTTTTCCATACAGTCCTCCTTGGTGTCAGCGGTAGTCAACAAAAGCTAAGCTCTGGGCAACATCGTTCAGGATTCGAGCATTTATCTTCCTTCGCTGTTCAAGCTGGGCATCACATACTGGGTAAAAAGATTTAGCGAGCGCAAGCATTCGGCATGGGAAAGATCACCGAAGGCAAATTGTCCCACGATGTACGTCGCGCCAGAAATTGTGAGTTGGTTTTCGAGAAATGCACTAACGGTTTCTGGACTGCCGGCGATGCCCTGACCGGTTTTGATGATGCCATCGAAATCCGCGGGCCGCGGGTGGGCCGGCGCTCCACCGCGAAGCGTGTACAAATGGTAAAAACTCCGGTGCCACACGGGGTAGGCGCGCCGCGCGACTTCCAGTGCTTTTTGATCGGTTTCCGCAACCACGATGAAGCGGCCAATGCCCATTTTGGGCAGGTCATCAGTTTCTCCGGCTGTTTCCCGCCAGACTTGACGATAGCGGTCAGTGAAGCCGCGCGTGTCAGCGGCCGAATCAAGGCTTACGATGTTGAGCTTACGGCGCGCCGCGCCGTCCGCGCTTGTTACGGAATGGACTCCATACCAGATTGGCGGGTGGGGCTTCTGTAGGGGTTCAACTTCCAAGATATAGTTCTTGAATGAGAAGAACTCTCCATGAAAGTGGACTTTGCCCGTCGTCAGACCTTCCAGGATAATTTCTAGTGATTCCCGGTAAATCCGCTCCGCCTTCCCAGAATCCTGGCCATAGAGCGTGATCTCCATAGGCGAAGCACCGCGGCCGAAGCCGATGTCAAGACGGCCACCGCTCAGTTGATCGAGCATACAAATCTCTTCGATGAGCCGGATTGGATGATGCAGCGGCAGGGCATAGACCAACGGTCCAAAGCGGAGCCGGCGCGTACGTTGAGCGATTGCGGCGAGGAAGACGCTGGGTGCAGGAGCCATGCCGAGGGGCGTAGCATGGTGCTCGGCGAGATGGTAGGCGTAGAAACCCGCCCGCTCATAGGCCTCGATAAGTTGCAGCCTAGTTTCATAGTAATCCTTCAATGGCAGATCGTTCCGATCCAAATGATCGAATACACCGAATTCCATACAATTGCGCCAAAAGGGGAAGACGTTCAGCGAATCTATAGAGGCGCGACTATTTTTACAAGGAGGAGAGCCGCCAAGCTAGGTTTGGAGACTCACCACACTGCGTCTTTCGGTCTGATGTGCAGGGCCTATCGGCGAATACACGTGTGGTTGGTCGCGGCATAAGTTTTGCTGAAATTGCTCATGTCATTTGGAGCCGCGCGTAGGACGAGCGCTGCAGAAAGGTGAAGGAATTCCGGGACGCCATAGTTGGAGGAATTGCTATGCGGTCGCTAACAGTCTTGATGTTGCTGTGCCTGTTGTCCTTGTTTGTCACGTATCAGCAAACTTCTCCTGCGACTACAGAACCGACGGTGGCTGCAGGACTGAAAAAGCAAGCCAAAGAGGCATATGATGCCATGTCGATTCATGCCATCTACTACAAAGACAAATTGCGCCAGGATCTCAAGGAAGCTACGATATTATTCGATCAGGAAATTCAAGCCTTAGCCAACAAAATGAGGGAAGCGAGCAGGGACGTCCGGGACCAGTTTTCAACGGCAGTAAATGAATGGCGTGGCCAAAAGGAAGTCTTGAAAGGGAGGCTCAAAGCCATGATAACGACTTGCGTTGAGGCCTGGGAAGCCGCCAAAAGAGAGATCGGAAAACGGATGGAAAGTTCAAAAGAGTCATACGCCCCTCCCAGTCGTGCAAATTCCTAATTAATTCCCTCCTATTTCGATTAAATAACCCCCGGCTAGTTAACCAAACAGGGGCCCAAACGTCTAAGTAGTAGCTACTTAGTTTTACGGCAGTGTAACGTAATGGCGCATGACCAAAGAAGGTCGAGGAACTGCGAAATTATGAAGCCGATTCGAACCCGCGCGAAGCTTGTAATTGCTATCATTGTTTCCATGCTAGTTACAAACTTGGGGCAGTACGCCGTTGCGGGACAGGCCCGTGCTTTCCGGGACGATGTTCCCGGGCGCTCAAGAGGAGGCCAGCGCGTCGATTCACGCCAGAGTGAACGGCTGTACGCGATCATGGCACCTTTGCTTCGAGTGATGGACAATCCCGAAGACCCGAGAAATGTCCGGGTAAGTATCACAGATGATCCGCAGATCAACGCGGGCAATGCCGGTGGCGGCCAGTTTGTTGTCACACGAGGATTACTGGAACAGGCTAGCGACGACCAATTACGCGGTGTGCTGGCTCATGAGATCGCCCACGAAGATCTGGGCCACGTGGCGAAGTTGCAGATGTTGGGGACCGGTTTGAACCTCGGGGTCGCGCTGCTGGAGAGATTTTTCCCAGGAAGCAGCGCCATCACACCCCTCGCTGGAAGTTTAATTGCAAATAGTTACAGCCGCTCCGAAGAGCTGGCGGCGGATCAACACGGCGTCGAATTATTGCGCCGCGCCGGATACTCAAAGCAAGTAATGATCAACGCCCTTACTTGGATCGCCAATACGCCGGGCGGTCAGGCAGGGGGTGGGTTTCTTTCCACGCACCCCGCCACCGCAGAAAGAATTCAAGCCTTGAGACGCATGGCGTAGCCGGGCGTTGTTCGCTGCTATCTTTGGCGCCCTTGCCGGGATCAAGTCGATGCCCGCGCAGGTCTCGCAATCCATCGCGCCGAGAAGAAAAGAATCAAATATATCGGCGCCATCCAGAAATACCAGAAATCGTTCGGCACATGCAATTTCGACCACAGGATTCCGCCATTGATCAGTATATGAATGGTAATGATCAAGCGGCGTAGAATCCGACTAGAGCTCCGTGAGAGCCACACCGCGCATTGAATGACAGCAGGCAACAGCACGATTTGATCGAAGGTCCAAACGAAACTAGCCGTGACTACCGCGACTAAAAGGACGATCGGCAACTGCTCGCGCCAATCCCAGGATTCGGCGTGTCTTCGCCAATACCAAAACATCCATGCTGCACCTGCGACCGACGGCAACCAATGCACCCAACCCCCGCGATCGACAAAAACTCTCAACACCGTGCCCAAACTTGGGGTCGCCCAATATAAGGGCGGGTGGACGTCGTGGCTTTGGACGAGATCCATGTATTGAGAATAAATTGCAGGATCGAAAAATAACGGCGCCGTGCCCGTAACGATGACGCCGATAAGCCATCCTCGGAGGAACTTCCACCGTCGCTCGCGGATGGACCAGGCAGCGATCGCAAGCCAGAAAAGGTAGATCAAGTGGGGTTTAATTGAAACCAGAGAGAGGTTGAGCCCCGCGGAATCCCAGGCGTGTCGTTTCACTGAATGGAGAAACAAGATCAGTCCCAACAAGATCAAGCCGCCGATTTGACCTTGTATAAGCAATAAATACGTGGGCGCGAAAGTCAGCGCAGAAAGCAGAGGCCAGCATGTGCTTCGCGGCGCGCCCCCGTAGGTTTGCCAAAGGACCCGCGCACAGACGAAAATAATCATGAAATGAATCACGAACCAGAGGAATTGGCCGGTGTTGTAGTCCAGCAAACCGAGCGGCGCGATGAAAAAAAGAGTCCCAGGAGGGTTCCACATGAGAAGCGCCTCATTTTTCGACCAACCGACCGTTCGTTGGAGCTGGAGCA
>Ga0209684_1000108_pt1 | contig 14911 bp, 16 predicted proteins | sample PanSoiPlot6MoBio_FD_188322 | JGI IMG/M metagenome (GOLD analysis project Ga0209684, IMG submission 188322) | Tropical forest soil microbial communities from Panama analyzed to predict greenhouse gas emissions - Panama Soil Plot 6 MoBio (SPAdes)... | ecosystem: Environmental > Terrestrial > Soil...
TCATGGTGCCACCCAATCAACTTTTGCGCATGAGTAACCCTACCACAAGACCTACGCCGGCTGCGATGCCCACCGCGCTCCAGGGATTTTCCCTGACGTAATCATCAGCGATTTCGGCGCACTCTTTCGATTTCTTGATTACCACCTGTTCGGCATCTGCGAGCGCTTTCTTACCCTCAATTACGCTCTGCTCGATCTTCTGCCGCGCCACGGCGATCTTCTCCCCGGCCTGGCTAGTGGTGGCTCTCAGTAGCTCTTCGGCGTCCCCGATTATAGTTTTTAACTCCCCCACGAGCCTCTCCATGGTTGTCTCACCGTCCATAAAACCCTCCTTCACTCCATGCCTAGATTGAGGCCATGATAAACACAGCAAAACGCCTATTCAAGAACCGCTGCTAAATTGGGGTAACCGACCTTACGTTGATTTACAGATTTTCTTTTCATAACATAAATCGATTAGTAATGACTACCTTTAAGATTTACGGAGGAATTCGATGGTATTGGGTTTAACCTCGATGCGGGCAATTGTGCTCGCGGTCTTGATCGCGCCGTCGCTATGCCAGGCTCAGGATGCAAAGGTGATAGAAGGGGCGAAAAAAGAGGGCCAACTCGTTTACTACACGACGATGACCCTGGATCAAAGCAAGCATACGGTAGACCAGTTCGAGAAGAAATATCCATTTCTGAAGGTTACGCTCTTTCGGACGGGGGGCGGTCCCATCCTCAATAAGATCCTAACCGAGGCCCGGGGCGGCAGGTATGATTGGGACGTGGTGGTGGGAAGAGGAGAAATGGTAATACCGTTGATGGACCGAAAGTTGTTGGCTTCCTATCGTTCTCCGGAAAGCAAAATGATCGATGCCCAGTTGGTCGACAATGAGGGCTATTGGACCGCCTATTATGTCAACAGCTTCGTGCTTGGTTGGAATACCAAGCTGGTTAAACGAGATGACGTGCCGAAAACCTATGAGGCTTTGCTCAATCCTAAATGGAAGGGTGGGCAGATTTCCCTTGATACCGAGGCCTATGGCATGGTTGAAGGTCTTAAACGAGCATGGGGGAAAGAGAAAGCGGTCGCCTATTTCAAAAAACTCGCGGCTTTGGATCCGGTTTTAAAGCGTGGCAACACCGAGAGAGTCCAGCTTCTAGTGGCGGGGGAATACCCTCTGATCATCGCCTACAATCAGACCATCCAGAGAATGACCTCGCGGGGCGCGCCTGTTGACTGGATCCCTCTCGAACCGGCCGCCACCCAGGTGAATCCGGCCATGATCGCCGCCAAGGCGCCTCATCCCAATGCGGCGCGGCTTTTTTACGATTACATTCTTTCGAAGGAAGGGCAGGAACAGCTGCGAGGGTACCAGAGAATTCCGGTACGAAAAGACGTGGAGCCCGACCCGCCGCGGCTATTCAGGGGATTTAAGTACGTGATCGAAAACCCGGAAGACTATAGAGACTTTGACGCCACGGTGAAGCAATACCTGGAGATCTTTAAGCTGCGCTAGGAAGGGTAGCGGGGGACGAGGCAATAGGTAAAGAGTGGGTTTTAACCTCGCACCTACAAACACTCCGTGCCACTGCCTATTGTTCGAAGGGATTTTTCAGCACCACCGTTTGTTCCCGGCCGGGACCGACGGAGACCAAAATCACTTCCGTCGCAAGGATTTCCTCAATCCGGCGAACATACTTCTGCGCGTTTTTCGGCAGATCGGAGAATCTTCTCACAGCGGACAGAGGCTCATCCCAGCCGCCCATCTCCTCTAGGACCGGCTGCGCAAGACTCATGACTCTAAGGCTAGCGGACATTTCGTGGTGTAGCTCGCCGTCGCAACGGTAGGCAGTACAGATCGGGATTTTTTTGAAGCCGGTCAGAACGTCGAGTTTGGTAAGCGCAATGCCGGTGATGCCGTTGACCCGTACCGCGTGCCGCACTCCCACCGCATCGAACCAGCCACACCGCCGTGGCCTTCCAGTAGTTGCGCCGAATTCTACTCCCTCACGTTTGAGGGTCTCGCCCTCGGGGCCGTAAAGCTCAGTAGGGAACGGACCGCTTCCTACGCGGGTCGTGTACGCCTTCGAGATGCCGATGACTTGATGGATATGTTGCGGCCCTACGCCCGCGCCACTCAAGACTCCGCCGGCCACTGTAGTCGATGAGGTTACGTACGGGTAAGTGCCATGATCGACGTCCAGGAGCGTCCCCTGCGCTCCTTCGAAAAGCACTCTCTTGCCCGCGCGCATCTCGCGGTCGAGCAGGAGACCGGTGTTCGTGATGTGGGTTCTCAGCTTTTCCCGGTAGGCGCCGTAGGCGTCGTGAATGTTGTTAAAATCGAGGGTTTTCTCCTTAAGAATTGCTTTCAGATAGATATTTTTCTCCTCGATGTTGCGCCTTAGCTTCTCCCGAAAGGTCTCTTCTTCAAGGAGATCAATGAAACGGATGCCGACACGCGCTACTTTGTCTTCGTAGGCTGGACCGATACCTCTGCCGGTCGTCCCGATCTGGCCTTCGCCACGCAGCCGTTCACGCGCTTGGTCGATGGCCTTGTGATACGGCATGATCACGTGGGCTTCTTCGCTGAGGCGCAGGAGTGAGTCGTCCTCAAGATGTCCTTGGGCTTTGAGCGCACCAACCTCTTCGATGAGAACCTCCGGATCCACGACAACGCCGTTGCCGATGACGCAGAGTTTATTGGGATGCAAGGCGCCTGATGGAATGAGGTGAAGGACCGTTTTGTTGCCGTCTACGACCAGGGTATGCCCCGCATTGTTGCCGCCCTGGAAACGGACAACGATGTCGGCATCGTCGGTAAATAGATCGACGACCTTGCCTTTGCCTTCGTCGCCCCATTGGGCGCCGATGATTGCGACGTTAGCCATTACAGTTTCACCAATTCCGCCGATACAATTTGCGGTAGAGCGCGCAGTTCCGCGAGCGCTTTTTTGGGAACGACATCATCGACGTGGGTAAAGGAGATGGCGTTTCCGCCTTTTTCGCTGCGTCCCAACTCCATGCCCGCGATGTTGATTCCATTTTTGCCTAGAATAGTGCCCACCGCGCCGACGACGCCGGGAACATCCTTGTTGTGAAGAATCAGAATATAGCCCTCAGGCACCGCTTCAAGATAGAAATTGTTGACCCTTACGATGCGAGGATGTTTGCTCCCGAAGATCGCGCCCTCGACTTCCAACCCTTGGTTCCGACCGTTGGCTTTTACAGTTATGGAGCTGGCGAAATCGCCGGCACGTTCGCCCTTGGATTCCATTACCTGAATGCCTCTTTCCCGTGCCACAAGTGGGGCGTTGACATAGTTAACGCCGGACTCCATCACAGGTGTGAGGAGTCCCTTTAACACGGCCAGTGTCAATGGCGCCAAGCTGTATTGCGTCACCTCGCCGCGATATTCAACCTGAACTTCCTTTGGAAGGCTATCGGCCATCTGTACCAGGAGGCTGCCGAGCTTCTCCGCAAGGGTCAGGTACGGTCGGAGAATTTCCAGGAGTTCAGGACTGACCGATGGAACGTTCACGGCGTAACGGACAACGCCCCGGGCAAGAAAATCAACCATCTGCTCGGCGACGGCAATGGCGACGTTAAGCTGGGCTTCATCCGTGGATGCGCCGAGGTGCGGTGTCGTGATGACTTGAGGCAATTTGATCAGCGGATGATCGGCGGGCGGCGGCTCATCGACATACACATCCAGAGCTGCACCAGCCACTTTGCCTTCCTTGATCGCGTCCGCCAAATCCTTTTCATCCACAATGCCGCCGCGGGCGCAGTTGATGATGCGCACGCCAGGTTTCATCTTGGCGAAGGCCTCTCGATTGATCAATCCTTGGGTGTCCGGTGTCAGCGGCACGTGCACGGTAATAAAATCCGACTTGGCAAATATCTCATCCAAAGTGCCGGGCTCGACCCCCATGCGCGCGATATTTTCGGCGGGGATGAATGGATCGAAGCCCATGGCTTTCATCCTGAGACCGGCGGCTCTTTCCGCGACGATCCGTCCGACGTTGCCGAGGCCAATGACGCCGATGGTCTTGTTGCACAACTCGACTCCGACAAATTTGTTACGGTCCCATTTACCGTCTTTAAGTGAAGCGACGGCCTGGGGGATGTGACGGGCCAGTGCCATCATGAGAGCGATCGTGTGCTCCCCGGTGGTCACATTATTTCCGCCAGGGGTATTCATGACGACGATGCCTTTTTTGGTTGCGGCATCGGCGTCGATATTTTCAAAACCTACGCCGGCGCGGCCGATAACTTTGAGATTCTTGGCTGCATCGATCAGCTCCGCAGTGATGCGAGTTCCGCTGCGGATCACCCAGCCATCGTAATCGGCGCAAATTTTTTTTAGTTCATCCGGTTTGAGCCCCAAGCGGACATCGACTTCGAAACCGCCGGCGCGCTGGAAGACTTCTAACCCCTCAGGGGCCAATGAATCGGAAACAAGAATTTTCATCGACTAGTTCAAAGCCTCCATCAAGACTTCCTGAGCCGCTGCGACACCACGGCCAAATGGAATCTCCGCGCCAAATCTTCTGAGCGCCATTTCCAGCGCCGCAATGGCCGTGATCACGTCGAAGGCCCCCATGTAACCGACGTGGGCGATGCGAATGACCTTGCCCTTGAGCTGGTCTTGGCCTTCCGCCAAAGTGACGTTCATGTGATCGCGCAAATAATCCAAAACCTTGTCCGCGTCGATACCATCGGGCATGAAAATACCGGTCGCGGCCGGGCTCGGATTCTCCGGCGCGAGCAACTTGAGACCTATCGCCGTCGCTGCGGCCCGCGTGGCGCGCGCCATGCGCGCGTGACGCGCGTAAACGCGCTCCAATCCTTCGCGTTCCATCATTGCAAGGGAGGCCCGCAGTCCGAAGATCAACGACACGGCAGGAGTGAACGCGCCCGAGCCTTTTTGCTGGTTTTTCCTTTCGAGATTGAGATCAAAATAGAAGCGGGGAAGCTTGGCCTTTTTGGTTTGTTCCCAGGCGCGATCGCTGAGCCCGATGAATCCCAATCCGGGCGGAAGCATGAGCGCCTTTTGCGAGCCCGTCACCAGAGCATCGATGCCCCATTCGTCTAAAGGCACGGAAACCACTCCCACAGCTGTCACTCCGTCGACAAGGAACAAGGGTCCGTTCTTTGTGAGCTTTGCGATTTCCTTAATCGGATGAAACACGGTGGTGGAAGTTTCGCTTGCCTGGATCATGAGGCCTTTAATATCCGGATGAGCCTTCAGTTGTTTTTCCACGGCATCGACTTTAACCGCTTTGCCCCATTCGACTTTCAGATCAATGGGGTTCAAGCCAAAGGCGTTTGAGATATTGAGCCAACGTTCGCCAAACTTCCCGCCGTTGATAACCAAAACTTTATCGCCAGGAGAAAATAAATTCGCCACGGCCGCTTCCATGGCGCCGGTGCCAGAGGACGCTAAGATCAAGACGTCATTTTGCGTTGCAAAAAGTTTTTGGAGTCCCTGGCGAGCCTCTTCAAAGACTCGGTTAAACTGCGGCGTGCGGTGGTGAATCATTGTCTCCGACATTGCCAAGGAGACTTCATTGGGAATCGGGGTGGGACCGGGGGAGAGTAAATATTGCTTAATCATCGTTTCGTTCTCTAGTTTCCGCTAGATTGCGCGTAATTAGTGAACCCCTGCGCAAAAAAATAGCCTGGACCTCAAGAGACCCAGGCGTTCGGCCATCTCAACGCTTTGCACTCCCTCGTGGTCAATTCCACGTAGACGCCAGTCGCGCAAAACCTATACAAAACTTTAGCTTACAAGCTTTGGCTTGTCAACGATTGCATCATCAGCTAGACACAGAGAGACAATCATTGGAATTGTCGCAGCGGCGGTATTTTCTAACTATAACATGGCGATGAAAGGACTAATTCTTTTCGATATCGACGGTACGCTTACGCGTAGCCAAAACGGCTATATTCCGTTTAACGAAGCGCTGCTCAAAACTTTCGGGATCGAAGGTGATATCCGGACGGTTGTACCTGACGGGAATACCGATCCGCGGATTGTCGAAGATATTTTCCGCACGGCAAATATTGAAATGGAAATTTCCCAGGCGCAGTGGGCGCAATTCGAGGCTAACTTGCGAAGCAGCTATCGCCATTCGGTCCAGCGAGGGACGACGACGGTTCGCGCCCTTCCGGGGACGTTGGATTTGCTCAAGACGCTTTCGGCGCATGGGAGTTTTTATCAGGGCATCGTTACCGGTAACTTCGAAGTGACCGCGCGAATCAAATTGGAAACTGCGGGTCTCAATTCGTATCTGGGCTTGGGAGCATTCGCCGGTGATTCTTCCCATCGTCCCGATCTCCCCGCGATCGCAAAGACGCGTTGGGAGCTATCGCTAGGTAAATCGATTCAAGCGGAACAATGCGTTATCATCGGCGATACGCCCAACGACCTCGAAGCCGCGCGGCACAATCACATGAAGTGTATTTTGGTGGGGACGGGAAGATACCCCTTGGAAGAGCTGATGTATTGGTATCCAGACGCCTACCTGTCGGATCTGTCGGACACGGCGTTGGTGCTAGACACAATTATGAGTCTCTAGCGAAGAAAAAAGCCGTTTCAGGTTCAAAGTTCCAGGTTCAACGTATTAAACTCCGGGTTCGACTTTGAACGTCGTTCTTCCATCATTGTGGCTTAAATAATGACGTACTCATGAGGTGACAGCATGAACTATCGGAGTATAGGAAAAACCGGCCTAAAAGTCTCTGAAATAGGCTTTGGTTGCGGCAACAACGCTGTCTTGATGGTCAAAGCGAGTTACGAAGAACAGTTAAACGCCGTGCGCCATGCCCTCGACCGCGGCATTAACTACTTCGACACGGCCTTCGCTTACGGTTTGGGAAAGTCGGAGGAAAATCTGGGACGGATATTAAACGAACTGAAAGCTCCAGCTGTGGTCTCGACCAAAATTCGACTCGAGGCTGAGGCTTTAGCCGATCTTAAAACGGCGACGATTCGGGCGATCGAAGCAGGACTTCAGCGATTGCAAAGAGACAACGTGGATTTCATCCAATTACATACGCGAGTGACAATGGAACGAGGTAGCGGAAAGCGCTTTAGTTTGACGCCCGAAAATGTACTCGGGCGTAATGGCGTAGTTGAAGGATTCAAAGTTATGCGAGACCGCAAAAAGGTCGGATACTTTGGTTTTAGCGGCCTCGGTGATACCAAAGCGCTGCATGAGCTAGTGGACAGCGGCGAGTTTCATGCGTTTCAGGCATACTACAACTTACTCAATCCGAGCGCCGGCCAGCAGGTTACGCCAAGCTTTAGCGCGCTTGACTACGGCTTGATCATCGATCGCGCCGCTGCCCAGGGGATGGGTGCCTTCGTCATCCGCGTATTGGCGGCCGGTGCTCTTACATCCGATCCCAACGCCGGTGGTGGCAGCAGCCCGGAGCCGCTCTCCCCAGGCTCGGATTATTCTCTTGATCTCGACCGCGCCGAAAAAGTAAAGTCCGCTCTGAATGTTCGTGGCAAAGAACTGGCTCAGGCTGCGATGCGTTTTGGCTTGATGAAATCCGAAGTTTCCACGGTGTTGGTAGGGTTTTCTAAAACGTCGCACATAGATGAGGCCGTCGCCTGCTCCGGCGCGGGTGGATTGTCTCACGAGGAAATGGCAAAGATGAGAAAACTTTGGGACAACGATTTTGAGAGGTTGTCAGTTTAAAATAATCGTGCTGGCCCGAATAAAACATCAAATTACATAAAGGAGGATGATATGCCGGTTGTTCAAGTTTATCTCTACAAGGGAAGGTCGAGAGAGGTGAAGAAAGAACTCGTAAAGAGAATCACCCAAGACTTCCAAGAGGTCGCCAACATTGCGCCCGAGTCGCTGCATATCCTTTTTCATGATATGGAAAAGGATGATTGGGGAAACCGGGGCACACTCGCATCTGAGCAGCCGCCGAGATAGCACTTTTGTCAGAAACCGATTTCACTCGTTAGCAGACTGTTAAAAGTGCTGAGTTTTATCCTTCGATTTATCCGTTAGTGCTGGGCCATTGGAAGCAAGTGAGTCGGTTTTTAGCGGGCTGCGAGATTGATCGGTGGTGAGAGCGATCGCCCGCATTTACAAAAATCCATCGAATGCTGCAAAGTTGGTCACCTAAGGTTTGGTAATCGGGCGAAGACCGATCGTCTTCTGTTCGCGTCGCAATCTTTTTCTCACCTCTGCCTTAGGAGGCTATATGAAAAAGCTCCGCAAGGTCGTGATCGCGGCTCTGGCGTTGGCCTTTCTCGCGATTGTTTCCGGATTTGTTCACGCCCAAACTGAGCCCTTTTATAAAGGAAAACAGATGCGCATCATCGTCGGGGCGTCGGCGGGAGGATTCTATGACCGCAGGGCGCGGCTGCTGGCGCGCTTCATACCCAAGTATGTTCCAAGCAATCCGAGCGTAATCGTACAGCCCATGCCGTGGCGGACTCCCTCGCCAAATATGCGGCTCGAGCATGTGAGGACTCTGCGTGAAGCCTTTATGAAAACTGTAAAAGCCCCAGCGTTTGTCGCGGAAGCAAAGAACAAGAAGCTCGATATCGACCCAAGCAGCGGCGAAGACGTGGAGATGTTAGCCAGAGAAGTGATGTCTCAACCGCCAGAGGCGGTTGAGCGGTTGAAGAAGCTTATGGGGAAATAGTGTTGGTGTTCGTTTCGAAAGCCACTTGTGGAAACTTCATTAGCAGCCCTTCACCTGGCCCAGAGGCCGTCCTGAGCCTAGCGAAGGAGCGAACTTGGCCTTCCTAATGAACGGCCCTTTTTCACCGTCTGTTGATGGACAAGTGCAAGCTCCGCAATACTTGTAAATTCTCTCTCCACAATGCTACGGTCAAAAAACCATGGAGCAAGCACAGACTCAAACAACCAGCGTAGATATCACGGTAACGAACTCTTGGACCCGCTTGGGCGCGACTGCCGTGGCCCACATGACCGAACATCTCTACGTGGGGGTCATTACCGTCGCGCTTCCCGTGATCGCCTCGGCCATGGGGTTGTCGATGGCCCAGATCGGCTCGCTGGTTTCCACACGGTCCCTTGTGGCCGGGATTGTTAATCTTCCATCAGGATTTCTCGCCGATGCGATAAGACGTCGGACCGTTTTGCTCGGTGTGTGTCTGGTCTTTTTAGGACTTGCGAGCCTGCTCATGAGCTTCGCGCAAAGCTTCTGGTCATTGATGGTTTTTATGGCCATCGGCGGGCTCGGCTCTGGGAGCTTTCACCCGCAATCGATTGCCATTCTGTCAACGGCTTATCGCGAGCGCCGCGCCTTTGCTTTAGGAATTCACGACAGCGCGGCCAATTTGGGCGAGGTTATTGCGCCTCTTACCATAGGCGCGCTGCTCGCCTACACGGATTGGCGCACAACACTACAAATCTGGGCGCTGCCGGGATTGATCGTGGGCATTTCCTACGCGATGTTTTTTCCGGAGGCCAACCGCCGGGGCCATCGCGGTGCGCGATGGCAGCGTTTGTTACCGAAAGAGTTACTCAAGAACCGAGATATTCTCGTCATGTTTCTTGTCTCGGTTTTCAGGACGCTTGGCCAAAGTGCGCTGACCGTGGCCTTGCCTTTGTACCTCACGTTACACTTAAAATTGTCAGTGGCGGTTATGGGCCTTTATATCTCCACATTATTTTTCTTCGCGGGGATCTCGCCGTCGATTTCGGGTTGGGTTGCCGACCGAATCGGGCGGATGTCACTGATCATTATCGGATCAGCACTCGCGGCACTATCTGTGGTCGCGCTTCCTCATTTACCCGCCGGAATTCCGCTTGGGATCGGGTGCGCCTTCGTCGGAGGCTTGCTTTGGGCCTTACGGCCCGTGATCTTTGCCGCCGCGATGGAAATGGTTCCGCCGGAGTTATCGGGCACCACGGTAGGGTTGCTTTACAGCGGCAATATGGGGCTTTCGTTTTTGGCACCGCTCACAGCCGGCTTAGTCGCCGATGCCTATGGTTTACCCACGACCCTGACCTTTATTGGTATTTTTCCGCTCCTGGCCTGCGTCATGCCGTTATTTTTTCTACGTCGAAAACAAGCATGATTACGATGCGCATTTTGGCCTTCATGGCGAACCGCAAAGAAATAATTTCAAGGTTTGATGTCCTGCAGAAACCAATCGGTGGGTATTTCGTGACCTAGGCCTCTTTGTTTGGCTCCTTTATAGGCGCAGTAGCCCATAGCGGCGAACTGTACGCCGGTGCCGACGTTGTTCAAAAAGAAAGTAATTTGCTTGTGGTTGGCGCGGCTCGGAGCCTTGCCGGCGATGAGGTCGGAAATTTCAGGATAGCGGGTCCAATTACGCGGCTTTTCGCGCCGTACTCCTGGCATGTCGTCAACAACGCCGGGTGGCTGGTAGTGCTGAATGCCGCCAAAATTCGTGTGAATTGCGATCACATCGCATTTCTCCAGGGCCGTTATATCGGTCTCGAATTCTCGGATCGAGTTGTAGTGCATGCCGGCTTCAAGCAAATCGGTTGAGAAGACAGGTCGGGATGAATTCGTTGCACTACAAATCACATCGCATCCTCTTATTGCTTCTTGGACGCTGGCGACCGATTCACCGGGTATGCCGGTTTCTTGGGTCATGGCTGCGACGAATGCGTTTCGGTGTTCGGTGTTAGGACTGAATACCTTGACTTTTTTGATGGGCAGCACGGAAGTCATGAACCGGTAGTGAGCGCGTGCTTGGCCTCCCGAACCAATGAGGCCAAGAACTTCGGAATTTTTGCGCGCCATGACTTTCATAGCGAGCGCGCTGGTGACTCCGACTCGGACCTGCTGGATGAAACCATCCGGCATGATCGCCAACAGCTCGCCAGTCTCCGAGCTAAAGAGCTGGACAAGGCCGACAAACATTCCATTGGCGAGCGGGATCTTTTCCAAACGCACCGAACCGTGGAGGTTTTGCTCCTGGACGACGTCGGAGGTGACACGCAGAGCCAGCACCCCGAGTTTGCCGACCCCACCGTCGACTGATTTAAAGCTGTACGTGGACTGTGGGAGCGAGTGCGGCAGATACGAGTGACAGGTAGGCCGGTTCACCGCGCGGCTAACGGCCTGTTCCCGATAGGAATCTTCCATGACATCGAGACATTCCTGTACTTGGAGCGCTTTCTGAACGTCACTGTTGCTGAGAATAAGCACCATGGGTTTCTCCCTTTTGACGAATATCAAGCTAGCTGATCAGTGTGGCGTTGTCCAATAATTGTCCGAGACATCGCTGGTTCTCTATCTACGATTCTTCGAGACTTCATGATGCGGAAACTGCAACTCATCAAGGGAAAAAGGGACAGACGCGACGCAGATTTTGAAATTTTCAGCGGCGATAATGTTTTTGCTCAGCTAATCGATGCGAACCATCGCCGCATAGACAGGATCGCGGCGCTGCTTAGGCGTTATGAGCCCGTAACCTTACCAAGGCTGGCTTTGCTTTGTTGGATTAGAGTTCCCCTAAGTACCAAATACGACAGTTTGCCGTATGAAAAATCCAGCAGGGCTAATAAAGTTTCTACCCTTTCTGCCGATGAAAAACTTATCAAATCAAACTTTTTACGAATGATGGCTGCTTGGTCTTTTCGGCCAATCGTTCCAAGTTACATTTAGTTTAGGGAGATCGAATGGAAGAGCGCATAGAAGTCACGGCAGCCCGTAAGTGCTCAGCCAGCGGCAGTCCGGAGCTTTTGGCCACTTCCGTGGCCGACATTATGACGACCAGATTAACTACTCTCTCTCCTCATCACACCTTTGGGGAAGCCGTCCAATTGATGGCAAATTCGCCTTTTCGACACTTCTTGGTGATCAATGCTGACAGAACCCTTGCGGGGGTCTTCTCAGACAGAGACGTGCTGCGAGCTTTGGGACGGACGCCTAACTGGCAGGCCAAAGCCGTCAGCGGTGTGATGACGCGCTACGTCGTCACGGTTAACCCCAAGACCCCTCTCTCGATTGCGGCGATGCTGATGCTGGAGCGACGGATCAACTGCCTGCCGGTTGTTGACGACGATCGAAAAGTTTGCGGTATTCTTACTTCCACAGATCTCCTGAGCGTCTATCAAAAAATGCAAGCATCATTGGAAGCGGCACAAAATGGAACGGCGAGTTTACCTTCATCATGTGATCGCCTTCCAGCAGAGACGAAAGAGCATGGCTATGAAACAAGATAGTGAAATCATTTTCGACTCGCAGTCAACGAGCCATCAGCGCGATGCAGCTCAAAAGGAGCATTGCGTCGGCGATGTAATGACGCGGGAGGTTGTCAGCTTGAGTCCCCATCATACGTTCGAGGATGCGGTCAACTTGATCTCTAACCGTCACTTCCGTCATTTCGTAGTGATGGCTAACGGACAGATCGTGGGGATAGTTTCCGATCGCGACGTCCTGCGTGGTCTAGCGCGCACCGATAACTGGCAAAAGAAGCAGGTAAGCGAGTTCATGACTCCAGAGCCGATTACAGTCAGACCCGAGTCGTCTTTGTCTGTCGCCATCGCCAAGATGCTCGATAAGAAAATCAATTGTCTCCCAGTCGTTGCCAATGATGGCACGGTTTGCGGGATACTCACTTCCACCGATCTGTTAAAAGCCTACCAGAAGGACCTGGAATCCCTCGATCTGAAGCAGCGCTGAATCCAGGGTTTTCGAGACTAGATCCAGTTATATCTCCTCAATACTTGATTCCTATTCTGGCGACGCTAGGGTAAGGCGTGCCGTCGAAGATTTGGGTAAAGGTAAAAGCGCAAGCGACGGAAGAAAGCGTCACACAACTTCCTGCCGGGGACTATTATGTCTCGGTTTGCGCGCCGCCACAAAAGGGCAAGGCCAATAAAGCCGTCATAGCTCTTCTTGCCAAATACTTTGTCGTACCAAAGTCGAAGGTCAAAATTCTCCGTGGTCACGCCGCGAAAATAAAGCTTATCCAAGTGGGCTAAAACTGGCTTCGAAAGGCGTGTCCTTGTGCGCTCCCACAGGGTTCCGAACACTCGTAAATCGATTCCTCCGTAGCGTTAACGACGGTGCTTGCGGGCGAGTTTCGGAGCGGGTTTCGCTTCTTCGGCAGTTTCGGCGGCTGACGGATCTAATTTGGGATCAATGTTGTCTCGGATCCATTTAGGGTCCCACCATTCCTTCGGCAGGACGGGCACTCCCTGAAGCAGCGTAGCGAAATGCAAATGATCGCCTACGGCGAGACCGGTCTCGCCGGTCTTGCCGATGATTTGTTTTTGTTTGATGGCCTCGCCTTCCTTGACATCGATCGAACTCAAGTGGCCGTACAGGGTCGAAAGGCCCAAGCCGTGATCGATGATAACCGCATTGCCATATATTCCCAAATCGCCTACGAAGCTTACGACTCCACTATTGGCCGCCTCCACCGGGTATCGCTTGGTCACGGAGAGGTCAAAGCCGAGATGATAGGCGGTATCGATCGCTTGGTCTTGATAGATGTACGTCCTTGCATCGGCAAAATTAGCCTCCACCTTCGAATTGGAAAGCTGCGTGAAAGGACCGCTCCAGAGAATCTTGCTGGCAGTTTTCTGGCCGATGGCCCGTATCTTATCATCGTTTGCTTGGCGCAACGCGTGATTGACTTTGATGAAAACGTCTTTGAAATTTCCCTGGCGTGAGCCCACGTCGTTCAGTAACGGTGCGACTTTGGTCTGGATGAATTCATCGGCAATCGGGATGGTGCTTTTTTTGTATTTGACGTCCTTCAGGGTGTAAGAAAGCTTCATCTGTCGCGTGTTGCCGGCTTTGTCGGTGGCGACCAATACCGCCCTTTCCTCCGGCGGGACATTGTAGGGATGGGCAAAAAAAGCAATGATTGCATTAGGGTCTTTCGTCTGACCTTTGTAGCCGGGGAAAAAATAATTGCCAATCTTGATGCCGCTTTGCACCGCATCGGCAGATGTTTTGTAAACGATCAGGCCGGATCCACCGAAATTGATGTAGGGATCATCGGCTATCAGCTCGATAGTCGGGGGGGTGATATCGATGGTGACGCTTTTTTGCACCACGGTTTCGTTGCCGCGAAAAAAGTTCCATAACGATTTGTCGCGGGCACTGACGCGGAAAACCGCGGGCCCCTCTTTGACACCGGTAAGTTTCGATGAAAGAAGGGTAAATTTCTTTTGCATGGTCGGCTGGTCATAGCTCTCAGTGACCAGCGGTATTTCCGTGCCGCCCGTTGTCAGTGCGACGGAGACAGATTTCAAACCGGCGCCCTGTTCGCTTATTTCGATTTCGATGGGCGCAAGGCCGATGGTGTCAGTGTCCGGTGTGATTTTGATTTGCGGTTTGTGCCATTCAAACTTGGGAATGATGAAGTAGCCGCCGGCGATCAGAACGGCGATCAGGAGCACATAGATGATGTTTCTATTGAAGCCGATGCTCCGGCGGGGCCTGCCGATTTCAAGGGCCGTCATGCTGGTGATACGGAGCTTGGTCGAGACATTTCGCGTCTATACTAACATAAACGTCGCGCCGATTGAAGTTAAACTAAGCGGGAAAATTCCAAAATGAAATGAACTCTAACGAGAGGACCCCGGGAAAACGAAACAAGAACAATGATAATGACTTACAGCATCCCTCGGTCGCTGAAGCTAAAATAGCGATCGTGGCCAATGACGACGTGGTCTAGCACGCGAACACCCATCACCTCGCCCACTTGCTTGAGCCTGCGAGTGATCTCGATGTCTTCTTGGCTAGGGGCAGGATCGCCGCTCGGATGGTTGTGGACAAAGATCACGGCGGCGGCGGATTCGCGAATCACCGGGTTGTAAACTTCACGCGGATGGACCAGTGAGGCGGTGAGGGAGCCTTCAGAAATTTTTACCTCGCGCAGTTTCTTGTTCTTATTGTTCAACAGAATAACGTAGAAAAGCTCCTTTT
>Ga0209684_1000111_pt1 | contig 14550 bp, 14 predicted proteins | sample PanSoiPlot6MoBio_FD_188322 | JGI IMG/M metagenome (GOLD analysis project Ga0209684, IMG submission 188322) | Tropical forest soil microbial communities from Panama analyzed to predict greenhouse gas emissions - Panama Soil Plot 6 MoBio (SPAdes)... | ecosystem: Environmental > Terrestrial > Soil...
GCCAGGATTTTAAATCCGCGCGAGGCACGAGTCATGATGCCCTGGGGATTGGTCTGGTAGACTGCAAACAGCGCAACGACTAGATTGCCCATCGCCCGGGCGCGAACAACTTCGTCGGCGCTGACGATGGCGAACGGCACCGTGCCCGCGCCGATCATGTCAACGGTCGGCGCGCCGGCGCCACCCCCTGTGATCGTCACGTCCAGTCCATGCCGCGCATAGATGCCTTCGACTTCGGCCGCATAGAAGCCGCCGAACTGCGGCTCGGGTTTCCAGTTTAGTTGTAACGTAACCGAGGGGCGGGTTGCGCGGCCCGACGGATCCTTGCCCTTATCACATCCCGTGCATACAGAGACAGTTAAAATCGCAACAACAATTGCTTTCGACAGTTGTTTCACATTTTTAGGTTCTTTCATGTCTCCCGCTTTCCCGCTTCGCTCTTCTCGTTTAAATCGTTCAACCACTGCGCTCAGTTCAAACCGTCACAGACCCCCGAGCTGCCTACTGTTCACTGATTACTGATCACTCTCCACTACCTCCGGTTCCCTGCTCCGCGCTCTTTGCTCCGTGCTATTCCCCAGCTTCAGACGCATGCCAGTGTCTGAGTGCCAAGCGGCTGATCAAGTTGATCACCATGAACAGCGCAATGCCTAGCAGCGATGCCAAGAGCAAGCCCGCAAAAACTTTGTCGACGCGGTTTTGCTGGCGCGAAACTATGATCGAACCGCCAATGCCGGCCCCTGTGATAAATTCACCGACGATGGCGCCTATCACAGCAAGCCCCGCACCAATGCGCAGCCCCGTCATAATATGAGGAAGCGCAAACGGGAGCCGGAGCTTGACTAGTGTCGCCAGACGCCTCGCATCATAGAGTCGAAACAGATCGCGCAGAGCCGGATCCGTGGACAACAAGCCCGTTAAGGTGTTTGCGATAATTGGAAAGATCGACACGATGAAGGCCGACGCAACCACCGTGCGATCCCAGCCGAACCAAATGACCAGCAGCGGCGCGATGGCAATAATTGGCACAGTCTGAAAAAACACCGCATACGGATAAAAGGCTCGCTGTACCCACGGCGCCGACGACAAGGCAATCGCGATCAGGCTGCCGATTGCGATGCTCATGGCGAAGCCTATGAGCGAGGCGTCCGCCGTATCCAACGTCGCGCCCCACAACTCAGGCCAGTCGCGAAGCAGGGATGCGACCACTTGAGATGGCGCCGGAATCAGAAAGGACGGCACCCATCCTTGACGCACGGCGAGTTCCGCAGTCAGGGTTACGGCGATCGCAGGAACGACGGGCGGCAGCACATGGCGCATGAAATAGCGTGCGCTCATACGGATTTCTCCTCGCCACGTTCCAGAGCCTCAAACAAAACTCGCATTTGCCCCGCGAACTGTGGATCGATACGCAGCGCAGCGGTGCGCATTTCCGGCAGCTCAAGCCTGTGGTCAAGGACAATGCGGGCTGGACGGTGAGTCAGCACCACAGCGCGTTGCGCCAAAAAGGTCGCTTCGATGATCGAATGGGTCACGAAGATCACCGTCATCCGTTTTTCATACCAGAGCTGGTGCAGCTGCTCGTCCAGCTCTTGGCGTGTAATTTCATCGAGCGCCGCGAAAGGCTCGTCCAGCAGTAACAGAGACGGATTCGTGACTAACGCCCGAGCAAGGGACACGCGCATCCGCATACCGCCGGAAAGCTCGGCAGGATAACGCGCCATTGCGTCTGCCAATCCGACACGCTCGATGGCATTGGCGGCGGCTGCCAAGCGCTCGGAACGCGTTACTCCAATCAGCTCCAGCGGTAGTGCGACGTTGTTCATAACGTTGCGCCAGGGCAACAGATAGGCATCCTGAAAAACATAGCCGATGCTCCGATGAGCGTTTCTACCGGGGGCAACTTGAACTGAGCCGGAGTCAGGTATGTCGAGTCCCGCAATGATTTTGAGAAGCGTTGACTTACCGCAACCGGAAGGACCTAAAATAGCAACGAACTCACCGGGCGCGATATGGAGATCGACGCCGTCGACGGCGGTCACAGGTCCGGGAAAGACTCGCCGGATGCTTCGCAAATCCACCGCGATACCTGAAAGCGCTGTTGGCGTAACATCAAGCTGCATGGTCAGAGGCTTTTGAGAAACTGCGCGGTGAGGTTTTAGATTTGTTGAGAGGAGTTCGTGTTGGTTCGTTGCGTTTGATCGCTTCGCTCCGAGGTACGGCTTTGCTTGAACGACTTCAACAGTTTCAGCGATTCAAAGGCATTCGAAGACTTCAAATCGTACGTCGCACTAAGTCTTAACCAGAAAAGAGCGCAGTCTAAGTGCTGCGGCGAATAGCGGCGATCGGGGGAGAAGGCTCGTCCCGCAAGATAAACAATTCCGGTCCTCCTTTTTTCCCTTCAACTCATCGGGACCAACGAATCGTATGATTACCTTTAACCTTTCGCTCGGCTAAGTCCTTTCACTGTATCGACCCGAGGGTCAATCTCTTCTTTGATTGTAGGCTGAGGGTCAACATCACGACTTCGTCTTCAGCGGCGATTTCCGGATAACTACAGGAAGGCCGATAGTAGAGCACCGTTCCTGCTGTTAGCCGTCTTCCTTCAAAATTAGCGACGCCGGATACCACAATATTGATTTGGTGGTCGTCTGTTTTGCCCCGTGATAATTTTCCTTTGGGCCCGACTTTGAGCAGTTTTATTCTTGGCCCATATTCATTGAACCCTGCCAATTGCTTGACATGTACTTCGCTTCCCAGGTTTGCCGGCACCCAGGAAAAATTTCCTGATCGTATTAATACAGGGCTGTCGAATCGGGCCGCCGGGTATGCAAGGCGTCTCCCCGCAACCCTTTCCCACATCGCTTCATAGCTATCCTGGTTCTTGCCGTTGGCCCAGTGAAATACTCCTTTATTTTTATCCAGCATACCGTCGTGGGCCAAATCCGCCATGGCATTCTGCTCCTCGACGGCTGTCAAAAGATGTGCCCAGCTCGGTCCTTGCGATTGGATCGTGTAATTCTCGGCGTTTTCGGTGATCAACTGCGTCGGGCCGTAAAACACTCCTTCGGGAAAATAGATACAATCGCCCGGACGGCATTTGAGCGGGCCGTACTCGAGTTCGCCGGAAACGACAAACCGCACCTGATCGAAATTGTGCCGGTGCCTTGGAGAATAACGTTCCTGTTTTGTCGCGCGCGTAAAAGCCAATTTGATTAGACGCTCGTCTTCATCGCCGGAAAATTCAGCGGTATGAAAATTGAGCCTTCTTCCCGTCGATTCGCGAGCGCTGGAATCGTGAATGTTGATGACCACCGGTTCGTTAGCCATGAATTCCCTCCGGTTTGCGCTGCGCTGGCAACGCTCTCGCTTTCTAATCTTGCGTATCGGTCGACGATTCCTTGGTATTCTATTTAGACCACGGACGCGGTCCGAGAGGCAAGTCAAACCTGGAGACAACGGAAACTTGGAAAGAAACTCTAGTGTCGGCGCAAATTAATAAAAGTTGGGGCGAGCGCTTTCGAGAACCATTCATCTGCGCGGCTTTCAACAACTCGTGGCCGGCCCCCGGTTCAGCGAAGTTCGTTTCAGGTTCATCAGAGCCGTTGGTTTCTAATCCAACGGCTCCAATTTAATGATCGAGGCGCCGTGGTTGCTGCCCACCCAGAAAGTGACGGGCGTCGTTGAATTATCGACAAACACTCTACGGACGTTCGTCGACCTGGGAAGCAGGTACTCGGTAAATTGGCCGGTCTTGGTATCCAATCGCGTGATCCGATCATTGAGCATCGATCCGGTCCAGGCTTCGTCGTTTTTATCCACGGTCACATCATAGGGGTTAGACCAAGGTATGGGCAGCGCCCATTCTTGAAATTTTTCACTCTTGGTGTCGAACATCCCGATCTTGTTGCCGCGGTATTCGCCGAACCAGAGGCGCCCCTGCTCATCCATCATGCCGCGCCGCGGCCCCGAACTGGGCGTTGGCGTGGGATAGAGTGTAATTTTCCCCGTCTTAGCATCGATCCTGCCGATGTGCTCCCTGCCAATGTCGGTGAAATACACGTTGTTCTGTGAGTCGGCGATCACATCATAGATGTTGTGCCCTCGGGGAGACTCCTTGAACGGGTCCCAGGTTTCCCATTTGCCGGATTTCAAATCGACCCGGTGAACGCCCGCAAATCCATTGTTTTGCGTCCATAGTTTGCCGTCCACCGTGTAGCTCTTGGGACTGGTCATGTTGATCTGCGTATTGTCTTTGTTCAGTTCCGGGGGGATGGTCCAGATCTGAAATTTTTCGGTCTTGCGGTCGAATTTCGCGATGCTCGCCTGGTACATAAGACCAAGCCACAAATTACCGTCGTTGTCGGAACGCAAAGAAAGCGCGCCGGTAGGGAAGCCTTTCTTGGGCTCGGGCACGGGGTATTCCGTCACCTTGCCCCTTTTGGGATCGAGTTTTCCCAACGTCTGCTCGCCGAAATTGGAGTACCAGGCCATTCCTTCCCCATCCACAATCACGTCATGAGGTTCTATTGTCGGGCGCGGCAGGTCGTACTCTGTGATGATGACTCGCGTGGCTTTGCCCTTGGGACGAGGAAATGTCTTAAGGGGAAATTCCCATGTGGGAGATGAACTCAAGTTGATAGTACTTAACCATTCGGCTTGAGTCCTCTGAACCCGCGCCTGCTCCTCGCCGACTAACGCGGTGTCCCGCGCGCCGAGCCGCACCTGCGGCCGCAATGGCGTGCTTTGATTCACGTAACCCGACATCCGTTTTAAAGTTTGCACAAACCCGTCGGTATCGTATTTGGACCGCACGATTCGCTCCACGGTATGACACCCCACGCAGCTCAGCAGTGTAGTCTTTTGCTGCTGCGTACCTGGAACCGCCGCGATCCATTCGGCGTTTGTCAACTGGGATGCGAGGTCTTGTGTTTTGCGCAGGGTCAGGTCGGCCGATGTAGTTCTTTGCGCCGCAACATCCACTGTGTAACGCTGGCTACCGACTCCGATTGGGCTATCCAAATCATATCCGATTGCCCGGATACGCAGCGAATACTCACCCGGCTCCAACTTAGACGACGGGAAACTGTAACGGCCTTTCTCATCGCTTGTAACGGTGATGGTGACCGTGGAGCCGCTTTTTTTGGCGCTGACCAGCACACCCTCCATCGCACCTTCCTCTGCGGAGCTAACTTGGCCGGTTAGCGCTACTCCGGGCGAACTTTCGGCTCCTATGAAATTAGACGCGAAAAAAAAGCCGCATACTATCCCAACCGCCATAGCCGTTGCAAAAAATATCTTTTTCCGCATGGGCGTTCTCTCCGTGAGATCAAATTCAAGAAGTCATTGTGGAAGTACCAACCTGGAGCTGCGCCTCTCCTACCACTCGCCGCCTACGCAAGTCAACCAAAGGCTGCGCGCTCTCAATGGTTGGCCCGGCTCGCTTTCCAATTTCCACCGGCGCTCACGACTCCATCCATGGCATCGCCGTCCACGCGGCCAACATACTCGTCATTTCCCGCAGTGAACGTGATGCGATTTCCTTCCAATCGACCGTCTACGACCTGCAGGGTATCGCCGCCTGACTTGAGTGTTCCGGAAATCATCTGAAAGGTCTGAATGAGCGTAAGCTCTCTCCCACCGAGCTGCCAAACGCCCTCTACTTTGGCCGGCACGATCCAAAAGTAGGCTACGCAGTACAAAGTACAATCGTCTTCAGCAGTGACAATTTGATCGGCCGACCATGCGCCCATGGTGAAGTTATTCGATACGACCCGCGTACCCGGCGCCAGACTGAGGATTCGCGGGCGCAGTTTCAAATTAATATCGGCGAGCAAAAACATCGTGATCACCGTCGCCTGCGAGAAGTCGCTCTCAAACAAATCAGCCTTGACGAAAGCCGCTTTGTCACTGACACCTTCTTTCGCCGCATTGCGCTTGGATAATTCCACCATGTCCGAATTGTATTCAATGCCGAGCGCGCGGGCTCCGCGTTTCGCCGCAGCAATCACGGTCCGCCCGTCGCCGGATCCGAGATCGATGACGTAATCTTTCGGTGTCACTCCCGCCACGTCGAGCATTTTCTCCACCAGCGCCTGCGGAGTGGGCACCCAAATGACGTCCTTGCCCTGTTGCCCAACTTGCGGCTTGTACTCCTCTACAGTCTGCGCGAGCGTAAAGCCATCACCGATGGTCGTAAATAGAAACAATCCCAACAATGAGTTATAGAACCAGCTCTTCATTTTTCCGTTTCTGAATTTAATAAAATCTATCACAACGGTCTCCTATATTGCATTCTATTTTGGTACTTGCGTTCCTATGGCTCATCTCATATTCACAAAATTGAAATGGACATTAGGGTTGATCCGCAGAGGCTAAACCGGACGTTGGAACGGATGGTCGGCGAGAGGAGTCCGTTCAGCGGTCAACGACACCTTGCGGCGGTCGAGGATTTTCTTGAACAAGAACTGAAAAGCTACGGTCTTGCCGTTGAGAGCGATTACTTTTTTTATCGGGGGAAAAAATTTCGTAATATCGTCGGCCGTCTCGGCGCTCAACGTGAAGCTTCGCTCATTATTTTAGGCGCCCACTTCGATTCAGTCCAGGGCACGCCCGGCGCCGACGACAATGCCAGCGGTATAGCTGTTCTCCTCGAATCAGCGCGCCTCCTCGCGCGCGCTAGGTTGCGCTCACAGCTCTTATTTTGCGCCTTCAATCTCGAAGAGCTCAATATGATTGGCAGCAGCTATCTTGCAAAAAAGCTAAAGTCAGCGGGAGCAAAAATCGACGCGATGATCTCTTTGGAAATGGTCGGCTACACCGATCCACGGCCAGGCAACCAAAAATACCCCGTTGGACTTAGCTGGCTTTATCCCGATCGCGGCAACTTTATCGGCGTGATTGGGAATTGGAATTCACATTCATTGCTGCGCCGATTTGCGCGTCACATGGGAAGGGCTCCAGGGCTTCCAGTCGAAACACTCTCCGTTCCCGGCAATGGCGGTCTTATTCCCGCAGTACGCTTGAGCGATCATGCACCGTTCTGGGATGCAGGATATCCCGCATTGATGGTGACGGACACGTCTTTCTTTCGTAACCCCCATTACCACCGGTCCAGTGATACCCTGGATACTTTGGATCTCGACTTCATGGCGAAGGTTTGTGAGGGAGTGATCCGTGGGGTCCTTGGAATTTAAACAAACAAGGTATCAAGTGTGCCATTGGCAAAAACGATTGTGATTGTTGTATAGGTATTTCCAGGAAGAAATAACCGCAGGAGGTATTTGTTATGGCCTCGAATGGCATACCGGTGGTAGATGGCGATGGACATGTAATGGAAGATTGGGATGGACTACTAAATTACATGCCCGAACCCTATATCAAGAGCGGCCGGTTTCGCGGCCGAATTTTCCCGCCGTTGGATCACCTTCATTCCGCAACCCTGTATCAATTGGTTCCCGGTGCCTTCCGGCAGGTCGGTGTTGACGGCTGGCTTGAATTTATGGACGATGTCGGAATCGAAAGAGCCGTACTTTATACGACCGGCGGCCTTGCCTTTGGCAAAGTGATCACGGTTGAATTCGCCATCGATTTGGCGCGGGCGTGGAACAATTGGTTTCACGATACCTATCTCAAGACCGCGCGTTTCCAGGGTCTCGCGTTGATTCCGTTGCAGGAGCCCGAAGAGGCGGTAAAGGAGTTGCGACGGGCTGTCACTGAGCTTGGTTTCTGCGGCGCCATGATTCCATCGACGGGTTTCAAAGGGCACTTGGGCGCCAAAGAGTACTGGCCGGTTTACGCCGAAGCGAATCGCCTAGGCTGCTGTTTGGGAATACACGGTGGCGCCCACGAAGGTTTGGGCATGGATTATCTAACTCCATACGCGCCCATCAACGGCCTTGGCCATCCGTTCGGTCAGATGGTTGCTTTTGCAGGTATAATTTTTAATGGTCTCTTCGAAAAATTCCCTAATTTGCGCCTGGGCTTCATGGAAGCCGGAGTTTCGTGGCTACAGACATGTCTCGAAAGATTTGATCGCGGATGGGAAACCCACATCCAGTACGATCCGCACAATCAGTATATTCAGCTCCGATCAGGAGAAACTGTGAGCGCATACATCCGACGGCACGTGGAGGCGGGAAGGATATTCGTCGGTTGCGAAGGAACTGAAAAAGCGCTCCACCATCTGATCGAAGCCGTCGGCAATAAGCCGTTCATGTTCTCCAGCGATTTCCCGCATGAAGTCAATAACGACTACTGTAAGCACGAAATCGAGGAGATCATCGAGAACGAGCATCTTACCGACGACGATAAGCACGCTGTTCTGCACCGAAACGCCGAGCGCTTTTATGGCCTTACGCCGTTAGGCTAGTTATCGCGGTTGCGTATTTGTTTTTAGTCGTGGCCGAAATCCCGATCGCCGAATGGGTAGTCGGGGATGACGTGACGGTTTTCCAGTTCGTCTCTGCTGTAACGATTACGCCAGTAGTAGCCATCACGATAACGGTCACGATAGGCATACTCGCGGTCGTAGTAATAGTCTCTGTCGTGATAATAGCAACCGGCGATAGAAGTCATGGACGCAGCAAAAAGCGTCACTATCAGCAGTTTTCTTCCTGTTGTATTTTTCATTAACGCCCTCCTTTCTTCTACCCTCGAATTAGAGCAACGAGCGTGCCACGGCCGACCCACCGTGGGTAACGGCCTATAAATTCGACTGTCGCAAAATTACGCAACTTTGCGTATGTTGCTGCGCAGTTTTGAGACAGGCCGGATGGCGTTGTCCTACTAGTGCAAATCCACTGGGTTGCGTGTAAGTTGTAGGGCAACGTGAATTGGAACTGCAAAGTTATTCGATGCTGGTGATTTGAAGCAGTCTGTTGGAAACGTACCATGAACATCGATCTACACTCTCATTTTTTCCCCGTCGATGCGCTGGGTAGCCCTGGCAAGTACGAGAAGCGCGCGCCGAAAATCGTGCTCGATAAGAGCAACTTAAGCGTCACATCGCAGATAGGAATGCGGGCAGGACTCGGACCTGGTGCCTACGATCCCGTAGCGCGGATCAAAGCGTTGGACGAAATGAAGATTGATCTTCAGGCAATTTCACCGTCGCCAATCCTGTTATTTTACTGGGAAGAGCCGGCAGTAGCAGCGCATTTTTCTCGCGTCCAGAACGAAGCCATTCAGGCAGTCGTTAAGAAACATCCGGATCGTTTCGTTGGCTTCGGCAGCGTGCCGCTCCAGGATATCCCCGAAGCGATCGCCATTGCGAAAGAGGCAAAAAACATGGGTCTCAAAGGCTTGGAGATCGGCCATGCCGTCGGGGAACGGCAGCTCGACGATCCGATCTTCGAGTCGTTTTTTGACGCCGCCCAAGCCATGGACCTGTTGTTGTTCGTCCATCCTTTAGAAGGCGGCGTGGACGCTGACGATCCTTTAGCGGGCATACTCGGAAACGTCTTGCAGTTTCCATTTCGCACGACTCTGATGGTTGAGCGCATGATGTTGAAGGGAATGTTTGAGAAATATCCGAACCTGCGTCTTTGCCTATCCCATGGCGGAGGCTTGCTAGCGTTTAATATTTGGCGCCTCGACCACTCTTATAGTTTACGTCCGGACTTAAAGAAAATTCTTTCCCAGAAACCTTCGGCGTCTCTAAAAAAGTTTTACTTCGATTCCATCGTCCATTCTGCCACGGCATTGCAGTACCTGATCCAAGTTGTCGGCGCAGACCGTGTAGTTATTGGCACAGACTACCCGATGGGCATGGGCGATTTCGAACCAATCCGCAAGATCGAGCTATTGAGCCTTACAGATGAAGAGCGGAGCCAAGTCTTTGGCGCCAATGCTGCCAGAGCCTTGAATCTTTAAAGCCAAAAGCATAAGAGAGCTATTCGTCAACGAAACTGCGCCGCCAACTTCGGGCCCGGCAATAGATGAGGAGACCTCTATGAAAGTGTTGATCGTCCCCTTATTGGCGATTTTTATCGGAGCCTGTGCCAGCATGCAGGCTGGACGCCCCGAAGTCTCGATCCTGGTCGATCTCGATCCTGCGAGCACTGACCGAACTGTGATCGTCGAGAGCATCACCGCTGATCGAGAGGGTAGGCTCTATCTGCCCGATCGGGTGTCCGGCAACATTCTACGGGTGGACCCTCGATCTCCAAAACCGGTGGTGGTAGGCCGCATCGAGGCACGGGAAATAAAGGGCAAGAAGGTCAATGCCGACGGTTCAGGCATCGCTTTCAATCAGCAAGGCGATCTTTTCGTAGCCACCGGTCCTTTCAGCGAAGTCCTGCGCGTCAGGGGAACCGATCTCAACGTACAAAAGCCCGGTACGGCTCAGACTTTTGCCACCGGCACAGAGGGGGCCAACGGAATCGTTTTCGATAAACAAGGAAATCTCTTCGTTTCCGGCGGTCGCAGCGGGATCGTTTATCGCGTGGGACCCGGTGGCGGAGTCGCACAGCCAGTAGTCAAAATCGAAACTTACACGCGCAAACTTCCCGATGGCAAAAGCGAGCAGCCTACCGTAGCGAACGGCTTGGAATTCGACGCCAAGGGCACTCTGTATGTAGCTGACACAGCGCGAGGAGCAATTTGGAAAGTCGAGATGCAGGCAGATGGTAAGAGCGGGAAACCAGCCTTGTGGGCGCAGAATCCGCTTCTCGAAGGTGCCGATGGTATCGCTTTCGACAATAGCGGCAAGCTGTGGGTAACCGCCAATGAGCGCAACGCCCTCGTTACGGTTACTCCGGAGGGCACCGTTCGGGAAGTAGCCAAAAACGGCAGCGCCGGTCCCCTCGAGTTTCCTTCTGCCATCGTCTTCGTGGGCAACACCGGCTACATCAGCAACTATGACATTCCCCGGCGAGACAACATGGATGCCAACGGCCAGACCGCAAGGGATGGGATTGGCGCCTCCATCGCCCAAATTACACCCTGAAACTAATGGCGGCGCTGCTTTCCGTCGAAGGTGTCGGCAAGGAATACTATGTTCGAGGGAAAACGGTTTTGGCCCTTGACTCCGTCAACCTTGCCGTGGCCGAGGGCGAGTTTGTGACGATCGTCGGTCCCTCGGGGTGCGGCAAATCGACCTTGTTAAACCTGATCGTGGGGCTCCTGCGCTCTAGTTTCGGCCGCATATCTTTTCGCGGTGCTCCCATCGACGGCATTTGCACGAAAATTGGCTACGTCACACAGAAAGACAACCTGCTACCCTGGCGCACCTTGATCGAAAACGTCGAGATCGCGTTGGAAATTCGCGCCGTAGAAAAAAGCCTGCGCCGAGATCGAGCGCGGGAAATGATCGAACGAGTGGGATTGAGTGGATTCGAGGATCACTATCCCCATGAGCTATCAGGCGGGATGCGACAGAGAGCTAACATCATCCGCACCTTGATCTACGACCCCGAATTGATTTTGATGGATGAGCCGTTCGGCCCGCTTGACGCTCAGACTCGGATCGTGCTCCAGGATCAGCTTCTCAAGCTTTGGTGGGCGTCGAAGAAAACCATCGTATTTATCACCCACGATTTGATCGAAGCCATCGCGCTGGCAGACCGCGTCGTCCTCATGACTTCCAGGCCGGGCAGAATTAAATCCATCGAGAACGTCACCATACCCAGACCAAGAGATGTATTTAAGATCCACGAAAGCGAGCAGTTTCGCTCCGCCTACGAGAGGCTCTGGCAACAATTGCGCCCCGAAGTGCAACTATCACAAGCATAGAGAGGAGAAATTTGATATGAAGCGACTCCCGGCCATTTTTTTGACCGCGTTTTTTTGTCTCGGCGGGTTTTCGTTGCTCGCTCACGCTCAAGCTCAGAGGAAAGTCAAAATGACCATTCCGGTTGTCGCCCACTCCATGACGCCGGTCTACGTCGCCCAGAGCAAAGGATTTTTTTCGGATGAAAAACTGGATCTCGACATTACGTCCACCGGCGGCGGTGGGCCGGATATCCGAGCCCTTATTGCGGGGGACGTGGAATTTAGTTTCACCACCGGCGATAACGTGATCCTGGCCCAGCAAGAAGGAAAGAGACTGCTCATGGTCATGAGCGGGCTTAACAAAGTATTCATCAACTGGGCCATCCACAGAGAAGCGGCTAAGGCAAAGGGAATCAGCGAATCAACACCCTTAACCGACAAGCTCAAGGCTCTGAAGGGGCTCACGGTCGGCGTCACCAACCCGGGAGCTTTGACCGCGCACCTCGCCGCCTTTGTGATCCGCAAGGCCGGCTATAACCCGCAGCAAGACGTACAGATCATTCCCATCGGCGCCGGGCCAACCTGGCTCGCGGCTTTGGAAAACCGCAAAGTCGACGTCGCATTAACAGCTCCTCCAGTTCCGGAAACTGCAATCAGCCGAGGCTTCGCCATCATGCTCATTAACAATGCCAAAGGTGAAGACCCCTCGATCCCCGAATTCCTCATGGAAACTCTGGTCGCTCGCCCGGACACTGTCGCCAAAGAACCGGACCTGATTCGAAGAATGGTGCGAGCGTTGACGCGAGCGAATCAATGGGCACTTAAAAGCACTCCGGAACAAGTTGCGGATGCCCTGAAGCCGGCCCTGAGCGCAACGACTCCCGAGCTGCTCTTGTCAGGGGCCAAATCGGTTTTGCCGGCGCTAAGCCCTGACGGCCGCACCAGTGAACGCAGCGTGCAAATCACCCAAGACATCCTAGAGCAGGCGGGCATCTTGAAGAAACGCGTTGCCTATTCCGAGGTCGTCACCAACGAGTTCCTCGCCAAATGATCAGTCGCCGACGGCTCTTTCTCTACCGCCTGATCTTTGGGCTGGTGCTTTTGGCTCTTTGGGAGCTGAGCTCCGGGAGATGGATCGATCCCTTTTGGGTCTCGAGTCCGTCTCTCGTTTTTTCCTACCTCTACAAGGTTATCGCGGACGGTTCGATTTTCGCTCATCTCGCAATCACGCTCTATGAGACTTTCGCCGGTTTTTTGATCGGCGCCGTTTTCGGCATCGGCTTGGGTTTTGTGCTCGGCCAGCGGGAAACGTTGGCGCAGGTCCTCGATCCCTATGTGGTCGCCTTCAATGGCATACCGCGCATCGCCCTGGCGCCTCTGTTTATTATTTGGTTCGGCATCGGCCCAACTTCCAAAGTCATTCTCGTCGTGAGCGTGGTTTTTTTTCTGACCTTCTTCAACACTTTCGCCGGCGTTAAAGGCGTAGACTCGGAGCTTAAAAATATCTTGCGCATTATGGGAGCCACCGAACGGCAGATTCTCATGAAGGTTACCATTCCTGCGATCGTTCCGTGGATCACCACGGGTTTAAAAATCAGCGTTCCCTACGCCATCGTCGGTGCAGTCGTGGGAGAATTCATCGCTGCGAGCAAAGGACTGGGTTATCTCATCAACTACAATACGTCGCTCTTTTCCACCACCGGCGCCTTGGGCGGCATTCTGGTTCTTGCCCTCGTCGTCGTGGTGTGCAATGAAGCAATCAACCGCGCGGAATCTTATTTGCTTCGTTGGCGCCCCAGAGAAGAACGGAAAAGCGAGGGCGAGCTTTTCTGATATAGGTTTTCTCGACAAATCCACTCCACCGATCTGTCGGCAACTCCAAGTTTCACGAATTCGTACAACAAAAGTGTTCCTTTGCGGTCAGTTTTTGCCAAATTGGGGAAGCCAACGACTCGCAAAAGTAACCTTAAGGGTAATTCATAGACAAAATTGCCTGTTAAATACCCGGCATAGACCTTGCTCGACTTTAGATCTCAATTGAGGTGTAAGCCATGAGAAACCCATTGAGAACGGTAGTGACTTTGCTGGCTTTTGTTGGTCTCAAACCGGCTTTCGCACAGGAAGATATGATCTATCAATGGGTCGACTACCGTGATGGCGAGGTTTCCGTTGCCTTCGATCAGGCTCCCGTAGCCGTGGCACTCAACGCCATTCAAGCCCGGACCGGCGTAAGAATCGTTCTTCCGGCTTCAGCGGAAAATAAAATCTTGAACCTGAAGCTTGACCGACTGCCCATCGAACCCGCGGTGCGTTCTCTCATTAGTTCGATTGGTTTCAACAACTTCGCTTTGATGTACGATGACACCGGTCGGCCCAGTCGCGCCGTGGTTGTCGGAGAGATGGAAGGTCAGGTGAAGCTCACGGCTCTGGGCGCTGCCGGCACGGAGAAGCGCGCTGTTCAAGCTCTAACCAAGGATGAGCGCGACCGGTTGCAGAAAGATATCGAACGTTGGAGCGAGCTCAAGAATGAAGATCGCGGCCGGATAGAGGATCGCTTGAAATCCCTTCCAGAATCTGAAGAGCGCGATCAGTTGGTCAAAGAATATGGCCGGCAAATCTTAGAAATAAAAAAGTGAACGGGCATGGATAGTTCATCACCAGTCTTTTTTCTTTCGTCGCCATCAGGCAGCGACACCACTTCAAGCGCCAGCCCTTAAGGCAGCCTTCAAACCATCTTTTTTCCTCCAAGAAGATTGGCTGCCCCATGATGCGTTCTGCATCTTCAGGCAACAAATAACGATCCGCAACTAAGGCTCGCGCCCAATGAGTAAGATTGCC
>Ga0209684_1000113_pt1 | contig 14523 bp, 17 predicted proteins | sample PanSoiPlot6MoBio_FD_188322 | JGI IMG/M metagenome (GOLD analysis project Ga0209684, IMG submission 188322) | Tropical forest soil microbial communities from Panama analyzed to predict greenhouse gas emissions - Panama Soil Plot 6 MoBio (SPAdes)... | ecosystem: Environmental > Terrestrial > Soil...
ATCCTTTCCTCAAGGTCGATTACGAGCGCGTCGGCGGGTCGCGGGAAAGGGAGCGCGTCCTATCCGAGCTGGCGGCGGGAAAGGTCTCTTACGACGTCACGGTTTTAAGCGAAACGCAGGTCCCGGTCGCGCTCAAGGCCAACGTGATGGACAGGATCGACTGGCGTTCGCTAGGCGTGCTCCCACGGCACGTTCATGACGACGGCGTTGGCGTCAACTATCGATCTCAACTTTACGGCATCTCCTATAATCGAAAACTCCTTCCCGATTCCATCGGCGCCGCGCTTACCTGGGAGGACTGCGCGTCGCCTCAATATCGGGGCAAGGTTGCCATGGACAGCCGGCCCCGTCACCTGGAAATATTTTGGCAGCCGCAGGTGTGGGGACGAGATAAAACCCTCGCCCATGCGCGGCGCTTGGCAGCAAACGCGACTGCCTTCGAGCAAGACCGCACTGCTGCGATGACCAAGCTCGCGCTCGGCGAGTACGCCATCGTATGCGGATCATTTTATTCAACTTATCATGAGCAGGCCCGTTCGGGCGATCAGAGCCAAGTCGCTTTCCGCGTCGCCGAGCCCATTCCCGTAAGCCTTGGCGATGTGGTCTTCGTGCCGCGCGGCGTGCCGCACCCAAACTCGGCTCGTCTCTGGGTGGCCTGGTCGCTTTCCGAAGAGGGACAGAAAGTTCTTGATGAGGTAGAGGGAAGCGGCAGCCCCCTTTTCCCCGGCACGCAGGCGGCTAGATTGATTAAAGGGAAAAAGGTTGCCTGGTACGAACCGCAATTTAGAGCCAAGGCGGATGAGATCTTGAAAGAGATCCTGGAAGCCGTGGGTCTCCCGGTCGTGCGTTAGGCATGCGGGTAAGACTTCCCAGCGCCACCACATTTTTTTTTCTCGCCGTTGTCCTCATTTTACTTTGGCTCATCGTTATCCCGCTCGGGCAAATGATCCTGAACAGCTTCCGCATCGGCCATCCTGCCGCGCCCGGCCCCTTCACTTTGAAAAACTATCTCGTCGCTTACACGAGCCCTTTAACTTACCGAATGATTTTCAACACGCTCCTTTTTGCCGCCGGCGGCACGACAATCACGGCGGTGATCGCGGTATTTTTCGCATGGCTTTTGGAGCGCACCGATATGCCCCTACAAAATCTTTGCTGGAGCCTTCTGTTGATCCCTCTCGCCATGCCCGGGCTGCTTTTTTCGATGGCCTACGTGTTCCTCTGCATGCCGAAGAGCGGAGTGTTGAATGTCTTTCTGCGCGATGTGCTCTCCCGCTTCGGCGTCGGGCTTTCCGGCGGGCCGATCAACATCTATTCCCTCGGAGGCATGATCTTCTTGGACGGGCTGCGCGGCGTCACCACAGTCTTTCTCATGGTCGCGGGCGCGTTTCGCATCATGGATCCCGCGATGGAAGAAGCGTCTTTTGCCGCGGGGGCGAAAAATTGGGCGACTTTGCAGAGGGTCACCTTGCCGGTCTTGCGCCCCGCGCTTCTGGCAGCGGTTCTCTATGAGTTTGCCTCCTCAATGGAATCTTTCGAGGCTCCGTTGGTGCTCGGGCTTCCAGGCCGCGTCTACGTTTACAGCACGATGATTTATATTTCTACGCGGGACGCCATCCCAAATTACGGTTTAGGCGCGGCATTCGGCGCGAGCTACTTTTTGCTGTCCCTCGCCCTCGTTTACTTTTATCAACGCGCCACGGTCAGGCAGTCCGAGCGCTTCGCCACTGTCACCGGCAAAGGCTACCGGCCGCACAGGATCAGGCTGGGCCATTGGCGTTATCCGGCGTTGGCGATTTTCATCTTTTACTTTCTTTTCGCCGTCGTCTTGCCTCTTGGAGTACTCGTATGGGCATCGCTGCTCCCGTCTTACCAGCCGCCCTCGCGTGAAGCGCTGGCACGGATTCACTGGGCAAATTACTGGCTGATCTTCAGCGAGCCAGCCATCCTTAGCGCGGCCTGGAATACTTTGATCATTACCTTCGCGGCAGCCACGGCGACCGTCGCGCTTGCCTTTGCCATCTCGTGGCTGGTTGTGCGCGCTCGCGTCCGAGGTTCAATGGCCCTCGATGGTCTGACCTTCGCGTCCCACGCGGTGCCCGGTGTGGTGATTGCTCTTTCTTTTATTTTTCTCTATCTGCAGCCCCCACTGCGCTCCCTGGGACTCTATGGGACCGTGTGGGTTGTCGTGCTGGCGCTGGTTACCCAATACGTTTCGTTTGCCTCCCGAGCCACAAATGCGGCCGTCATGCAGATCCATAAGGAGCTCGAGGAAGCGGGCGAAGTGAGTGGAGCGAGCCGGCTGCGGATCCTATGGCAGATTACCTTCCCGTTGATCCGTCCGGCCTTCATCGCTGCGTGGATCTGGGTTGCAGCCCACGCGATTCGGGCCTTCTCGGTTCCGCTTATGCTTGCGGGCCGCGATAGCCGCCCTCTGGCGGTCATGCTCTGGCATCTCTGGGATGAAGAGCAAAATTTACCGGCGGCTTCGGCGTTGGGAGTTGTGTTGATTCTTGTATTGACCCTTCTGACTTTTTCTGGAAGAGCGGTTATCGCCAGAGGCTTCAGCTCGTCTTGAAGAGTTTTGCTCCTCGGCTCGTGCGCCAGGCACGACCAAATGATCGAGGGGCGATCGGCGTATCTCTAAAAATATGTTCCCCGTTCGATTTCTGTTATAATGTTGCAAGCGATGAGAAATCCTAGGAAGATTACGCTTTCCAGTTTCGTCCTGTTGTTTGTTTCACTGCCTTTCGCAGGCGAGCCACATGATGTCGGAGAACCCGCCCTGCAAGAACTTCCGATCTGGAAGCAGTGCTGCGCTGACCACGATTGCGTCGCCCAAAACGTCAAAATTGTGGGGCGGGAGGGGAAAGAAAAGGTCGCGGTGGAGATTGAAGGAACCGACACGAAGGTGGACAAAGAGAAACTTTCACCGGTCCCATCGCCCAATACTTGGGTCTGTTATGTCAATCCCAAGGGAAAGATTGCAAACGAAAATATTCGTTGCATCTTATTTCCAGAGAAGAAAGGCACAGTCGATGTTCCTAATCCCTCGAAGCACTCCAAAGGCCAGCAATTAGGTCCAGACCTAACGCAGGAATGATGAGCATTTCCAACGCTGAGCACTCAAAAACTCAGCATCGGCTAGTCCAAAATTCTGACTAAGGCAGCGCGCAGTATGATTCGTTGGCCGCTCAACAGCCCAAGGCCTGGAGCGTGCCCCTAAATTAGTACGGTGTCGAATCCAAAAACGCGCTAGGCCTGTTGCACGGCTGCGAGTTTCCAGGGATTAGGGCCGACGGGACGGCTAAAGGTCCAGAACTCTTCAAATTCGACCGGCTCCGAGTTGCTGCCTTGAACCACGGCGCCGCTCTTTTCATCCACGGTAAAATCCAAAAGGTTCGCGTGCAGGCGGACCGTAATATAGTCTATTCCATTTTCAGTCCAGGCTTCGGTTATTTCGCTCTCGCGGAGCGCGATATTGTCCATGCGGTTTTTCCGTCCCTGCGCCCGCAGGCTCTCCAATTCTTGATTCCATGTCTGTATTAACTCGGAACCGCAGAGCGATTGGAGAGTGGCTGTATCTTCTCGATTCCATGCGCCTTGAATTTTAAAAAATAGATCCTGGGCGACCTTGAGAAACTGATCGGCGGCGAAGCTTCGGTCCATCATCTGAATGGTTCCATAATCGATGGCGTTGGGCACGAACGCTTCGCGGACCGGTGCGCTATCGGACGCGTAGCCGCCGCTGTTTTGATATTGCATCGTGCCATAACCGGTTGGAGCCGCAGGGCTACGAAATTTGCGTATGAGAAAATACCCCAGACCGGCAATGAGAAGGATTTCAAAAAGGCCGATGCCGCTGCCGCCAAGGCCGCCCCAGCCAGCCTGCGCCAAACCGGAGAAAAGCAACGAACCTAAAAATCCCCCCATGATTCCTCCCGCCAGACCGCGCATAAACCCGCCCGGTTGGGGGGCAATAGGACCGGGTTGCTGTGGTGGGGGTGTGGCTTCCCTGCTCTGCTGCGCTGGTCCCGGCTGAGAGGGCCTGCTCGGAGCCTGATAAGTCCGAGAGCCGCGAGACCCGCCGGAACGGCCCCCGCCGGCCCGGGCATCGACATAAGTCTCCAAAGCAATTTGAGATAGCATGAGGAAAGCAAAAACCGCAGCTGACACGAAAATCGCTCTAGACTTGTTTTGGCGCATAAGGAGGTCCTCCCCTGATATGCAGATTATGCGGCAAATTGTACTGAAATGCGCTTTTTGAGGCAATGGGCGCGTGATAAGAAAAGTTTGGGCTGGACTATACAAACCTACGACTTAAGACAGCCTGCAGATTGACAAGATTAGAAAGCCAGACCCCCATTTCGACTTGTCTAACGTTTGGAAATGAGCCGCGCGGCGCCATCACACGATGGCAGAAGCCCGTCGGCGCGTCGGCTCCATTTAGAGTTAGGCTCGCCGGGCGGGCGCGGGTTCTATGCTTCGTACGCGGTATTGCCGCCTACGACGGTCCGCGCGATCTTGATATCCTTGATCTTCTCCGCGTCGATCGTGTGCGGGTCATCGGAGAGTACGACGAAGTCCGCGAGCTTTCCCGGCGTGACGGAGCCTTTAATGTTCTCCTCTTTGGACGCGTAGGCGCCGTGAATCGTGTTTACACGGATCGCTTCCTCCACGCTGATCTTCTGATTCGCGCCCCAGATCTTGCCGTCCCAGCCCTTCCGCGTGACCATTCCCTGGATGCCCATCAACGGCGCAAACGGACCCGGGCCGAAGTCTGAGCCGGCTGCGGCATGCACGCCCGCGTCGAGGAGTGAGCGGTAGGCCATCGCTCGCTTCATGAGATCCTCGCCGTAGAACACGAATTTGTCAGAATTGTAGTAGGCGTAACTGGTGAACAGCGCCGGGATGGCGTCGAGCGACTTGATGCGTTGGACTAGACTGTCGTTGATGAGCGTGCAGTGCGTGATCTTCGGGCGCGCATTGGCGCGCGGGAACAGCTTCTGCGCGCGCTCGATCGCCGTCAGGAACATGTCGATCGCGACATCGCCATTGGCGTGACAATTCACTTGGATGCCCGCACGATGCACCTTCTCGACCCAGGCGTTTAGCTCGTCCTGTGTCTCTGTGACATTACCCTTGTAACCGGACCTGTCTCCCGGATACGGCTGGCTCATGGACATCGTCCGCTCAGAGAACGAACCGTCCAATGTGTGTTCGGAGGTTGCGCCGAGCTTGATCCACTCGTCGCCAAAGCCCGTCTGAATGCCGCTGGCGATCATCGCATCGAGCACGGGGCCGCGCGCTTCGTAGCTGACGCGGTGCAGCAATTCGCCGCGCGCGCGCACTTCCTGGATCGCCGCCAGGTTGCCGCCTTGGTGGTGGACGCTGGTCAGTCCGTAGCGGACGAACTGCTTAGAGATGTGGGCAATGCCATCCTTGCCGCGCCGGTCCAGCTCCGCCGGCGAAAGGGTGGGCCGATTGCCGACTTTGTTGAAAACGCTGCGCGCCGTGTCCGTGACACGTCCGTTGAGTTCGCCCCTCTCGTCGCGGTCGTAAGTGCCGCCGGCTGAGTTCTTTGAGTCCTTCGTCAAACCGGCCATCTCGAGCGCCTTGCTGTTGTAGTAAGAGGTGTGGCCGCCGCGGTGTCGCACCACGACAGGATGCTGAACCGACACCTCGTCGAGGTCGTGCACGTTCAGTCCGCGCTTGTCTTTCACTTTGGTATCATCGAAGAAATAGCCTTCCACCCAAGTGCCCGGCGGTGTCTGGCGCGCCTTTGCACGGAGCTTGTCGATGATGCTGGCAATGGTGACAAACTCCACGTCAAACGGGTTGCCGACCAGAACTTCGTATAGCAGCACCTCGCCACCCGCGTGGTTGTGGCAGTCAATGAAGCCGGGCACCACTGTCATCTGCTTCGCGTCGATGGTAAGCGTGTCCTTCCCCCGGATACCCTTGACCTCCTCGTTCGTGCCGACGGCGATGAATCGTCCGTTCTTCACGGCAAACGCTTCGGCCTTGGGCATGCGGGAATCAACGGTGTAGACCTTCGCATTAAGGACGACGAGATCCGCGTTGCCGGCCTCCGCGCCGGCCACCGCGGCTACCGTTCGGCTGACCCATGGGCTTCCGAAGGTGGCTGCAACGGCTCCCGCCGTTAACTCCAAGAAATCTCTTCGCGACCGGCGATCTTTCATGCTGTATCTCCTCCGGGTTGGGAGTGACGGTAGGTCCGCCTAACGCCAAGCTCAGCCGTCGCTGTTCGGCGATCGGTCTGAAGCTAGAGTTAGGGCCTTTATCTCCCTCTAGAATTCCCTTTTTACTTTCATTGCACGCAACCTCGCGTGCGCATCATCATGCTTGATGCTGGCGCGGAAGCGGTCAATTATAGTTTTTGATCTTGCAGCCAGCCGACGATCGCGTCGGCTAACGACTCTTGGTTGTCGCTGAAGCGGTGTCCTCTTGGATTTGAGCCCTTCGGATTGGGCACGATAAGGTATTTAATACTCGGCACGAGCGAACCGGGAGCTGTCGCCGCCGACAATAGCATGTAGGGCTCGAAAGGTTGAATTAAACTATCCCCGCCATCGCGCAACATGAGAATCGGCTGCGGGACTCGTCGAATCCAATAGGTTCCATCTGCGGTGCTGGATTGCTCGGCGCGATAGGTTAGAAAATGCTGCCCGGTGACGGCCTCGCCTTCGGTTCCGGTGCGGCGCATCTGCATAGGCAGAACTGCCGCCTGTTTGCCTTCTCGCAATGATTTGAGCGAAGCCTCATGCAGTTGAGCAAAACTCTCCTCGTTTTGTACTAACATATAACGTGATTTCCACGGCAGATTGGCGAACATTCCGCTCAGCACTACAGCTTTAATATCCGGTTCCCAGTTGTTCGCGGCGTAATAAAGGATCTGAATGTTACCCAGACTGTGCCCGTGCAAAATGATCGTGCGGTAACCCAGGGCACGGGCGGTGTAGACAGCAGCTTCAATGTCACGTCGAACTTCGAGGAAATTCTCAGTGTTGATCCTCGCGCCAGACTGGCGTGTGTTGATACCGAGCACGGCATACCCCTTCCCGGGGAGTAAGCGCGCCAAAAACCCGTTCGGATCGGAATCGTAGCTACCACCGGAACCGTGCACAGTCACGACCAAAGTGGTGTTTGCCGCCGTCTTTGAGTTGGGTTGGCTAATCACCGCGTCAACACGCGAGCCGTCGATGGCCTTTATAGTAAGAAATTTCAGGGCCCCGTCCGGCGGCGGGATGAAATCCGGTTGTAGGTTGGCAGGGCGGCCGACAATTTCGTATTCAATGCTCGCTGCTCGTTCCGCGGCCACAGCTGTGCTTATCATGGTCAAAGCAAGCATCACAACACCGACGATCTTCTTCGTGGATCTTGAGAGCATGGATCCTCCTTCCCGACGACGGCTGCAGAAATTCACGATCAGGCTTTCATTAGCGGAGGTATAAGCCGGGCCTGAGCTGCTGCCAGGAGCGGGCGCGAGGCACGAGCGGACGCTTCTGGCAGTCAGCTGCAGGCCCTTGTTCGGCACGGGGACTGGCATAGCCCCCAAGATGCCCTCCTCCCGCTGACCAGGAGCCACCCATCGCAGAGGCTCCACCCCCATGGCACTCTTAGCGCTCTGCTCCGCTTTACCACTCCGGCACCACAATCCCGTGACGTTGTAAGACTCCCCCAAGCCGCTCCGTATCCGTGAGCACCGTTCGGTACACCCACGTATAATGCGTCCAGCGTGCCAACTGCTGCCGTGCACTCGGCTCCCCGAGGAGTTCAGTCAGCGCTTTCAGCTCCAACGTACAGACGATCAGATGGAGATATGTGCTCCTCTCCCCCATGGCTCCTTCAGGGAGCGCGGTCGGGATCGTGGGGTAGATGGCGCGCAACTCTGTGAGCGCCGCGTTGGTCTTCGCACGCTCCACGTGGTCCGTCAGAAACCAATGGAGTTGCTCGTGCACGAACGTCGCCAGCTGGGCGGTGTCATCGTCGACGTAGCGCGTATTGAGGGTGAGCACCGGATGACTGTGCGGGATCACGCCAGACTGGATTAGGACGTCACGTGTAAAGAGCCATTTGTGCAGGTCATATGTGCGCAGCAAGCGGCGCAGTTGGTCGCGCCCGCGCTCCTCGAGCGGGGACCCACTCTGCACCCGAATGTCAATGGCCTCAGCACCCCATGTCTGCCCCACGGTGATCACCACCAGGAGAACAACGCCACAGAGCATCTGCAGACCCTGGATCATCCTACCCTCCGAGGAACAAATTGCAGCCCAACGTTTCGGGTGAGAGGGGCGGTCTGCCGCGTCATTCTCTACCCGATGGTTAGCCAATCTTCGTTTTAGCGAGGAGGAGCCGAAAGGGCACGCTCCACCTCACGTGGAAGCGTCAGTGGAATGAAGAACTCTGAGGGGTAAAGGTAGTCCTCACCGGATTCGTCAATAACCCTGATGTGCTTATCCTTGGCCGCGCGTGCATCGGGAAGAATCTGGTAAACTTTTCTGATCTCCAGATCTTCAGCCCCGTCGTTCCGAACACATATTGCAAATCGCTTTTTCTGCTGCTTCATGGCGTTAATCCAGGAATTCTTTGATCTTAAGCTTCACTCTCCCAATCCCGTGAGCTTCATACCAGTGTATCTCAGCTCGACGGACCGCGCCACTTCTCAACCGCACAGTGGCGGTTCCTTTCAATTTTCGCCAACGACCAGCGCCGTAGCGTTTCCGAAGCCGCGCGATATCGCGAATCGATCTGCCGATAGCGATAGGCTCGATATTCTGGATCTCTCCGATAATCTCGAAGTACATTCGTTTCCATATGGCATAAAATCGACCATACGGCTAACGCCGTGGGTGAGAGGCGCGGTCCGCCGTTTCCTTCTCAACCCAAGAGTTAGGAGTTTTACTGCACTGGGGCTTTGGCCGCAACCGTTGCATCGCCTTGGTCACTCCTCTCAAGTCCCGTGGCAACGAAGCCCGAAGCCTTCATCTCCTCGACGAACTCTCGAAGATAGCGCGCGCCGGTCTCGCGGCGTGGCAGGAACGCTACGTCCTAGCGTGGACGAACCGGCCAGTCGCTGATGAACCCGTCGCGGTTGGGCATTTTCACCAGCGGTAGGCTTTGCGCGTTCATTTGTGTGTCCTCGCCGACGATGCCGTTGAGGAAGAGCACATAGGCGGTCACCGCATAGACCTCGTCGTCGGTAAGCGAAAGCGGATTGGTGATGGGCATGGCGCGCCGCGTGTAGTCGAACAGCGTCGTGGCGTACGGCCAGTAGCTGCCGACGGTGCGCACCGGTTTCGCCGTGGCGAGCGAGCCGATGCCGCCGGCCAGCGCGTCGGCGGGCTTGCCTGCACCCTTCACGCCATGACAGTACTGGCATTTTTCCTCGTAGACCTTCAGCCCCTGGCGCGCGCTGCCGCTGCCCTTGGGAAGACCGGCGCCGCTCGGCGGAATGCTGATGTCCCAGCGCGCCACTTCCTCAGCGCTCACTGCGGTGCCCAGCGCCGGTGGCTTGCCCGCGGGCGACTGAACCGCGCAGGCCGCAAGGGCTGCGGCCGCAATCACGACAATACCGACGATATGTATCTGTTTAGACGTAAACATTTTTCACGCTCCCGTCTGCGCCCACCGCCCAGCTGACTATGGAGTTGTTGTGGTAGGACATGGCAGGTGAATATTGCGCCAGCCACGCTTTGCGCACCGGCTGCACCTGCCCCTTCTCGTCGGTGGCGCGGCTTTGCAGTACCGCCGCCTGGCCCGTCCATTCCCACGGCAGTCGAAAGCGCACCAGGCACTTGGCGCGCTCTTGGCCGGTGAGTGCCGCATCGACCCAGGTCGCGCCGCCGTCGGCAGACACTTCGACGCGGCGGATGCGCCCGGCGCCGCTCCAGGCGATCCCGGAGATTTCGTAGAAGCCCGGACGTGGCAGCGTCATTGTGGAAGACGGTCTGGTGATCACCGACTTCACGCCCATCTCGAACGTGAACTGCAACGCGCGGCCATCGGGCAGCGGATCGGTATACTTGGATGTTTCGTCCTTGGTGTGGGTGGGCCCTTCGGTTGCCTTCAGGCGGCGCAGCCACTTCACGCTCGTGTTGCCCTCCCAGCCGGGCAGCAGCAGGCGCACCGGATAGCCCTGCTCGGGACGCAGCCGCTCACCGTTCTGGAAGAGCGCGATCATCGCGTCATCGAGCGCCTTCTCGATCGGAATGCTGCGGCTCATGTGCGCCGAATCGGCACCCTCTGCCAGCAGCCACTTTGCCTGGGGCTGCAAACCGGCCTCCTCGAGCAGCATGCGCAGCGGAACCCCCGTCCACTCGCTGCATGCAATGTTGCCGTGAATCACCCCGGCGGGAACCTGCATGGGCTCGGGAGCAAGCGCGCTGCCGCTGTTGCCCGAGCATTCCAGGAACACGGTGCGCGTGGTCATGGGGTAGCGCCACAGCGATTCCATCGAGAAAGTGAGCGGCCGCGCCACCAGCCCGTGCAGCAGCAACTGGTGCTGCTTGGGGTCGATGTCGGGCGTGCCGCTGTGGCTACGGATGTTGTGCAGCGAGCTGGGCGTGATGATGCCTTCCAGCGACTCGATAGGCGCGAGCGCCACGCCCGAACCGGGCGCGAGGTCGCCGTATCGGAGCCTGATGTGCCGCATTACCGGTTGCTCGAAGCGCGAGGGCTGTCCGTAGCGGGTGAAAGCCGCGCCGTAGACGCGCTCCCAAGGTTGGCCAGCGAGACCTTGCGCGGCGACGCGCTGCGCAAGCCCGGCCGCTGCGGCGCCGGTAACGAGCGCCGCGCCTTGTTTCAGGAATCGGCGACGGCTGCCCGCGGCTGCGTTGTCAGGCTTAGTGTCGGGTTTGTCGTGCCTCTCTTTCTTATTGCGCATGGCCCCTCCCATGAAAGTGAAGGCTCCTGAATGACGGCTTCTGGCCGATAGCGGCCATCGAGCGACGAATACCACCCGGCGTCCCGTGCCGCATAACGTTATGGGTGAGAGGCGCGGTCTGCCGCGTCCTTTTCAACCCAATGGTTAGCCGTATGGCACACTTATAATAGGTCGTACCATCTAGGGTCTCAGTCGTTCTCACCAATAGCCTGGCCGCCGTCCTCAGGGTCCCCCGCTCAAACTAGCGAGTAGCGCTTTTCCCTACGCAGTTTAACGTGGGGGAAAACCAGCACAGTGATTACCAATCAGGTTCATCGTGTTCTTCTAGCCCCCTGAGAGTTTTTTTCGAAGCGGTCTACATTCTGCGGAAAAACCATCCAGTGCTGGGCCGAACGTGTCCAGACGTGCCTATCTATCTTGATCCAGTTGGGATCGTCGAAAGTCCCCCCCGTGACAATGCGGACGCCTGGAAACTTCTCGAGACTCAACATGACAGTTGTTGCGCACCGGTTGCAGAAGTGCAACCGCAACCAAAGATTGCTTTCGTCGGAGCGCTGTTCGTATGTAGTAAGCCCATCGCCCGCTGACTCGATATTGTGCTCATCGAAGAAAGCATGAATGCTCAACGCACCACCGGTACGCCGTTGACAAAAGGTGCAATAACACGCTGACACTCGTAGTGGCGTTCCATTAACGCGGTACCGTATCGTCCTACAAACACAGCCACCCTCATGGATTTCGGACATTGAGAACCCCTCCTTTTCTATGACTCTTCTGCTGGCTGCTAACGCCGGCGCTAAGCTGCCGCCCAGGAGCGAAGCAACGAGGGAATCGCAAGCTCGCTCGCGACGGGCCGCTTATGCGGCATTCCAGTCACGGGTTAGCGGTGGAACGGCTCCATACCTTTGGCCTTGATCACGGCGGCTGCGGCGGGCGTCGTCAGGTAGGTGATGAATGCCTTCGCGGCTTCCGCTTCTTTAGTGTTCGCAGCGACGGATCCGGTGAAAACTACTTCCTGCTGCAGTTCGGCGGGGAACGGACCGACCACATCCAGACCGGGAGCCGTCAGCACATTGATGAGAAACACTCCGAGCTCGGCCTCACCTTTAGCAACCGCCTCAACGATCTGCGCCGGCCCGGTCTGTACCTTGGTCTTGGCTTTCATCGCCTCGCTGATGCCAAGTCTTTCGAAGACCCGGAAAACCTGGGCGCCAGCCGCGCTTGCCGGTATGGTGGCGATGGATTGCGCTTGAAGCAGCGTTTGCTTCAGCGCTTCGGACGTGCCGATGTCGGGCTTGGGAGCGCCCGAGCGCACTGCGACCCCGAGGCCGACCCGAGCAATGTCGGTCGTCGGCCCAGCCACGAACTGCGCCTGAGCGGCGGCGTCCTGGAACACCTCTCGAGGGACGACACCAAGGTCGAACGGTCCGCCGGTCGTGGCCAGCTTGATCAGTTCGGGGGTGGTACCGAAGCGGAAAACAAGTTTGTGCCCGAAAGCTTTCTCAAATTGCACACCGAGTTCTCTTAACGGGCCGGCGATGCCGCCGCCCGCCAAGATTTGGAGTTCTGCAGCCTGCACGTTGACGCTCACAAGCGCCAGGCCCAGCATCGAGGCGGCTGGAGCGAGAGAAGACGTTTTCATGTTACCTCCCTGAATGATCGAGGCGCTTTACAGCGCCTTGCTGCTGGAGATAGGCAAATCATTCCGGCACCCATTTTGCCGAAGCAAGTTCACGCGAGCGACAGCGCGATCTCTCGCACGTTTCGCACAAGAAGCTTCGGTATCCCACGACTCTGGTTGTCCCCGATCGCTGCCATTGATGCTGCATAACGACACGGCTCAGGCGCCGCGCCTATTCGGAGACGTGCACCCGCAGATGCCAACTGAACGGCACCTGATAGGGTCGCCTGAAGCCGTTTGGTTAGCTTTGTCCCCGATGCTATAGTGCGCTGTATGACTGCCATGGCAGACAAACTGTTGCAGGAGGCATTGGCTCTCTCGGAACGAGAACGCGCGGACATCGCAGCGCGCTTGATCGAGAGTTTGGACACCGTCGGCGAAGATGAAATCGCCGAGATCGAAGCCGCGTGGGCCGCTGAAATTGAGCGCCGGTGCATCGCACTGGATAACGGCACGACTGGCACAACTGCTTGGGAGGACGTGCGGCGCCAGATCAAGGCTGAAATCCTGCGCAAGTGAGCAAACCCCTCCGCGTTGAGGACGCGGCTCGCAACGAACTGCGGGCGATTGTCGCGTGGTACGAAGATAGACGCTCCGGACTCGGCGGAGAATTTTTCGGCGATGTTGAACGCACGTTGCAGCTGATTGAACGCCATCCGCAGCTCGGCGTGTCCGTCCCACGCGTGGCAGTCGAACGCGGAACGCGGCGCTTGCCACTGGGCCGGTTTCCTTACACAATCGTCTACCGAGAAACGGAAGTCGAAATCCAGATCATTGCTTTCGCCCATAACAATCGCAAGCCAGGATACTGGTCCTCACGGTAGTTCCTTTTTGCCGAAGCTAACGTTTTGGGTGAGAGGCGCGTCCCTCAGCGTCCTTCTCAACCCAAGGGTTAGGGTCTACGCCGCCATTGTGAAAGAAGTTTGTCATAATCAGCGTGCGAGCCGATCCAATACCAGACAATTTCATCGCTTTCCAGGATTCCCACTGCTCGATAACCAGGACCGATCCGAACAGAGTAAATTGGCCGCGTAGGGTGAACTGGCTTGAAACGAAGACTCGGTTGATTCGGATTCTGCGTGAAGACTCGATATGCTCGAAGGGCTTGACGTTGAACCTCTGCTGGCAGTTCGGCGAACATTTTCCTGAACTGCGCAGTCGTATGCGAGATCACAATTTGTCCGGATCAAGCTTCTCAGTGCGCCCCGCACGATGCTCTGCCAATGCTTGGTCGGCAAGGTCAGCGAGTAGATCGTGTGATCCGGCAAAAAGTTCTTCCCAGCGTCGCTCGGAAGCAAGCTCCTCCAACAAGATACGACCCAGCGTGTCCTGCTCACCTTCGGGCAGCTTCGAAGCCTCGTCAAACGCCTTTTGGAGTAGCTTTGTCATGTCAACCCTCAGCGACAAATATATCAAAAACCCCTTTTCAAATCACCTTCAAGAAGCCCCTCGCTTGACCCTAACACATCAGGCTGAGAGGACGAGACCGGCGAGCGTAGTGAGCAGGTCGAAGATCCTTCTCAAGCCGATCGTTAGGCCGAACGGTCGCACCGGTCATCGCTAGGAACGGATCATGAACCACAAACTTATAGCTTGACACTTCCGATTCACATCTTGGGTTTCAGCAGTTACTAAATAGCATGCAGGGTTAACAAACACATTCACGACCGTCTCTCCCACAACATACTGAACCTTATAACCTTCGTCCGGTGTGACGTTATCTCTGCCATATTGTCGATCGAAGACATACAACGGCGAACCAACTCCGAGGCCCTCGACCGTGCGAAACGCGCGGTCTTTCCATGAAATCCCGCTCCAATGTCGGCGCATGCGGTGTCCGCACAAATTCATGTCGTGTCCGGTATTTGGGCTTCCTTCAGATATTCAACGCCGGACGTTTTCCGACATCGAATCAGTAGGCACAAATGCAACTTAC
>Ga0209684_1000117_pt1 | contig 14439 bp, 12 predicted proteins | sample PanSoiPlot6MoBio_FD_188322 | JGI IMG/M metagenome (GOLD analysis project Ga0209684, IMG submission 188322) | Tropical forest soil microbial communities from Panama analyzed to predict greenhouse gas emissions - Panama Soil Plot 6 MoBio (SPAdes)... | ecosystem: Environmental > Terrestrial > Soil...
TGATCTCGGCCTCGGTCGCGCCGGGCTTGCCAAAGGCGATGTTGGCGCGAACCGTGTCACGGAACAGATAGACATCCTGCCCGACATAGGCGGTCTGCTGCCGCAGCGACTGGCGCGACACTTTGGCGATCGATTGGCCGTCGACCGGCAGACTGTTGGCGACGTGCTCAGCCGCGCCTCGGGTGCAAGCTTCATCCTGGAGCGCAAGCTCTCCGCCCTTGTCGCCCACGACTATCGGGCCGGCTTCTTCGTTGACCTCGCCTGCAAGGACCTGCGTCTGGCCCTTGAGTTGGCCGCGCGTGCGGGCGCCCGCACCGAAGTTGGAAGGCAGGCTCGGGAGCTTTACGGAGAAGCGAGTCGAGCCGGCCTGGGCCGGCTCGACAGCTCAGGACTGCTCAACCTCCTTGAGCCGTCGCCGGGGCCTAAATTGGCCTGACGCGAAGCGATGGGACGTCGAACCCTCGGCTTCAGCAGACGGCTGCTCGCACCGCTCGCTCCCCAACCGTTTATCGCGGCTCTCGGCGTCAGTGACGGTAGTGCGTCTGGCCGCGGATCAGCACCGGTCGCAGCGCGCATCCGTCATTCCCTCGCTCCGCGCGGTCAAATGGTGTAGCTTGTAGAGCCTGGAGACGCCGCGCAGATCGATACCTTGAGATGGCGAATGCTGGCTAAAACAGAACCCATCGCGACGAGCGTGAACCATTGGCTTGCGCAGTTTGAAAGGGCTCTAGCGGAACCCGACGACGTTTTGCTCAAGACTCTGTTTCATCCTGATAGCCATTGGCGCGATGTACTGACCCTGACTTGGCATATCAGGACCGTCAACGGCTCGGACGCTATTCTTAGAGAGCTGAAAGCGCATGTCGGCCGAGCCCATCCGACTGGTTTTAAGACGGATCTCGATCGCACTCCGCCCCGCCATGTGACTCGCGCGGGCACTCACACTCTCGAAGCGATCTTCAGATTCGAGACTGCCGAGGGCCGAGGCATCGGAGTCCTGCGGCTGACGCCCGATATCCCAGATGCCAAAGGCGGCGAAACGCTGAGAGCCTGGACGCTGCTTACAGCGCTCGACGAAATAAACGGGTTCGAGGAACAGGTCGGGAGATTGCGGCCCAAAGGTGAGTCCTATTCGCGCGATTTTCGGGGCCCTAACTGGCTCGACCTCAGGAAATCCACCGCCGAGTATGCCGAGAAGGATCCGGTTGTACTGGTCGTCGGCGGGGGGCAGGCTGGATTGTCGATCGCCGCACGCTTGACTCAGTTGCAGGTTGATACCCTGATCGTGGACCGTGAGCGGCGTGTCGGCGACAACTGGCGCAACCGTTATCACGCGCTGACCCTGCACAACCAGGTGCACGTCAACCATCTTCCGTACATGCCTTTTCCACCGAGCTGGCCGACCTACATTCCCAAAGATAAACTGGCCGGCTGGTTCGAGGCGTACGTGGAAGGCATGGAGCTCAACTACTGGACGGCCACGGAATTCGAGGGCGGCGCGTACAACGACAGAGAAGCGCGCTGGTCCGTCGTGCTGCGTCGAGCGGACGGCACGAACCGGGAGATGCGTCCGCGACACGTCGTCATGGCCACCGGAGTCAGCGGCATTCCGAACCTTCCGGATATTCCGACGCTTAAGAACTTCGGCGGCAAGATTCTGCACTCCAGCCAATACGACGACGGCGAGGCATGGAAGGGCAAGAACGTCCTTGTCTTCGGCACCGGCAACAGCGGCCACGATATTGCGCAGGACCTTTACTCGAGCGGGGCAAAGGTCACTCTCGTTCAACGCAATTCGACCTTGATCGTCAACATCGAGCCGAGCGCGCAGCTTCCCTACGCGTTGTATGATGAAGGGCCTCCTCTGGAGGACTGCGACCTCATCACGGCCTCCGTCCCGCTTCCACTGTTAAGGAAAACTCACATCCTCTTGACCGAACGAGCGAAGAATATGGACAGGAACCTTCTCGATGGACTTGAGCGTGTGGGGTTCAAGCTTGATTTCGGCGAAGACGGAACGGGCTGGCAGTTCAAGTACCTCACCCGCGGCGGCGGCTATTACTTCAATGTCGGCTGTTCCGATTTGGTGGTTAAAGGTGAGATAGGACTGGTGCAACTTTCCGATATCGCCGGGTTTGTCCGAGAGGGGGCGCGGATGCGCACCGGTGATACGCTTGCCGCCGATCTGATCGTGTTGGCAACCGGCTACAAAGGCCAGGAATATCTAGTTCGGAAGTTATTTGGCAACGATGTTGCCGCCCGCGTTGGCCCCATCTGGGGATTCGGCGATGAACAGGAGTTGCGCAACATGTTCACGCGCACCGCGCAGCCGGGCCTCTGGTTTATCGCAGGCAGTCTGGCCCAGTGCCGCATCTACTCCAAGTACCTCGCACTGCAGATAAAGGCCTGCGAGCTGGGCCTGCTACCCCGAGGCGGCGTCCTTCCGGACATCCCAGAAGATCGCCCTAATACCAATTTCATACCTCAAGAAGGCGGCGCGGTTTAACCGAAGTCCGCTCGACGTGTTAGGTTGGCCCGGCAGCAAGGGCTTTTCCCCGTAACGTGGGCGGGGCGAAGAGATACGGCATGATCTACATGGTGGAGATGGCGCTGCTCGAGACTGCGCGGCGCGCCGAGTGGGACGCCTGGTACGTCGCCCACCAGCATCGGCTGTTGTCGATCCCGGGATTCCGCGCCAGCCAGCGCTTCGAAGCGATCCACGCCGTGGAGTCGCCCTTCGTGGCCCTTCACGAGGTCGACTCGCCGGACATCTTTGCCGGGGCTCACTATCGTGCGAAAGGGGGACCTAACAACACGGGCGAGTGGCAGGCGAAGATGAGCCGCTGGCACCGCAACCTATTTGGCGCGGATCACACCCCGGATGTGTCCATGGACGCACGCTTGGTGATCGTCGAGGAGGGTAGCCGCTCGGCGCTGCCGGACCGCGTTTCGGTGCGGTGGATGGAGGCGGTCGGGCTGGATCGCAGCGTTGCACGGCGCGGGCTCGCGGTGATGCCGCCTGCCACGGCGGACCGGCTCGTCGGCACGCCGGGCATCCGCGTGCTGAAACCGATCGGCGCGCGCCTTCGCAGCGAAGGCTGAGGAGGGCACTGAACCGTGCCTCTCAGCAAAAGCATTGAAACTTGGCAGCAGCCCTGATTAGATTCCGGTAACGACCATGGTCATCGACTTTCAACATCACTACGTTCCGGTGGAGTTAGCGAAAAAGCGCGGGCTCTATTCAGACAAGGGCGAGATGACTTATTTGCAGGAAGGCGGCAAGCGGGCGACTACCTTGCACACGCGCCTTTATGACCTCGATCTTCAGCTGGAAGAGATGGCGGAAGCCGGCATTGAAGTCTCGGTGCTTTCTTGTCTCTTGGGTTGGAACGCGCCGATGGATGAATGCCAACTGATCAATGATGATTTGGCGAGGGTTCAAGCGAAGTATCCAGGAAAATTCGTCGGACTCGCGCAAGCGCCGGTGTTGGAGAGTCGAGACGCTATTCGAGAGATCGAACGAGCAATACGCACTTTAGATTTGAAAGGCGTCACTATAACCGCGCAGATCCGCGGGCTCTCGCTGGATTCGCCGAAGCTCTACGAACTCTACGAAAAAGCTTGCGAGCTCGATGTGCCGATTTTTGTTCACCCTGCGTTGGCCCCCATCGGCTATGAGCTTCTTCAGGATTATGATCTCCCACGGGTCCTTGGTCGAGAAGTGGATCTTACCGTGGCGACCACTCGTGTGATCGCAGGCGGCGTGTTGGATCGCTTCCCGAATTTGAAGCTCGTGATCGCTCACTTCGGCGGCGGCATCGCGGCCGTGAAGGACCGGTTGCTAAATAAAGGCTATCGTTTCGGCACTCTGAAGCGCTCATTCGGAGAATATTTTGACATGCTCTACTTCGATCTGGCGGGATTCGAGGGCTGTTTGCCTGCGCTTAACTGCGCGCTTCAGGGCATTCGCCCCGAACGGCTGGTGTTTGCCAGCGACTATCCGCAGGACTTCAGTGGGGTGAATACCGACACGGGCCGTGGAATGAAGGAGATCAACGCATACATCCGCGCGGTGCGCAGTCTTGATCTTGAAGAATATCAAAAAGAAGCAATCTTGGGCGAAACGGCGGCGCGGTTGTTGAGGCTATAACCGCCTTGTCCAAGGTTCCACGTTCAAGGTTTTCGGAGCACGTTGACCATTGAATGTGGAACCTTGAACGAAGTGGGTTACCGGGCACCTCTCTTTTGGCTCTCCACTGGGCGCGCCAAGTTGGCATCAACGTAGCCCGGCGGCTTGCCGGTTTTTGATTCGACTTTGAACCATCCCTGATCTTCGCCAACAACATTTATAATGGTGCCTTTTTTTATGTCGGCGAGGACTGGATGACCGATACCTGGCCCGCCTCGCACGTAAGTATCGGCGGTAGTCTCATATTTTCCTTCGACCGGGGTTGATGTTGATTCTTTCTCGTCGCCGGTCGCCGGCTTCACTGCATTGATGTCAATATAGCCCGGCGGATTGCCAGCTTTCGAGACGATCAGCAACCAGTCACCATCTCTGGCTACCGCCTGTACCTTAGAGTTTGACCTGATCTCGGCGATGATCCGAAACTGAGGTCCCGGCCCAGTTCGAACTCTCGCGTTTTCAGTAGTGACAAAGGGCCGAATCTGTTGGTTGATATCAGGCATATCCTTCGGCGCGACGACTTTTTCTTTGCCTTTGCAGGCATTAAAACTTAGCGAGATCAGTAGGATCGACAACCAGACGAGATTTTTCCCTATTGTCCTCATCGTGTGACCCTCCCAAGCAAGAGAAACTTACCTCTAGGCTCGCTAAGAACCCAACCAAGGTTCTCCTTCACACGATAGCAGCCAATTGCAACATTACCAGGGCTTTTCAGTCAGTGAATTTCTTTCCAAACCTTGGCGAGACTCTCGCCGTAGACCCCAAGATCCCATTCGCAAAAATAGCCGAAGGGAGTGATCGACACTTCGTATCCCGTCTCCCGTAGACGGTGGGCGACTGTGTCGATAAATTCCTCGGCAAAAGCAGCTGAGGCGGTTTCCCCACCCAGGTGGGTGAACGGGTGAATAACGACGTTTTTTAAATCTCTTTTGTTCGCCAGCCACTTGATGTGTTTCAATGTCTGGCGCAAAACCGAATTCTTTTTAGCTTCGCTTTCGTCGGGTGCTTCGGCATGGACGAACACAACCACTGTTTCGGTGATTTCTTTTTCGATTTCCTGATCGGGGACTTCAGGCAATGTCTTGGAATGGGTTTTCCAGCGGAAATGTTTTGCTTGGAAGCAAAGGAGTTTCATTGCATGACCGGACAACAGTTCAAAACCGTTTAAGTCGTTGAAAAACAGAACTAGCGCGTCGGACTGTTTCAGGAGCGGGAGAAAAATTCGTTACCGTTTAATAATAGTCCAAAAAATTCTTGAGCAGCTTCTTGCCTTCTTCCGTGAGTATGGATTCGGGATGAAATTGAACTCCTTCAATGGGCAGTTTTCGGTGGCGCACCGACATGATGATTCCATCGGCGGTATGGGCGCTCACGTTCAACTCAGCCGGTAAGCGCTCGGGATTAATGACCAGAGAATGGTAGCGCATGGCGGCAAACGGATTTTTTACGCTACGATAAATGGTTTGCTCGTCATGCGTAATTTCCGAAAGTTTGCCGTGCATGATGGACGGGGCGCGAATGATCTCTCCGCCAAACGCGGCACCGATGCATTGATGGCCGAGGCAAACTCCGAGAATCGGTGTTTTTTCTCCGAAGCGGGTTATTATTTCGCAGGAAATGCCGGCCTCCCGAGGAGTGCAGGGTCCGGGCGAAATGACGATCTTTTCCGGTTTCATTGTTGCGATCTCTTCAACGGTAATCTTGTTGTTGAGAAATACTCGCGCCTCGGCGCCAAGCTCGCCCAAATAGTGGTAGAGGTTATAGGTAAAGGAATCGTAGTTATCGATCAGGAGGATCACCGCTTCCTCCATTGTTCGGCGAGCTCAATCGCCTTGAGCATGCCCCGAGCCTTGTTCAATGTCTCTTGGTATTCCAATACTGGATCGGAGTCGGCCACAATACCGGCCCCGGCATTGATGAATACCCGCTTCCCCTTCATGACTATGGTGCGGATAACGATGCAGGTATCGAGGTTTCCATTGTATCCAAAGTATCCGATCGCCCCGGCATAAAGCCCGCGCTTTTCCGGCTCCAGCTCGCTGATGATTTGCATCGCGCGAATCTTCGGCGCGCCGGACACCGTACCCGCCGGAAACGCGGAAACAAATAGATCAAAGGCCGTTTTGCCAGCGGCGAGCTGGCCCCGGACGTTGGAGACGATGTGGATGACATGGGAGTAACGCTCTATGCCCATCAGTTCGTTAACTTCGACGCTGCCGATCTTAGCCACGCGCCCGACATCGTTTCGACCCAAATCGACCAGCATGATGTGTTCTGCCCGTTCTTTCGGATCGGCGAGTAGGTCCGCTTCCAGCGTTCGTTCTTCTTCTGCCGTGACCCCACGGCGCCGTGTGCCGGCGATAGGACGGAGCTCGATAGTGTCGCCGGTGAGCCGAACCATCGTTTCCGGGGAGGAGCCGATCACCCGCAGGTCACCCAGTTCAAGATAGAACATATACGGCGAAGGATTGATAAAGCGGAGGGCGCGATAAATTTCGAACGGGTCGGTGGGAGTTTCAGTCTCGAGTCTCTGACAAAGCACGACCTGTATGACGTCGCCCGCTTTGATGTAATCTTTGGCCCTCTCTACAGCGCTTTTGAAAGCATCGGGCGAGAGATTAGAGCGAAATTTTCTTTTTCCGTTCCCTTCACCGAGATTGCGCGGTTCGATGCCCCGCGGTTTTTTCTGCAACGATGAGATAACCTTGCGGATTCGCGAAGTAGCTTGATCATAGGCCCTGCGGAGGTTGGTTTCCTTATCGATACGGACATTATCGATGACTTTGATTGTGTGCTTTAGGTTGTCGAATGCAACCAGGGTTTGCACAAAGAGAAAGAATATCTCCGGCATTTCCAAGGGATCTGTCTTGCCATTTGGGATGTCATGGAACTGCTCGACGGCATTGTATGAGACGTAACCAAGAGCACCGCCAAAAAAGGGGGGCACCCCCGGCACGGTGACGGGCTCGCAGCCCCGAAGAAGCTCTTCAAGCAATTTGAGGGGCGAATCCGACGGGAAGGTCTTCGATTTGCCATTAGTGCTAATTTCAACCTTGTTTCCCCGAGCCTGAAAAATTAGATGGGGACGCGTTCCTAGGAAAGAGTATCTTGCCCAGCGCTCGCTGCCTTCGACGCTCTCCAGTAAAAAGGCGTATTGGTCGCGCTCCAACCGCTTGAAGAATGAGAGCGGAGTCTCCAGGTCCATCAACAACTCTTGATAGACCGGTATTAGATTACCCTGCTTGGCAAGGCGGCAGAAATCTTTAAACGATGGTTGAATCATCGCGTCAAAAAAAAGGGCCATAAGTTTTCACCTATGGCCCGTCCTAATCATGTTGATAGTAAACGACCGAAATCAGCCATGGTGGCGGCGCTGTATAAGACACCAGCGCCGCCATCCTAACGGCAACACCAAGACCTCCAGTCGCTTTTTCATGAGAGTATTGTGCACGATACAAATGGTTCGGTCAAGCACGAAGCAGGGAGCGCGGAGCTTGGAGCAGGGACTGTGGAATTAGAGGTTAGTGCGCGCGCTCTATTTCTTATTTCCTGCGCCGCGCTCCCGGCTAAACATTGGTCCGCTCATTTGACAATTATGAGTTTCCTGGGATAGGTTAAAACGCTTTTTTGGAATGACATTTTTTGGCGAGAGTCCTGGGATTCGGTTTTCAGGGCTTCACAAGGGGGAACGGATATGGTCCGGCGCGAAAAATCCAACTACACAATTCAATCTGTGTCGCACGCGCTTGATGTTCTAGAACAATTCAATGGCAGCGTAGATGAAATTGGTGTCACCGAGCTGAGCAAGCGCTTGAAGCTCCACAAAAATAACGTCTTTCGCCTGCTGGCTACCCTCGAAGCGCGCGGCTACATCGAGCAAAACAAGCTAACCGAGAGTTATCGTCTCGGGCTAAAGTGTTTACAAGTGGGGCAGACCTTCATTCATCAAATGGGATTGCTGCTGCAATCTCACGCTGTGCTTGAAGAATTGGCCAAATCGGTGCAGGAAAGCGTATTCGTGGCGGTCAAAAAAGGGAGTGGTATTATACCATTAGATTTCGTCGAAGCACCGCGCGCGGTACGCGTGGTTTCGTTCTTGGGAACCGCTCTGCCGCCCCATTGCACGGCGGCCGGAAAAATCTATCTGGTGTTTGATTCCGAGAATGGTTTAAACCATAGCCTACCGGAGCGTCTGCAAGGTTATACGGACAAGACCATCGTAGACCGCGGCGTTCTCAGCGATCAAATGAAGGAGATTGGCGAGGCGGGTTATGCCTTGGAGCAAGAAGAGTTTACTCCGGAAGTGTGCTCGGTGGCGGTGCCGATCCGTGACTATACGAGAATGCTTGTGGGTACTTTAGCGGTTGTCGGGCCCAGCCATCGGTTAACTGCCGACGCCATCAAAAAGGACATGGCACCCATGATACTTCGAGCTGGCAATGAAATCTCCAAGCGTTTAGGGTATTCCGCATAACACCTCACGCTCCTCATTCGTCAGAAGTCGTTTCTCTATAGTAAAATATGCTCCATGGTGGTGTGTAACGGGCGGACGCGACGTGAGGCTTTCTGCCCCCAGGAACATCAAAACCATTGTTCACTCTCTCTTGTGAGAAGTTGTTTGAGGAAAAGGAATAAGAACCCAGGCAGGCCGACTTGATCGATGTCTCCGCTTGTTTTGACGAATTAATCCCGGCAAAGATAAAACACGAAACGCAGGTCAACGACACCGGTATGCTCTCAACCGTAGAGAAAATTCTTTTCATTGGGCTTGCCATCGCAAGTCTATTCTACGGGGGAAGGGGCTTTTATAACGTTTACAAGGCCATTGCCCGCGGTAAACCCGATCCCCGATGGGATAATCTCTCAGAGAAAATTCTACAAGCCCTTTGGATCGTTTTGGCCCAAAAGTCGGTTTTCAAAACGCGTCCCATCGTTTCTTTTCTTCACGCTTTAGTGTTCTACGGTTTCGTCTTCTATTTCCTCGTTAACCTGGTCGATGTGCTTGAGGGTTTTTTCTTCTTCAAGGCTCGTGGCGGGTCGTGGGATTTCTTTAACTTGTTGGCGGATGTTCTCACGGCTGGAGTGTTAATCGGCATCACGGGCTTGATTATTCGCCGCCGTTTGGTGCACCCGAAGGACTTTGCCTTTCCCGCCAATGTTCCGCTGCAACCCAACGCCACAGCGGCGATTCTCCGTGATTCCGCCATTGTGGCGGCTTTCATATTGTTTCATGTGGGCAGCCGTCTCATGTTTAAGGCGACCCAATTGAGTCTCGAAGGCGCCGATCCGTTCCTTCCGGTGAGCTCTTTTGTCGCCGGAGCTTTTTCAGCAATCAGTCCCGCGGCTGTCGAAGCTCTGAACCATTTCTTTTGGTGGGGAGCTCTAGGCTCGATCTTGATTTTCATCCCATATTTTCCGCGTTCCAAGCATATCCATCTTTTCATGGCTCCCATCAATTTGGCGCTCAAGAAAGAAAAAGCGGGAGTCCTGCAACCAATGGATTTTGAAAATGAAGAAGTTTTCGGCGCGGCGAAGCTAGAAGAATTCACCTGGCCGCGGCTATTGGATGCCTACAGCTGCATCATGTGCAACCGCTGCCAGGATGTGTGCCCGGCCACCAACACGGGAAAGGCACTGAGCCCGGCGGCGATTCTCATCAATGAGCGCTTGGAGCTAAACCGCGCTTTTCCAAGCTTTGCAGCCGGACAGGAAAGCCCCCGGCCACTGCTCGACTTTGCGCTTAACGAAGAGGCCGCGTGGGCGTGCACGACCTGCAACGCATGCGTCGAGATTTGCCCTGTGGGCAACGAGCAGATGTTGCATATTATCGATGTGCGGCGCGAGCGCGTGCTCGCGGCAGCGGAATTTCCTAATGGACTGAAGAACGCCTTCAACCATATGGAGCGCGCAGGAAACCCCTGGGGCATTTCTGTGGAAGAGCGAGTGGCATGGGCGAAGGACCTGCCGTTTCCGGTCTCGACAGTGCAGCAAAGCCCGGACCCCGATGTTCTCTATTGGGTGGGTTGCGCTGTGGCGTTCGACCCGCGCGCGCAGAAGATCGCGCGCAGCATGGCGGAACTTTTGAATGCGGCCGGGGTTCAATGGGCGGTGCTCGGAAAAGAGGAAAAATGCACCGGCGACCCCGCCCGCCGCACAGGCAATGAATATCTATTCGCCCAGATGGCGGCAGAGAATGTCGCCGCGCTGGACGCGATCAAGCCTAAGGTTATCATGACCACGTGTCCGCATTGCTTCCACACCATTGGCAACGAATATCCACAGTTCGGCGGCAAATATGTGGTAAAACATCACACGCAATTCATCGACGAGCTCATCCGGGAGGGAAGACTCAAAGTCGCAACCAACAGCGCCGGGCCAGTAACCTATCATGATCCCTGTTACCTAGGCCGTCACAACGGTATCTTCGATCAGCCCCGTGGACTGATACAATCCACGGGTGCTCGACTAGTCGAACCTGCGCGTAGTCGAAACAACAGCTTCTGCTGCGGCGCGGGCGGTGGACAGTTCTGGAAAGACGAGGAGAAGGGCAACGAGCGCGTGAGCACGAACCGCTACCGGGAACTCAAGCAAACCGGTGCCAAGACCGTAGCCACCGGATGCCCTTTTTGTATGCGCATGATTACCGAAGAAACGGCCAAGGAAGAGCCGGAAACGACGATGGAAGTTCTGGATGTCGCTGAGATTGTGGCCAGGAGTTTAAAAAAATAGCATGGACCATCGGCGCGCTTTATCAGCGATCGCTTTAATGGTGGCGTTATTTATTGCAACCGCGTGTCAAGGGCAGCCCAAGGTGACGATCGTGACGAAGGAGGGGCGGGAGCGGAGTTTCCAGGTGGAAATTGCGGACACGCCAGCCAAAAGAGAAATGGGTCTCCAATACCGCCGCGACTTGGCAACGGACCGCGGCATGATATTCTTGTTCCCAAACGAATCGCAACAGGCCTTTTGGATGAAAAACACGCCTATCCCTTTGGATATGATCTTCATCAATCGCGACCGCAAGATTGTTGGCATTGTCGAACAAGCAACCCCTTTCACGCTGGATTCCCGGTCCGTGAACGGGGCGAGTCAATATGTCTTGGAAATCAACGGGGGGCTATCGCGAAAATACGGGTTCATGAGAGGCGACAGCGTGCGATTTGAAGGTATCAACGGAAATGTAAGTGAGTAAAGGATTGAAGTATTGAAATAACGGAGTAGTGGAGTAATGAACGAACCTCAGATCCAATGCTCCATTATTCCAGGTCTTCCATTTTCTCTCGTTCAGATTTCGTCAAAGAAGTAAGGCCGAACCGGTTCGAGCTTTTCCTCGTAGGAGTCCGGATAGAGAAACCACAAAGTCGCGGCCAAGCTGCTAAGCAACGAGTTTCCGTCCTGCGGCGTGAAGCAGGTCCCGATAATTTCTTTGTCACCCCGCATCGCCAAACTTTGTGTTACGATGACGGTCTGATTCAATATTCTTCCGAATAAACCGTGATCCCGGCCAAAAGAAAAGACCGCAGCCGACGAGTTCTTGTTGGTTAAGGCAACCCTGCGGGTCGATTTGAAGCGGCGCATTACCTCGTCCTTGGTAATCCCACGGCGCAACTTCAAATTAAAGTGAATCGTGTGCATATACTGCGTGTTTAGTTTTAGAGCGGAAGAGAAAATGTTCAAGTCCAAGCCCACCGTCTTAAACAAATTGTGAGCATCGCGCCCCTGGTGGGTGCCGAACATAGTATCATCATGTTTGCCAGCTTCTGGTGCCGGGATGAATTCTCCTTCTTGGCTCAAATCATTGGCACGACGCATACAGACGAAGCGGCCTTCGTCAAGGTTATCTTCCTTTTCCGGGCCTAAGGCGATGGTGTCGATAAGCACGGCCAGGTTGTGTGTATTACAGCTGACGACTTGGATAAATTGATCTTTTCCTTTCACCAATGCCTTGTCGTTAATTCCCCGGGCGTACTTCTTACCGAAGCCGTCTTCACTACCCTGGGCGATAAAGCCGCGGCCGTTATCGGCGTATTTGTTGTAAAGTTGTGCTTTGTTCTCGTTTCCCACCGGGGTGCAGTCGATGATGACGCTGGCTCGCTCGATGGCCTCTTCCGCCTCATAACTGGGCTCCATCCCCATTTCGATAAATTTTTGCCGGCGTTCTTTATCGACGGCCAGCTTCGCGCCATTTTTACAAGAGACTATGACTTTGGAGCGATCCGAAAGCAGCGGGGTGCGCTTGTGAAACGTGACTTCGTCTATGCCGAATTTTTCCCGGAAGGTCGAGAGGATACCAACCAACGGCTCTCCAATGGTGCCTGTTCCAACAATGTGTACGATCTTTTTGTGCGCCATAATCCTCACCCATTCCTTTAAATTGGGCCGAATTGTAGCCTAAGAATAGAAGCCTAGCAAGCGCAATTCGCAACAAGCCAAACCATCGGTGTCCCCCTCGGGGGCCATGAGCGCTATCGAGAGTTCTCTTTAAAGAGCAGCTGTTTATATGTTAAAACTATTGTACAGGAGCACAATATGAAACAAGAAATTATTCCAGCGGCAACGTTTTTTGACCGCAATTTCGGCGTGGGCTCCCGGGATTTGGATAAAGTGCTCGCAACGGCATTGGGCAAGAAAGCGGATTACGCGGACCTTTACTTCGAATACAGAAGAAATGAAGGAGTTAGCCTAGAAGAAGGACTGGTCAAAAACTGTTCACAATCGACCGCCAATGGAGTCGGCGTGCGGGTATTGGCGGAGAGCAAAACTGGATATGCCCATACCGATGATATCACCACAGAAAATCTGGAACTGGCAGCGCGGACGGCGCAGTACATCGCCCAAGATCGCCGCTCGGAACTGCCGGTGGCAGTTGGCAAGGTAAAGGGCGAAGCGCACGATCTCTATCCCATAAAGACATCTGTCACAGATATACCCTTGGAGCGGAAAGTGACTTTGCTCTACGAGATCGACAAATACGCTCGCAGCCTGGATCCGCGAGTAAAAAATGTTTTTGTCTCCCTCGGGAGCGAGTACAAGGTGATATTGGTTGCCACGTCGCAGGGTTTGGTTGTGGGCGATATTCAGCCCCTGACGCGCCTGAATGTCACCTGCATAGCAGAGGAAGGCGGCAATCGCCAGGTCGGCAGTTTCGGCGGTGGTGGGCGGGTGGAATTTGGTTTCTTTGTTGACGCCAAAGATTATGAACGCTACGCGCGCGAGGCGGTGCGCCAGGCGATACTTAATCTGAGCGCGCAAGCTGCTCCTGCGGGCACTATGGATGTGGTCTTGGGTCCGGGTTGGCCCGGCATTCTGCTTCATGAAGCGATCGGTCATGGTCTGGAAGGCGACTTTAACCGCAAGAAGACTTCCGCGTTCAGCGACCGCATCGGCCAGCGGGTCGCCTCGGAGCTTTGCACCGTGGTCGATGACGGGACGATACCTTCACGCCGCGGGTCGATGAACGTAGATGACGAAGGCACTCCGACAGGGCGAAATGTTCTCATCGAGAAGGGCATCCTCAAGGGATATTTGCAGGATCGGCTCAATGCCTCTCTCATGAAGATGCCGCTTACGGGGAATGGACGGCGCGAAAGTTACGCGCATATTCCGATGCCGCGCATGACCAATACCTTTATGCTTGCCGGGGAGAGCGACCCCGAAGACATTATCCATTCGGTTAAAAATGGACTCTATGCAGTCTCCTTCGGCGGCGGGCAAGTGGATATCACGAGCGGAAAATTCGTTTTTTCCGCCAGCGAAGCTTACCTGATCGAGGACGGCAAAGTGACGCAACCGGTGAAAGGAGCGACTTTGATCGGCAATGGCCCGGATGTTCTCACCCGAGTGTCGATGGTGGGCTCTGATCTCAAGTTGGATGAAGGGGTGGGGACTTGCGGTAAAGACGGACAGTCGGTGCCGGTAGGTGTGGGGTTGCCTACGATTCGCATCGACGGACTGACCGTCGGAGGGACGAGGGCGTAAGTTTCGAGTTTCGTGTTACGAGTTGACTGGAAACCCGAGACTCGAAACTAGGAACGCGAACGGAGTGAGAATGGAACGATACGAACTGAGTCAGGACTTGGCGCGTGACATTCTTGCGCGAGCAACAGCCAAAGGCGCATCGCAGGGCGACGTAGTCATGGTGGAGGGCGATTCTTTCTTTGTTACCGTCCGCATGGGGGAAGTGGAAAAGATCAGCCAGGCGGGCGAGAAACGATTAGGGCTACGACTTTTCTTCGGCAACAGCTCTGCGTCTG
>Ga0209684_1000118_pt1 | contig 14208 bp, 12 predicted proteins | sample PanSoiPlot6MoBio_FD_188322 | JGI IMG/M metagenome (GOLD analysis project Ga0209684, IMG submission 188322) | Tropical forest soil microbial communities from Panama analyzed to predict greenhouse gas emissions - Panama Soil Plot 6 MoBio (SPAdes)... | ecosystem: Environmental > Terrestrial > Soil...
CTTGCTGCCACCAATCTCAACGATCCTTACAAATTTTTCGTTCCTCCCGGGCATTTTTTTTCGCCATTGCCTGCGTTGGACTATATTCGGCGGCATGAGGCGCAGATCTTCGGAGAGGTTCCCCGGACGATCCCGGGCATCGATCTTAGAGAAACAGAGCAGTTACAGTTATTGCAGGAGTTCGAGCCTTACTATGCCGAGTTGCCGTTTGGGCCAGTGAAAACGGACAGTCGCAGGTATGGCTTTGAGAATCCCGCCTATTCGTATTCCGATGCCATTTTTCTTTACTGCGTGATCCGCCATTTCAAACCGAAGAGAATTATCGAGATCGGCTCCGGTTATTCTTCATGCGTCATGCTGGATACCAACGAGCTTTTCTTCGGCGGCGGAATCGAAATTACCTTTATCGAGCCCTATCCGGAGCTTTTGCTGTCGCTCATCAAGAAGACCGATAGAGAACAGACCACGTTGATTTCGTCCAATCTTCAGGAAGTCGATCTGAAGCTGTTTGGGCAGCTTGAGGAGCGCGATATCGTTTTTGTGGACTCGACTCACGTGAGTAAAGTTTATAGCGACGTCAATTATATTTTTTTCAAATTGTTGCCGAGCCTCGCCAAGGGCGTCCTGATACACTTTCATGACATCTTTTATCCGTTTGAATATCCTAAGGACTGGATCTATGAGAACCGGGCGTGGAACGAGTTGTACTTATTGAGGGCATTCCTGCAATACAACAGCGCTTTCCGAATCATGATGTTCAATAACTATTTGGAAACTTTCCACGCAGACTATTTCCAAACCCATATGCCGCTATGTTTGAAAAATACCGGCGGGAGCATCTGGATTCAAAAATGTTGAGCGCTATCCGAGGTTCTGGAATTTTTGGAAAATCGTTGCCGGTCCGGGATTACTGAAGTCCGGCCGCCTTGAGATATTGCAAATCAACGAAGCGATCGGGCATGGGAAGAGGTGGTTTGAGCTCGCCCGCTTCGGCCATGAACTGGATCACTTGGCCGAGTCCTTTCACGTCCAGCTCGGCCTGTTTGGGGACGACACCGCGGTCCGGTTCGAAGTAAAGCGCAAGAGTTTGGCGGATGATTTCTTCGCTAGAGCCGGTTGTATCGATAGCCATGCGCACGACTTCGTCGCGGGTCATGGGATCGCGCATGAAGCGGAAGGCGGACGCCAGTCCCCGAACATAACGAACCAGAGCATCTCGGTTCTTTTCTCCCCAGGATTTTTTTACCGCGCTCACCGTGAAGAGAAAATTCGGGACGGCGTCCGTGGAAACGCCGAGGCGCTGGTAGCCTTCCTTAAGGAGCACAAGATCTTCGGGCTGCCCGAGCGGTACCGCGTCGCACTCACCTTTTCTCAAGCAGGCCGCGCGGGCCGGGGTGCCGACCAGTTCCTTCACTTTGAAGTCGGCCTCCTTGATTCCGTTCTTTGCCATGAGCTTGCGAGTGGAGATGGAAATCGTGTCGACGGCCAGGGAAAGGCCGACCACTTTGCCTTTTAAATCGCCGAATGTTTTGATCTCGGGTTTCGCTATCAGACTATAGATCGGTGTAAGCGTTTCGCCGGCGATGGCTACGCCTTCGGAGCCTGCGAGTACTGACTGGATCAAATAAGGCGTCGCGGTACGCGTGATTTCCACCGCGCCTTTATTGAGCGCGACCATCATATTGTCGGCGCCGCCTTCAATCAGCACGATCTCAAGATCGATCCCTTCGCGCGTGAAAAGTCCCTTCCGTTGGGCGATTGTAAACTGGAGTGCGGATATGGTTTTCACGGTGGACGGTATCTGACCGTAACGGAGCATCGTCGTTTGAGCCGCTAGCGCGTGAGCAAACACCAAAAAGAAAAGCGATGCCGTGAGCGTGATGTATGGTATTTTCATCCCTTTGCCTCCCGGAAAACGATAGTGTCTGGGAGTTTGGGAGGCTTATAACTCAAGCCCAAAGAGATGTCTACGAAAAATTTCGTGTGGACCTCACGTCTTCGGCAGATCAGACGTATTCTTTAAAGAACGCAACTAATCTCCGAAAATCTGCGCTTCCGTGCGTTTTCTGCTATAAAGATCTCTGTGAAACTCATGCAAGTCACACTTTGGATGTATGCCGTAGCTCTGCGCCGCTCTTGGGAATGCGTGACGAAGAACTGGGTCGTTAGTTTTGCGCCTTTCGTTTATGCGGTGGGCTTATCGTTGGTCGGTTCGCTCCTAGGGCCGTTTGGGATTATCGGCGGTGTATTATTCAATCTTGCGCAGCTCGCTTGCATAAGCTCCGGTCTCTTCCTCATCGAGAACATGGTACGGTCGGGCAAGACCGACTTCGACGATTTTCTCAAAGGTTTCACCACCTATCTTTGGGAACTGGTACAAATTTCCTTCATTCTCTGGATTCCCATGCAAGTTCTCGCCATGGTTCTGGTATCAACTCCCAACGGAGCGCTCATTTATTTCCTGATCAAGATCATTTTGTACATACTTCTCAATCCGGTTCCGGAATATATTTACCAGACGCGCTCGTCGGGCATCGAACTGCTGAGCACGAGTTATAACTTCATTGTTGAAAACTGGATCGAATGGTTTCTACCGAACATTATTATCACCGCGGTGGGCTATCTGTTGCTGAATGCTCTCGGTGTTGCGACCCTCGGCTTGCCAGGATTCATCCGATTATTTATCGTCAACCTTGGATTCGGTCTTTGTCTCACGTATTTCATGCTATTTCGCGGTTTTCTGTTCGCCGAGCTGCACGGCACGACGCGTCGCAGCCGCGTATATCGTTACAACGCGCGTAGTTCGAACTAGTAACGAAGCGTAGGTCGGAACCCGGCCTTTAAAATCATGGAGCTCGATCCGGGCGTTTGACCTGGTTAGGTTCTTGTGCTGTTTTGGATAGATAATTAACTTACAATGCGATGAAAGTTACCGCTGTAAAGGGCTTCTCGGACGTGCTTCCGGGAGAGGTGGAACGCTGGCAGTTCGTGGAAGAGAAGGGCCGCCGGGTTTTCGCCGCGTACAATTTTGCCGAGATTCGGATACCGATATTGGAAAAAACCGAGCTATTCAGTCGCTCCCTCGGCGAGACAACAGATGTCGTTGAGAAGGAGATGTACACGTTCGCGGATCAAGATACATTACTCACCCTTAGGCCTGAAGGAACGGCAGGGGTCGTGCGTGCCTATGTCGAGTCCGAGATGTACAAGGTAGAGCCGGTGCGGAAACTCTATTACGTGGGGCCGATGTTCCGGCGCGAGCGACCCCAAAAGGGGCGTATGCGCCAGTTCCATCAAATCGGCGCTGAGGTTCTCGGGCGAAGCGATCCATGGATCGACGCGGAGCTGTTGCTTTTGCTGCACGACTTCTTTTCAGAGGTGAATCTCGAAGGGGCAACCTTGCAACTCAATTCCCTAGGCGACGGGCAATGCCGGCCAAAATATCGCGCCCGGTTACTCGAGTTTTTGAAACAAAAGGAACCATTGCTGTGCGCTGACTGCAGGCGCCGTATGCAGCGCAATCCTTTGCGTGTCCTAGATTGCAAAGTGCCCGGTTGCATGGAAGCCACAAAGGACGCGCCGGCCATTCTGGATTGTTTGTGTGAGCCCTGTCGCACGCATTTTGAGTCGGTTCAACGGTCTTTGCGGCAAGCGGGCATCGGCTATGCTCTGAATCCGCGAATGGTCCGGGGCCTCGATTATTACTGCCGTACGACATTCGAGTGGACCAGCGATCAATTGGGCGCGCAAAATACCGTGGCCGCCGGCGGGCGCTATGACGGTCTCGTCGAAGAGCTCGGCGGACCGCCGATACCGGGGGTTGGTTTTGCGATAGGCGTGGAACGCTTGACGCTCTTGCTTCGACCGGAAGAAGCGGGTGAAGCGGCGGGTCCTTCACTCTATGTTGTGTGGGTGGGACCCCAGGCGAGAGATTGGGCTTTCCCGGTGGTTTATCGATTGCGTCGCAAGGGTGTGAAGGTCGAGATGGATGGCGAGGAAAGAAGCTTAAAGAGCCAGATGCGACGCGCGGATAAGCTCAAGGCAAAGTTTGTGCTCATCGTCGGCGATAACGAACTGCAAAAGGGCCGGGCTGTGTTGCGTGATATGGCCAGCAAGCAGCAAGAAGAGATAGGCTTGGATATGACGGAGACAGAACTGCTGGCGAGGAGGATCGGCTAATGGCTTCGGAGAGAGTCTTTAGCGATTCGCTCGGCGGCTGGAAGCGCAGTTACTATTGCGGCGAGCCCCGGGCGGATGCGGTTGGCCGCGAATTGATCCTAGCGGGATGGGTGCAATCCCGGCGCGATCATGGCGGGCTAATTTTCGTTGATCTCAGGGACCGCAGCGGTGTCACTCAAGTGGTGTTTAATCCGGAAGCGGATGCAGCCGCTCATGAGAAAGCAAAGCAGATCCGCTCGGAAGACGTCATCGCGGTGCGTGGAACCCTCGGCAAACGGCCGCCGGAGACCTTAAATACGGAACTCGCGACTGGAGAGGTTGAATTGCTCGGCCAAGAGTTGCGGCTGCTGAACGCCTCTCAGGTGCCGCCTTTTACCATTGATGACGCGACGGAAGCCAACGAAAACACGCGCCTCAAATATCGCTATCTTGATTTACGCCGGCGGCGGAGTTTAGCGCATTTATTGTTGCGTTATCGCATGACGAAATTGATTCGCGACTATCTGGACGAACTCGGTTTTATCGATGTTGAGACGCCGGTGCTGACGAAGAGCACGCCGGAAGGAGCGCGGGACTATTTAGTCCCCAGCCGGATTTACCCTGGCAAATTCTACGCGTTGCCACAGTCGCCGCAGCTGTTCAAACAAATTCTGATGGTCGGCGGGCTGGATCGGTATTTCCAGATCGTCAAGTGCTTTCGCGATGAGGACCTGCGCGCGGACCGCCAGCCGGAGTTCACCCAGCTCGACATGGAGATGTCGTTTGTTCGCCGGGAAGACGTCATGGAGGTTGTCGAAGGAATGATTTCGCTCCTGTTCAAGGAGTTGAAGGGCATCGATTTGCAGCGGCCCTTTGCCAGGCTGACATGGCGCGAGGCCATGGATCGTTTTGGCTCGGACAAGCCCGACTTACGTTTTGGTTTGGAGCTCAAAGATCTGACTGCGGCCCTGCGAAACTGTAAAGCGAAAGTCTTTGCCGCGGCCATTGATAAAGGAGGGATCGTCAAGGCCATTTGCGTGCCGAAGGGCGGGGATCTCTCGCGCAAGGATTTGGACGATCTCACGCCCTTTGTTGCGACTTTCGGCGCAAAAGGGTTGGCTTGGACGAAGCTCGGCGACGAAGGGTGGCAATCGCCCATCGCTAAATTTATCTCAGAGAGCGAGCAAAAAGAGGTCGAGAAGATTACCGGCGCGCGGATCGGGGACGTGATTTTGTTTTCTGCGGACATGGAAAAGATCGTTCACGACGCGTTGGGCAATCTCCGTCTGCACCTCGGCGAAAAGTTGGGCCTTATTTCTGAGAGCGAATATAAACTTGTATGGATCGTGGACTTTCCGTTGATGGAGTACGATGCGGGAGAGAAGCGTTACGTCGCGCTGCATCACCCGTTTACTTCCCCTTTGGAAGAAGATCTCCCGCTTCTTGACACCAATCCGGTTAAAGCCCGCTCCAAGGCCTACGACCTCGCTTTGAACGGGACTGAGATCGGCGGAGGTAGTATTCGTATCCACCAAGTAGAGCTGCAGCGGAAGATACTCGGGCTCATGGGCATCGGGCCGGAGGAAGCGGAAGCGAAATTCGGGTTTTTGCTGGAAGCATTGAGCTTCGGCGCGCCGCCCCACGGCGGTATCGCCTTCGGCATTGACCGGCTGGTTATGCTCTTGAGCGGCGCCAAATCGCTGCGCGACGTGATTGCGTTTCCCAAGAGCCAACGAGCCGTTTGTTTGCTTACCGACGCTCCTTCAATGGTTGATCCTAAACAACTGCGCGAGTTGGGAATCAAGACGGTGGGGACCGATTGAGGGTGTCGGTTGCGGAATTCGAGAAATTTTCCACCTCTCACAAAACGACTCTATGACTAAGACTCTTGCTCTCCTTTTGTTTTTAACCGCGGCGTGCGGATTCGGGTCGCAAAATATGCAAACCAGGCATTCGACGGATATCGAAGCCCGCAGGATTAGACGAATCGCAGTTGTCCCGCCCGGCAACACAAGCGCGGAGCAGAAAGCGAAAATTCCCTACACGTCGACTTCTCCGGCGGATGCCAAATCTTCGGAGCAGGATGCCACAGATTTGCTCGCCAAACTTGTCTATTTGGCGATGACGGCGGTGGCTGGCTGGCAGATTGTGGGGGACAGTGAAGTACGGGATGTGGCAGATTCTCTTGAGTCGATGAGTGACCCCGCGCGCCTGCGAAGGATTGGCGAGATGGTGTACGCCGACGCGGTGATGATCGGTCGAGTTCAACGTTATCGGGAGAGGGTCGGCAATGAGTTAGGGGTAAAAAGTCCTGCTTCAGTGGCGTTTGTCCTCGATCTCATAGACGTTCGGCGCGGCGACGTTATCTGGTCCGCGCGCTTTGACGAGACCCAAAAGCCTTTGAGTGAAAATATCTTCGCGATTGGCGACATCGGCCAAAGGGGGATCAAATGGCTAACTGCGGACCAGCTGATGCAAGACGGCGTCAAAAAAGCGGTTGGCCAGTTGCAGCAACTCTTAGTGCGAAATCCCACCTGAAGATCAAATAGCGATTAGCTGATGGGCCTATAGCAATTAGCAGATAGCTTATGGCAAATGGCCGATAGCAGATAGGCAGATTTACAAATAGGGATCCGCCGCTTGCGCATTCGCTCTGTGCTTTTTACATCTTCTAGCAGCGACCGGCTATTGGCTCTTCGAACCATCAGCCATCTGCTATTAGCTATCTGCTCTCTGCGATCTCCAGCGGTTTTCTGAGCCGTTCACTGATTCGCTTCCCCATATCCTCGAGTTTTCGGAAGCTTCCTCGGTCGAGTAAGACTGATTCTCCGTTCGCGACGAAGAGACGAAGAGCAGGGACAGGGAAACTCTGAGCCGCCGAGGAGCCCGCAACCGCAAAACCGCTGTAGACCTGGTCAACACCGAGTTTTAGCTGTCTAATTTCTCGGTAGTTCATGATTAGAAGCGCTGTCCGATGAAGACTTCGGCGGGCGAGTGTCACCCTTTCTGACGAACCGTCGATAACGATAGTTCGCTTCTGCGAAAGGAGATAAATGGAGATGCCGAAAAGGATGAAGTTCATCAACGGGAAATACCAGAGAGAACCCGCGGGACCGACAAAGCCGCGAAGCTGAATCGCCTGAGAGATGGGAACAGATATGAAAAGAAGCGCAAGGGCAATGCTAAGACAAAGAAACGCTGGGAAACGGGCGCCTTGCCAAACCAGGCGAAGTTTTTCGGGAGTCTCTTCGACGATGCGAAAGCCGAGCCGGTTGCCCAGCGCCTCAAACTCAACGGGATTACCTTGCATAACGACCGCAGACCGCAATAACGACCACGGACCGCCGACCGACGACAACCGACCGTAAGACATTCGATTCTAGAGACATGATCGCCGACCTTGGATGGTTTGGCGAGATGTGAATTTCCAGGTCCATGCCAGCGACGCTCGACGGTCTTGTTTAGTCGGCAGTCGACTGTCAGCGGTCCGCGGTCGCTATCGCAGTCCCTCGCCGGTCCGTCGTCATTGCTGCTTTTGGTGGCGATAGAAATCTTTGAAGCGGTATTCTTTTAAGCGAATCAGATTCTGATAGGAGCCGAAGCGTTCGGCGGGATCTTCCACCTGATCGAGCAAATCCACCGGGTTCTCTTCGCTTTCAAAGACTCGAACCTTTTGATACGTTGTCGAACGCTCCGCCGGGATGCGGCTCATCTCCCGAATGAGACTACGGAACTGCGATGGCTTCATCAATTGGCCGTAACCGGCGCCCGCGGCGGTGGAGATACTCTCGTTAATTAGCGTGCCGCCAAAATCATTAGCTCCGGCCAAAAGCGCGATCTGTGAGAGTTTAGGACCTTCCTTCACCCAGGAGACTTGAAGGTTGGGAATCCACTTGTTGAGCATGAGGCGCGACACAGCATACATCTTCATTACCTCGGCACCGGTGGCTCCGCGGCGCAGCCCTGGAATACGCTGGCGGTGAAACATCGGCGCTTCCTCGTAGACGAAACTAAGCGGCACGAATTCCGTGATGCCACCCGTGCGTTTTTGAATGTCGCGCAGGATACTCAGGTGCACCGCCTTGTGGTGGGAAGTTTCAATGTGACCATACATGATCGTCGAGGTGGTGCGTATTCCCACTTCATGAGCGGTCTGAATCAGGTTGATCCATTCGCGGGTGCTGATGCGACCAGGGGAGATTAGCTCGCGAATTTCGTCCACCAGCACTTCAGCGGAAGTTCCCGGAAGGCTCCCGACGCCGGCTTCTTTCAATGCCAAGAGGTAATCGCGGATGCCCACTCCTGTGAGCGTGCTGCCGTACAAGACTTCCTCCGGCGAGAATCCATGGATATGTAGATTAGGCAGGGCGTTTTTAAGCGCGCTGCATAGATGCACGTAGTGCCAACCGTCCATGCCGGGCGCCAAACCCGCTTGCACACAAACTTCACTGGCGCCCAGTTCGTAGGCTTCTCGGGCGCGGCGGATGACTTCCTCAGCGGGGAGAAAATAGCCTTCCTCGGCGAGATGACCGCGGCTAAACGCGCAGAAGCCGCAGGCCTTGACGCAGACATTGGTGAAATTGATGTTGCGGTTGATGACATAGGTTACGACGTCGCCGACGGTTTGAGCGCGGAGATAATCCGCCGCGGCTGTCATCGCCGGAAGATCCGAACCTTCAGCATCAAAAAGTAGGGAAGCCTCTTCTAGGGTGATGTCAGTTCCGGAAATGGCGCGATCAAGGATGCGGCCAATGGCTGGCGCAACCGAAGAGAGAAGTCGATCAAGGGAGCGCTGCAGATAGGGAAAACTCATAGGGTGACTTTAGCCTTTCAACTGGGCAAAAACAATTAGCCGGGATTATTCAGGAACACGGTCGAGCGGTGAGCCCCTTCGGTCGCCGGCGATGGCCTGTATCTTGAAACGGATATGCCAGTGCACGTGCGATATGGATAGTGGCGAGATAGCAAACGCATAGCCAAGCACCACAGAAGTCAGCGTACTGCACGTTCCTGTGCCCGCTCCCTTCGAGGCTTACCCCTTACCCTATCAGTGTGCCGCGCGTTTTCCTCGATTTATGAATGATCTGGATTCGGGGAGCGCTAAGGGTGAAGCCAGTAGCGGGCAAATTCAGTCAAGAACGCGAGGGTTGACAAGTCTCGCATGCGGTCGAGATAAACTTTTCCGTTCAGATGATCCCATTCGTGCTGGATCACACGGGCGTGGAAATCGTTGGCGATGAAATCCAGTTCCCTGCCACTCCTATCCAGAGCCTGAACGCGGATATTCTTGTAACGCGGCACTTTGCCCCTCAAATCGGGGATGCTGAGACAACCTTCCCAATCGTCCTCCATCTCTTCCGTCAACGGCGTAATCTTTGGATTGACCAGCACAGTGAGCGGAACCTTTGGCTTCTCGGGATAGCGCGGGTTGTCGGCGACTTCCAGCACCGCGATTTGCTTCGACGTGTGCACCTGATCCGCTGCCAGGCCCACCCCATCGTATTCCTTCATGGTTTCCACCATGTCGTCGATGAATTTTTGCCATGCGGGCGATTGCAGTTCGCGCGCAGGAATTGGTTCTGTAACTCTGCGCAAAACCGGGTGTCCCAGCCGCGCAACTTTTAAAATCGACATACTATTTAATTAGCATAGCCCTCACGGACGGGGAAAGGGAGAAAAATGGAATTCTCGCTTGCACGGGAAAATCCTGCCTTGACATAGCAGACCTAAGGAGTCTATATTCAATTCATAGAGAAAAGCATGAAACGGGCCAAGTCTACGGCTGAGAGAAGTTCGCTCATGAATGTCGGGCGGCGCGTCGATTACGCCGTGCGCGCGTTGTCTTACCTCGCGGGCCAGCCTGCCGGCAGAATTGTGAGTCGAGCCGATATTGAAAAGAGTCAGGATATTCCATCTTTTTATCTGTCCAAAATCATGAAAGACCTGGTTAGCGGGGGCCTGGTGGAATCTCATGTCGGTTCCAAAGGCGGATTTACGTTGGCGAAAGCTGCCAATACGATCAGCATCAAAGAGGTCTATGAGACCGTAGAACGGCCGTTGGTGCTAATGGAGTGTCTGGAAAAAGGCACTAGTTACTGTTCCTACTGCTCGGTGTGCTCACAAAAATCGATTTGGGAAGAAGCGCAAAATATTTTGGCGGACTTTCTCGCGGGCGTATCCATCGGGGATATCGCCGACCGGCAGGGTTTAAAAGTGCGACTGGTCAAAGCACCTTTACAGAAGGCTATTTGATGCTCGAAATCAAAGATCTATGGGCGAAGGTTGGAGACAACGAAATCCTACGCGGGATAAATCTAAACGTAGGGGCGGGAGAAGTTCATGCGATTATGGGTCCCAACGGTTCCGGAAAGAGCACATTGGCGCACGTACTTGCAGGGCGCGAGAATTATGAAGTGACGGGTGGACGCGTTTTATACGAGGGAAAAGATTTGCTGACCATGAGTCCGGAAGCAAGAGCGCGAGAAGGGGTGTTTCTGGCTTTTCAGTATCCGGTGGAGATTCCAGGCGTAAGCACAACTTACTTTCTCAAGGCCGCGGTCAACGCCGTGCGCAAGCATCGGGGGCTCGAAGAATTGGACGCCATGGAGTTTCTCGCGTTGATTAAAGAAAAGATGCAGTTGGTCGAGATGGATCAAGCCCTTCTCAACCGCCCCTTAAATGAAGGATTTTCCGGCGGTGAAAAAAAACGCAACGAGATTTTGCAAATGGCGGTTTTGGACCCCAAACTGGCGATCCTCGATGAAACCGATTCGGGGCTCGATATCGATGCGTTGCGCATCGTGGCCAGCGGTGTGAACGCGCTGCGCAACCAAGATCGCGCCATGATCGTAATCACCCACTACCAGCGGCTGCTCAATTATATCGTGCCGGACTTTATCCATGTGCTTTATGAAGGACGCATCGTCAAATCCGGGACCAGGGAATTGGCGCTTGAGCTGGAAGAGAAGGGCTACGATTGGATCAAGAGCCAGGAACAGAGATCAGAAATCGGAGATCAGAGGTCAGAGGTCTGAAGCGGGCGCCGACGGCTAACTGCGGACTGCCGAGTCACCCTTTCAAATCCCAGAAAATATGCTGGCTAGTGAGAGCAAAGAACTTTATCTCTCGGAATTCAGGCGGTACCGAAACAACGGCGCGACGAAGAACCCGCCGTGGTTAAGACAGCTCCGAGAATCGGCCATCGCAAGTTTTCAAAAGCTAGGGTTTCCAACCACCCGCGATGAAGACTGGAAATACACCAGCCTCGATTCCATCACTTCGGTGGCTTTCCAGCGCGGGAACGGGGTAGCCAAGACGGTGACAGCCGACGATATCTCTACTCTTGCATTGGCTGATTCTGCGCGCCACCGGCTCATCTTTATCAACGGGCAGTACTTTCCGCACTTATCGTCTCTGGGCGCCTTGCCGGTAGGGATCCGCGTAGAAAGCATCGCCGAGACATTGCAACGAAATGACGATTCTTTGGCGCCGCACTTGGGCCGATACGCGCGCGTGCGTGAGCAAGCCTTTGTGGCACTTAACACGGCTTTCATGGAGGACGGGGCCTTTGTTATGGTTCCTAAAAATTGCAAGCTCCGAGAGCCCATCCATTTGATCTTTGTCTCTCTTTCGAATGGCGAATCGGTGGCCTCACATCCGCGCAGTCTTGTCGTCGTCGAAGATGGTGGCGAGGCGCGAATCGTGGAGACTTACATTGGATGGGGTATGGGAAATTACTTCGTGAACCCGGTAACCGAGTTGGTGGGCGGGGAAGGTACGCTGGTCGACTATTACCGCCTACAACGAGAAGGAATCAAAGGCTTTCACATCGGAACCCTTGAGGTTCAATTAGGCCGCAACTGCAATCTCGCCGCCCATGCTATCACGTTGGGGGGAGCGCTGGTGCGTAACGACGTTCACGCGGTGCTCAACGGGGAAGGCTCGGAGTGTCTGTTGAACGGCCTCTACGTGCTCGACGGTAAGCAGCATGTCGATAATTCCACGGAAATTGAACACATGAAACCGAAGGCCACCAGCCTTGAGCTCTACAAGGGCATTCTCAGTGGCAGCGCCCGGGGAGTGTTCAACGGGAAGATCATGGTTCATAAAGACGCACAGAAAACCAATGCCAGGCAGACGAACAAAAATCTTTTGTTGTCCGCCGATGCGATGGTGAATACCAAGCCACAGTTGGAAATCTATGCCGACGATGTCAAGTGTAGCCACGGATCGACCATCGGCCAGCTGGACCGCGATGCGCTTTTTTATCTACGTTCTCGTGGTCTAAGCCGCGACGATGCGCAGAGCCTTTTGACCTACGCCTTTGCGAGCGAGGTAGTAGCACGGGTGAAAATTGATTCCATGCGGCAAAGATTGGATGATTATCTATTGACCAAGTTCGGCAGAAATCAAGAGTCCAAGATTCAATGAAAGCGGCTCAAGAAATATCCCAGTCCAGGTCTCCGCGGGTCGGGCTTGACGTGGAAGCGGTCCGCAAAGACTTTCCGATCCTGGCGCGAAAGGTGCACGGTCAACCCCTCGTGTATCTCGACAATGGGGCCACGAGCCAAAAGCCGCAAGTCGTGATTGATGCATTGAGCCGTTACTACGCGGAAGAGAACTCGAACATTCACCGTGGGGTCCATTATCTGAGCGAGTATGCGACCGCCGCTTACGAAGGGGCGCGGGAAAAAATAAAACGCTTCATTAATGCGCCTAAAAGTCAGGAGATCATCTTTGTCCGCGGGACTACGGAAGCGATCAATCTGGTCGCCCAAAGCTATGGCCGGACCTTCTTGAAGGCAGGCGATGAAATCATCGTTTCGGCGATGGAACATCACTCCAACATCGTTCCCTGGCAGATACTGAGTGAGCAAGTAGGCGCGCGCCTGCGCGTCATTCCAATCAACCATGATGGCGAGCTGGTGATGGACGAATACCGGCGTCTACTCACAGAGAAAACCAAGTTTGTGTCCGTGACGCACGTCTCCAACGCCCTCGGAACCATCGTGCCGGTCAAAGAAGTCGTTGCGCTCGCCCGCGAGCGGGGCGTTCCGGTTATGCTCGACGGCGCCCAGGCGGCGCCGCATCTGAAGCTCGATGTTCAGGAGATCGGCTGCGATTTTTATGCTTTCTCTGGCCATAAACTTTTTGGGCCGACGGGAGTGGGAGTTCTATTTGGAAGGTCAGAGTTGCTTGAGAGAATGCCACCGTATCAAGGCGGCGGTGACATGATCAGTTTAGTGACCTTCGAGAAAACTCACTATAATGTTTTGCCTTACAAATTCGAAGCCGGAACGCCGCATATCGCCGGAGGAATCGGATTGGGCGCGGCCATCGACTATCTTGGGAAGTTGAACTGGGAGCAGGTGGTTTCCCATGAACAGGATCTGCTCGCTTACGCAACGGATGCTCTATTGACCATTCCGGGTCTCAAAATTATCGGCACGGCGAAGGAAAAAGCAGGGGTAATATCGTTCGTCTTTGATCACGTGCATGCCCATGACGTGGGTACGATCTTGGATCAGGAGGGAGTGGCGGTCAGGACGGGGCATCACTGCGCCATGCCGGTGATGCAGCGTTTCGGCGTTCCGGCTACCACGCGCGCATCGTTTGCGTTTTATAACACGCGGGATGAAGTTGATGCGCTTAAGAAAGCCATTCATCGGGTTTTGAGGGTATTTGGATAATGTCGGAACTGGACGATCTGTATCAAGAGGTCATTCTCGATCATAACAGGAGTCCGCGTAACTTTCGGGCTATGGAGAGTGCCAATCGAAAGGCCGAAGGGTACAATCCGCTTTGTGGCGATCACGTTACCATTTATTTGAAGCTCGAGAATGGAGTGATCCAAGATATCAGCTTTGAGGGCTCGGGATGCGCCATTTCAAAAGCGTCAGCGTCTTTAATGACATCGGAGCTGAAGGGCAAGACCGAAGCGCAAGCTAAAGAATTGTTTGACAATGTACATAAGATGCTTACTGGAGAGTTGAACGGCCAGGATCGGGGGAAGGCCGTCGGCAAACTCGCGATCCTTTCGGGGGTCTGCAA
>Ga0209684_1000119_pt1 | contig 14186 bp, 14 predicted proteins | sample PanSoiPlot6MoBio_FD_188322 | JGI IMG/M metagenome (GOLD analysis project Ga0209684, IMG submission 188322) | Tropical forest soil microbial communities from Panama analyzed to predict greenhouse gas emissions - Panama Soil Plot 6 MoBio (SPAdes)... | ecosystem: Environmental > Terrestrial > Soil...
GTATAACTCGTGCCAGATGCGCTCGGTTTCGACGGGATTTTTGCCGCGCAGGAACGGCGCGGCTTCGCGGTTGATGAATTCTTTTGCCCCGTGACGCTGCGCCGCTCGAGTTAGACCGTAACCCGAAATACCCTGGTCGGTGTTAACGGTAGTGAATACGACGGGTGTCCAAATCCGTTCTTTGAGCAGTGGTGCTTCTATGGGGATCCGATGAAGCGTTGCTTTGACGTCGGTGATTTGCATAGAGCACCTCTTATGCTTTTTTGTGTGACACAGTTACAACGGATGAAATGAACAAGTCAATCTCGAATCTAGCAAGCGCCCACCTTTGTGGATGATAATAGTTCTTCCGCATGGCTCTTGGAGAGCGGTTTTCAGTCTTGTCGTTACGACCTCTAACGAGACTGGACATTTATGGTCTCCCGATTTAAGACATTTGACACTGATGGGAAGTAGTCACTCTATCAGCGGCGCGCCAGTCGGCAAAGCCGCGCCCAATGTCGCCAGAGTCGCAGTGCGCCTCGAAGGTCTGTGGAAAACGTATCCCGGCAGCGCGCAACCCGCGGTAAGGGACCTGTCTCTCGAGGTACACGACGGCGAAATCGTGACGTTGTTGGGTCCAAGTGGCTGCGGCAAGACTACCACACTGCGCATGGTGGCGGGTTTAGAAGTTCCGGACGCTGGTGATATTTACTTTGGCGATCAGCCGGTTGTCATGACGTCGCGCCGGTTGTATCTTCCCCCGAACAAGCGCAACGTGGGTATGGTTTTCCAGTCCTACGCCATCTGGCCGCATATGACGGTGGCAGAGAACGTTGCGTTCCCGCTCAAAGCGCGCAGGTTTCCTCGCAAAGAAATTAAGGATCGGGTACGGCGCGCCCTGGATCTGGTGGACATGGCGGGATTTGAGGAGCGCCCGGGCCCGCTTTTGAGCGGCGGGCAGCAGCAGCGCGTCGCCTTCGCCCGCGCGTTGGTGACCGAGCCGCGGCTCTTACTGCTGGATGAGCCGTTCAGCAACTTGGATGCCAAGCTGCGCGAGCAAATGCGTATCAGCGTCAAGCTTCTGCAAAAACGGTTAAACCTCGCATTGCTCTTCGTCACTCACGATCAGATCGAAGCACTAAGCCTGTCTAATCGTATTGCGTTGATGAACTTCGGCGTAGTGCAGCAACAGGGAAGCCCCAGGTTGCTCTACGAAAAGCCGGTCAATGAATTCGTGCGCGACTTTATTGGTAGGACCTTGTTGTTTAAAGGCAGAGTGCAATCCAACGACTCGTCGGGCCAGATGGCAATTGCCGTCGAAGGCGCGCCGGACTGCGTCGTTTTCGGACGCAGCTACAATCCGGATGGGATCAACAGCGGGGCGACCGTCCACATGGGAGTGCGTCCCGAAGATGTGGAAATCCTGCCTGCGCTCGAATCCACGGTGCCATCAGGAATGATCGGGGGCACGGCTCAGGCGGCGCTTTTCATTGGCGAGCGAATCGAATATCAGGTTGAAGTCGATGGACAAGGGATAATCGTAATCTACGGTAAGCGCCACCATCCGGTGGAAGAAGGCAGCAAAGTGTGGTTAAAACTGCGGCCGGCCGGGCACAGCGCTTGGACATCGGACTGGTCGCACAAAGAAAAGACCGCTTAGGCGCCTATCGATGAAGAAGGAGAAATGTCCTATGGTTGGCACTCGCGCGAAGTGGACTCATCAAAACGTCATAGCCATAGCGTTGGCTTTTGCTGGCCTGTTTTTTCTCTCTCTGCCTACAGGGCGCGCCGCATCCGCCGAGAAGCCCTCTCCGCCCATTTCGGCGAACTTCGAACAAGAATGGACCAAGCTTATTGCGGCTGCGAAGCAAGAAGGAACCGTTGCGATCGCTTCCGGCGGGGCTCCTTCGCGCCAGTATCGGCCTGTGGTCGATGTGTTTCAAAAAAAGTTTGGCGTAACCGTCGAAGTCTCAACGGGTAACGCTACCGACACCGTCAACCGTGTGCTCGCGGAGCGAAAGGCCGGAAAATATACGATGGATGTAGCTTTGATTAGTTCCCGTGAGAACAACCAGAGACTGGTTCCCTCGGGATCGCTGATCCCCTTCGCTCCGTTGCTCATCCATCCCGAGGTGCTAGACAAATCCGCCTGGTATCGAAGCCGATATTGGTACAGTGACAAAGACTCGAAGTACGCCTTCATCTACCACGTCTCAAAGGAGGATCAGTACGAGACCTGGTACAACACTGAAAAGATCAAGGAAACGGAAATAGCGACCATCAAGAAGCAGACGGATTTTTTCCACCCGAAGTGGAAGGGGAAGATCGCGGGTCAGGGGATGGGTGATCCATCCGGACTACGCCAGATGATTGACAGCTACTTCGAGCCTGACCGAGGACAGGATTGGGTACGGACCTATCTTCTCAATGCGGGCATCACGTTTTCAGACGACAGGAGAATCCTAGAGACGTGGCTTACCGGAGGGAGATTCCCGCTGCAGGCCGTTGCCACGGGAAGCGAGGACCTGATCGCGTTAGCGAAAAAAGGACTGCCCATCAAGCAAGTATTTCTTCCCAAGCAGGCCGGCGTAATCCGGGCCGGCGGTTCCGGGTGTTGTATTTCAGCGTTCGCCAATGCTCCTCATCCCGACGCGGCGAAGCTATTCATCAACTGGTTTCTGTCCAAGGAAGGCCAGACCCTGACGCACACAATGATCCCCAACATCGACCGGTCATCGTTGCGTAATGACATCCCGGTCGGCGAGGTCGTGCAGGAACAAAGGCGCGCTCCGGGCGTCGAGTATGCGTTCCCAGACGCCGACCCAAAATTCGGCGCGCGTCAAGAAGAAGCGCAAAAGTGGATTTTGAAAGTTTGGGAGTCAAGACAAAAATAACGATGGGTTCGGTTTGAATCAGCAATTACCGATGCAGCAGTCTCCCACAATAGATCAATTTTCAGTCACTCGACCTATTTCAGTCCCGCGCCTCACTTCCGGCCATTTTATCATGGCGGTGGTGCTGCTCTCTCTTGGCTACCTTTTGATCTGGCCTGTCATTCTCTTGCTCATCAATAGCTTCAATGCGGCTTCCGACTGGTTCGTCGAACCGCGGATTTGGGGCCTGCGGCATTGGCAGAACGCGTTTCAACGGCCCGGTTTGCTCCGTTCTCTCGGTAATTCTTTACTCATCTGGTCATTGATAGTGAGCACCAGTTTTCCCATTGGCGTTACCATCGCGTGGATCCTAGCGCGCACGAAGATTCCGTTCAGCCATACTTTGGAATTTATGTTCTGGATTTCTTACATGGTGCCAGCGCTTCCCACGACCATCGCCTGGATCACGCTCTTGGACCCGGACATTGGCATGATCAACGTCGCGCTGAAAAAACTTTTGCTGCTGGATCAGGGTCCGTTCAACATCTTCACTATCCCGGGTATCGTTTGGGCAAACTTGATGGGGCACGGAATCGCTATCAAAGTCATGCTGCTTACGCCGGCTTTCCGCAACATGGACGCTACGCTCGAAGAAGCTGCTCGAGTGGGGGGCGCGAGCAATTTGCGAACGCTCTTCAAGGTTACGCTTCCGCTGATGGCTTCGCCGATGATATTGGTTTTCGCTTTGCAGCTTCTGCGGGTGTTTCAGTCTTTCGAAACGGAGTATCTCTTGGGTGTGCCCTTTGGATTTTATGTTTACTCGACAAAAATCTTCGCGCTGATTCGAGACCCGATCCCCAATTACGGTGAAGCAACCGTGCTGGCGAGCATTACCCTCCTGATGATCGCACTCATTATCCCCCTGCAGCGGTGGATCCTGGAGCGGCGCCGCTACACAACCATCACCGGTAGCTTCCGGCCCGGTCTCATCGATGTCGGGCGATGGAACTACGTTGCGTTCGGTGTAATCGCATTTCTTCTCGTATTGCTCACGGTAGGGCCACTGGCGATACTGGTCCTCGGAAGCTTTATGACCAGAATAGGATACTTCGTGCTCGGTTTTACGCTCGAACATTGGAAGTTCGTATTGACCGATGCCGTATTCATTAAAGCACTGCGCACCACCTTGGTTTTGGCCACCACCGCGGCCATTGTCAGCCCGCTGCTGTTTTCCGTGATCGGCTATATTCTGGTGCGCACGCGCTTGCCCGGCCGCGGCGCGTTGGACCTGATGATCTGGTGTGGTGGCGCCATTCCCGGGATTCTCGCGGGCCTCGGATTGCTGTGGGTATTCGTCGGCACTCCGTTGCTGAATTTCCTTTTCGGGAGCATCTGGGCGCTGCTCATCGTCGTCATCCTGCAAGGAAAGACCACCGGAGTGAATATTATGAAAGGCGTGCTGGTTCAGGTTGGCGCAGATATGGAGGAAGCCGCGCGCGTGGCTGGCGCAGGCTGGATCAGAACATACTTGCGCATCTGGCTGCCGCTGCTCATGCCCACACTGATGCTTTTGGCAGTCATGAACTTCGTGAGTGCCGCCGGGGCGACCAGCAGCATTATCTTGCTGGCTTCGCGTAACACCATGACTCTGTCGCTCATGGCTCTTGAGCTGTCCTCCACCGCGGTTAGCAACCGCGAAGCGGCAAGCATCATCAGCATCTTCATCATTGCGTTTACTTTGACCGGAGCTCTTATAATCAGATATTTCGGCAGGCGCCTCGGCGTGCACCATGACATGCATGTGAATGGGGTGGGGTTGGTGAATGGAATGTCTGGTGGAGCAGTGAAACCTACATTGATAGGATGAAGAACAATCCGATTAAACCGCATCGTTCGATTCGCCTGAAGGGTTACGATTATACACAGCCCGGGGCTTATTTCGTGACGATCGTGACGCGTAATCGTGCGTGTCTTTTCGGTGACGTTGTTGAAGGCGAGGTGCGGTTAAGCCATTTCGGTGAGATAGCGCGCAGGAATTGGCAGGCAATGGGAGAGCATTTTCCCTACACGGAATCGGCCGTTTTTGTGATTATGCCGAATCACGTTCACGGGATAATTTTCATCGCGGTAGGGGCACGGCATGCCGTGCCTCTACAATTGTCACTGGAAAGTTTTGGAAAACCAATATCCGGTTCGATCCCGACTATCGTGCGGTCATTCAAATCCGTTGTCAGCAGAGATATTAATGAATTGCGCCAAACGCCTGGAGCATCGGTCTGGCAACGCAATTACTTTGAACACATCATCCGCAACGAAGAATCGTTGAACCGCATCCGGCAATATATTTTAGATAATCCAGCGCGCTGGGAATTCGACCGTGAAAATCCCGCGGCGGTAAATCCAGAAGCAAAGGATGCGTGGCGTGGTTAGGGGGGCACGGCATGCCGTGCCCTTACAGGTCAATGGCGCCTGGTTTTCGACGATCGAACCGTTAGAATCCCCGCGCTTCTTCTTTCATGTAGAAGCCTAATTTTGTCATGGCGGGCCAGTCGTCGATGGAGAACAGGATCGAATCTTCGTCGTTGGTATTCTCGTGATGGTGCCACTTCCACGCGGGTACAGCGAAGATGTCTCCGCAATGATACTCCAACCGCTCGCCTTCGATCACCATCATACCTTCACCTTCGAAGGCAAAATAAAAGGTAGTGCTGTTGTGCCGGTGCGGCAGCGTTTTCTGTCGCGCGGATAGCAATTGAACCTGCCAGGCAATTGTTGGCAGTGTCGGGCCGCCGTCGACTGGACTGGCCAACATGAGAAGGATGCCGTCGTAAGGATCATTCCCTCCGGCTTCTTTCATGGTTGTGAGCGCCGCCTGCGTGTCGGTCCACGGATAACGCATGGGCGGAAGCGGGAACTGAGCCTTGTTCGAAATGCGCCGCACATGGCCGAGGGTGTTCTGGCCATATCCGGAAGGTTTTTTGATTTCTTCGTAAGGCGCATCGTTCGGCAGCCGCTCGTTGATGTTCACGTTCGGATTGTAGCCGTTGTCGTAGCCGTCGATCCAAATCGCTGGCGTGCTGCCGAGATTCCAATGATCGTGAAACGTCCAGGCCGGACTGATAACGACATCGCCTCGCTCCATCGGATAGGATTCGTACTCGCACACGAAGATCGCTTCCTTTGGCGCTTCGCAGACCAGCCGTGTTTCACTGCGCAGGTTGCGGTGCGCTTGCGTGCGCTCTCCCGGCATGAGGATTTGCGCGTTCATCCAGATTGGAAAATTGCGCGCCTCGATGCCGACCACCGAGCGCATTCCCGTCATGCCGTTGGGGCCGACAGTTACGATCTCTCCGGAGCGCATAAGACCACGACGAATGCCGTTCCAACTCCAATGCGCGGCGGTGTTGCCCTTGCGCGGCGCCGCTCTTCCCTCGCGTCGCAGGCCAGCGCCGACGAGGTGATGCTCAGCTAGAAACCGCTCGAGATCTTCGTGGGTCGTACCGACGTCGCTCACGGCATCCTCCAATGTTCCTTAGTGGCTCACTCTTCTTGACGGTTTGAACTGCTTGAACAGCTTGAACGACTGGAACGGTTCCGAACGTTCAAATCGTCTCTGCAAAACAGCTACAATTCTTTAGTCCAAGTGAAAATACCTGACCGTATTATCCACCAGCATGGCGCGTTTTTCTTTTTCCGGCACGCCGGCGAAATCCTGCTCCATCACTTTGATCGAGTTCGGCCACTCGCTCGCCGCATGCGCGAAATCCGTACCCCACATCAACTTATCGTACCCGATGCAGTCACGCCGCCTCACACCCACAGGGTCATGCAAGAAGCCCCAGTAATTGCGCTCCTTAAGATATTCGCTGGGCTTGCGTTCTAGATATTTAAGCCCCCAGTTTTCATGGATCATCGGCATGTAGCGTTGGTAGTGATCGTCAATTTGCCACAGACCGTATTCGAGCCAGCCGATCATGGTTTCGGCCCAATACATTTCCAAGGTCGGAAACCGGTCCCATACTCCGCCGAACGCCATCTGTGTTGCCGCTGTCATGGCATCGTTAGTGAAGCGGAAAAAATAATTCATGGGCTCACGCTGATGCACGTCAGGCCCGGGCTCTTTCTCGTACTTGAAGGCTGGTTCTCCCCGACCCGAACCAAATGTGCCGGTGTTATGATTTGTCAACGACATGCGCAAATCGATCGCCGTAGCCCAGAACTTATCGTCTTCGGGCGTCGGATAACTTTTGCCGCCGGGAAATTTGTCGAGCTTCACGCCTTTGAGGCCGAGCTTGGCGCAGTGCTCCAACTCCTTGATGGCGTCGTCTACCCCTGTCGTTGGAATTGTTCCCATGGGGATCAAGCGGTCCGGTGCTGCGGCCATGTACTCCTTGGCGAGAAATTCGTTATAGGCGCGCACCAGTTCCAAATATAAGTCATCGTCCTTGGCTTGTCGCAGCACGAACGAGATCTGAGAAAAAAGAATTTCCGCGTCGATGCCGTCCTGGTCTTGTTCGCGCAGCCTCTGTTCGGGCGAGCCAGTGCCTGCGCTATTTTCGAAGGTCGGCATCTGGCTGGCCAAATCCTTGTGGGCCACGCGCACGCTGCGTGTAATGCCAATGGTATTGGGCTTGCCGCCATCGACCACCACGGCATCCGAGCCGTTGGTCATTTTCACGCGCTTTGGCGCGCGGTCTCTCCATTTGGCCGCAACCCGGTCGCGCCAAACATCGGGGTTTAAGTCGATGTGCCCATCTCCGGAGATGACTTTATACTGACGTGCCATGATGAAATCCTTTCTTAGTGCGCCTGTGCGGTAGAGGCACGGCATGCCGTGCCTCTACCAGTAACTAAATGATAAGAACTTTCCTTGTCAAACTGGTGCGCGCGCAGTTCGGGACTCCGAGTTTGGGTTAAAATGCGAGCCTGAGGTTTCGCGCCTAGTGTCTGGTGTTCGTTTTCGGTTGAACAATAAGGGTCACAGTTCTATAAGGTGGCGTACGCCAACACAGGCTTGACTCCGGTCGAAACCTGAGACCCGAAATCCGAAACCGCGCGAGGGAGAGGAGATTGCCAATGGCTCAGCCAAAACTGCGCTTCTATTTCCGCGAACCGACCATCGACACTAATATTCCTATTACCGACGGAACCGTCAAGATTGAGGGTTTTGATTGGCAGTTCGTCGCCAGCGAAGATCAGGCCGACGCCTGGGACTGCGGCTTCGCGGCGCGCGTGCGGGCCTATGCGCAAGGTCTACCGCACATTTCCATACCAGCCTTCCCGAATCGGAAATTTCGTCTCTCATACATCTTCGTCAATAGTAAGTCCGGCATTCAGTCGCCTCGCGACCTGGAAGGCAAGCGAGTGGGAATCATGCAGTGGGACAACACTGCGGGTGTCTGGGCGCGCGGCGCCCTCCAACACTACTACGGCGTCGATCTCACGCGTATCAATTGGCTCGCCGCACGGATTAAGAAAGAAGGTGTGGCCAAGGGGATTCGCATCGAAAAGTTAGAAGGCGGCGGCGATTCGGATGCACTGCTGGATAAATTGTTGGTCAACGAAACGATAGATGCCGTCATCGGCCCAAACGTGCTGCCGTCCATTTCGCGTCGCGATCCGCGCACACGCCGTCTCTTCCCGGACTACAAGACGGAGGAGCAGACCTACTTCAAAAAGACCGGAATTTTTCCCACCAGCCATATCGTAACTTTGAAGCAGGAATTTGTGGACCGGTATCCGGATGCGCCAGTGGCCTTGCTCAGGGCATTCAGGCGTTCCCGTGACGAGGCGTTCAACCGTCTCGAGGGACCGGACCCGCAGATCATCGTTTATTCATGGATGGCCGCCGCAGTGAAAGAGCAGCGCGAATTGATGGGGGAGAATTATTGGGCCTACAACGTCGAGAACAACCGGACCGTGTTGGAAGCGATCACGCAGTATGCTCATGAACAGGGGCTGTCGCCCGAGCGCATCGATTACCAAAAATTCTTCTCGCCGGAGGCGGCCTCACTGCTGGGGGTGTGAAATTAAATCAAATTTCGTACGATGAGGTAGGAGCAGGTTTGAAACCCGTTCCTGCACGATAGGCGTTACTTTATGGCACAGAGTCCGATTAAATACAGGCGTCGCGCGCTTCGCCTACGAGATTACGATTACAAACAAGTAGGTGCATATTTTGTGACACTCTGCACACAAGAGCGCGCATGTTTGTTCGGCGTAATTCAGGACGGCAAAATATGGTTGAATGACGCCGGCCGGACGATTGAAAAATGGTGGTTTGAATTGAACCGCAAATTTCCGATGGTGGAGACGGACGAATTTGTGATTATGCCGAATCACTTCCACGGCGTCGCTATTATTACGGATGTTCCCGTAGGGGCCGACCTACGTGTCGGCCCTGTACCGGAAGGCGGACACCTTACCCAGCAGGGCGCACACGCAGGTGCGCCCCTACAGACGGTAATCCAATGGTTTAAAACGATGACGACGAACGAATACATCCACGGCGTGAAAACCGCGTCATGGCCGTCGTTCAGCAAACGACTATGGCAACGCAATTACTTTGAGCACGTCATCCGTGACGATCAGTCTCTAAACCGGATTCGGCAATACATTCTAGATAATCCGGCGCGCTGGGAGTTCGACCCTGAAAATCGTGAGGTGCAGAATCCTGAACCGGCGGACGCATGGCGTATCTGAATGTAGGGGCAGGTTTCAAACCTGCCCTCCGAGGAAGGAATGACATGCTCTCTTGGACACGAAAAAGACATCATTTTATTAGAGTTCGTCTTGTCGTCTTGTTTGTTTTGGCTTCGATGGCAAATGGTCAGGCACAGGTCGATTGGAAAAAGGAATGGGAAAAAACGCTTCAAGAAGCCAAAAAAGAAGGCAAGATTGTGGTAGGCATTCCAGCGCGGGCGGAGCTGAGAAGAGAGTTGGAAGCCCTTTTCAAACCTCAGTTTGGCATCGATATGGAGCTTCTCACGGCAAGGGGCCCGCAGAACGCAAGCCGGATCGCATCGGAGTACAAAGCGGGAGTCAAATATTTTGACGTTTTCCTCGGAGGGTCGGGAACCTATGAGTCGCTGGTCGACGACGGCATGGTCGATCCGTTAACAGCTAACCTGATTCTGCCGGAGGTAAAGGAAGAGAAATATTGGTGGGGAGGACATATCTGGGAGGACAACGTCAAGACAAAACGCTTCCTCTATTCTTTCATCGCCGACGCCGGCACCGGCGGCTTCTGGTACAATACGAATGCAGCCAAACCCGACGAGCTGCGCTCGCTGGACGATTTCCTGAATCCAAAGTGGAAAGGTAAAGTCGGATTTCTCGATCCGCGAACTCCCGGTTCCGGCCAATCGATCTGGTCTTTTTTGTGGGATGTAAAAGGAGAAGGTTATCTTAGAAAACTCGTCCAGCAAGATCTCTTTGTGAGCCGGGACCAGCGCCAGTTGGCCGATGCGCTCGCGAAAGGCAAACTTGCCATCGCTCTCGGTGTCAGCTTTTATACCCTCGAAGGGTTTCTTATCGTCAACCTCCCGGTTAAAGAACTTCCCAAGCTAAAGGAGGGCGCGCCGTCGAGCAACGGTTCCGGCGTGATTGGCATCGTGAAAAATCCGCCTCATCCTTATGCGGCGAAGGTTTTTGTTAACTGGCTGCTGGGAAGACAGGGGCAAGAACTGTACGTAAAAGTCATGCACCAATCGACTCGGCGCCTCGATGTGGACACGAAGTGGCTTCAGGAGCACGGGGTGCAGGCGGCGAAGGACGTTCTCACGGTGGAAGAATATCACCGGGTGAGAAACCACCTGGAAGACAAGTACATTCGGGTAAGACTCCCCGCAGCGAAGTTTGCCGAACAAATACTCAACTAGGCGGCCAGCCAGTCGCCGTTCAAACCCCCACCTTAATCCTCCCCGCGTCGCGGGGGAGGACAGAGGAAGGGGCTTAAACAGAGCGAAGCGGTTGAACCGCTTGAACGGTTGGAACTATTAAAGATTTGGCATCTGGCATGCCACGCCGGTTTTTTTCAGTTCATTTTCGTAATGTTTGCGGATATAAGGATCCTCGTCGGCGTATTCGATCAACGTTCCACCGCGCTTTACGTCGATATACACGCCATCTTCGCTGCGCTTGTCGGCGATTTTAAAGCCGATAGGGTGAAGCCGGCTGCCGTAACGGATCGCCAAGTGGCGCGCCGGCTCCGGCCCGGTATTGAGGTGCTGGTGGAACCATCCCCCAGGCGGGCAATAGACGCTTCCTTTTTTCCACTTGATTTCCACCACCTCGTTGCTGTGGCCGCTCTTATAAGGTTGAGTTCCCAATTCCTTCGACCATAACAAAACGTATCCAGACGACTGCAAGCCTAAAAGAATCGCTCCTGCGCCGTGATAGTGCGCTTTGTGGTATCGACCAGCCGGCCATTGCGCCAGATGGCCGATCAAGCCGTTTCCCGAAAGCTCGAACTGCGTGATGCGCACCCCGGCGCCTTTGACTGCTCGCTCATCCAGCGCCGCCGCCTCAATGTCCATAATGAAGTTAGTTTCCCAAATATGCTGCATGCCCAGCTCGTAGCGCTTCTGGCCCACTTTAAAAAAGTCTTCGCCGCCCGCGTAGCGATCAGAAAAACTATACGGGCAGTTAAAAATGAAATCCTCATTGTGAAAAACATCCATGACCACAGGGGCGTTCGTAACCGCGAGGAACTTGACCGGCTCGCGACCGCCATTGATCAGCTGGTGCCACGCGTTCAGCGGCGGAGCAAACAGGCTCGACGGTCCCCATTCAAACATCTGCTTGCGGCCGCCTTCCTGCCATACTTCAGTAGCTCCCTGTCCCTCCAGAATGCAGATCACTTCTTCATAGAAATGCTTCTCGGGCTCGAGGGCGCCGCCAGCGGGAATCTCAGCCGCATACATGCCGGTCACGCCCTCCATCCCGTAAAGATTCACAAACGCCGCTCTCCCTCCCGTGCGATCCCATTGCGTCATCTGGACGTCCCGGACATCTTCCAGTCCATACCCCTCAACGATAGGAATATTCTGTCGCTTCATCCATTGAAAGTAAGTGGTCTTTTCAAACGCCGCCATCAAATCTTTAACGCGATCTTCTCGGGACATAAATTCTCCCTTGTTTCTTTTCCCTTTAGCGAATTAGCGAATTTTTGCGACTGCCTTCACAAGCTTGTCACGCTTGGCGCTCGGCCCTCGAGATTCGTATCCGAGAAGACGTTCGTATGTCAACTTCAGCGCAAGTTTGTTGTTGTTTTTTTTCTTCTCCTTGACTTGAACGAATATCCTGCCCTATTTTACGCGCAACCCCCAACCTCTTTCCTCCCCAGCGCCACGGGGCAGAGCTGTGAAAAAAATTGAAGCTAGGTGTAGGGTGGGAATTGTGTCTCTGTGATGGGTATCGGCACGCGGTGCCTCAACCCATCCTACGAGAAACGGAATTGTTTTATAGCTTCAGTAGGATGGAAGATGGGTTTCATTAAGATGGAAGCTTCCGCATCCAAACTCATTGTGCGAAACTTGCGTAAAAGTTTCCGCACCCAGAGGTCCGAAGAATCGGTTCAAGTTTTCGAAGGCATTTCCTTCGAAGTGTTTCCGTCAGAGTTCATCTCGCTGGTGGGACCGAGCGGCTGTGGCAAGACGACCTTTTTGCGGATTCTCGACGGGCTCATTCCTCACGACGATGGCGAAATCCTTCTCGACGGCAAAACCGTTATCAAGCCCGGCCCCGATAAAGGGTTTGTTTTTCAGGAGTCTTCTCTTCTTCCATGGCGGACGGTGCTGGACAACGTCATTCTGGGTCTTGAGCTTCAAGGAATCCGTGGCTCGGAGTCGAGGAAAAAAGCAGAGTGGTATATCGCTCTGGTTGGGCTTGCGGGATTCGAGCATCACTATCCCCACGAGCTTTCGGGAGGAATGCAGCAGCGCGTTAACCTTGCGCGCGCTCTGATCGTCGATCCGCAGGTGCTGCTCATGGATGAGCCCTTCGCGTCGTTGGATGCGCAAACGCGGGAGATCATGCAAGCCGAACTCTTGAAGATGTGGAACCAGACAAAGAAGACCGTGATCTTTGTCACTCATCAGATCGAGGAAGCGATTTTTCTCTCCGATCGAGTCGTCGTATTCTCGGCACGTCCCGCCAGGATCCGGGAGATTGTCAAAGTGGGTATTCCTCGCCCGCGATCGCTAAGCGTTAAAAGAAGCAAGGAGTTCCTCGATCTTGCCGATCACGTCTGGGATATCATTCAGGAGGAGGTGCTCAAATCGATGGGGAGAGAGCGTGAGGAAGGGGTCTTGTGAACGCCGCGACCAAAAAAGATCCGTTGGTTCCGGCATGGTTACGCTCCTCCCGGATGATCGCCGCTTGTTCGGTGATCATAGGGATTGTCATTTGGCAGCTTGCCTACGAGGGTCTGGCCCGGACTCCTTACTTTAGGGAGTATTCGATTAATCACTTTCTCGCTTCTCCGTGGCAGGTGGTCCAGACGTTCGGCGAACTTTATCGCAGCGGGGAGCTTTTCCGTCACTCCTATTTCAGCTTCTTGGAGTTTGTCTATGGATTTTCCTTGGCCATCGTTGTTGGAATCCCGATCGGATTTGCCATGGCCATACACAGAAAAACGAATTATTACCTGGACCCGTGGGTTTCCTGCATCTATGCCACACCCACCGTAGCTCTGGCCCCGATCATCATGGTGTGGTTTGGCTTGGGAATCTTTCCGAACTCCTTGGTGGTTTTCTTGGGGGCCGTATTCCCCATCCTCTTGAACACCTACACCGGCATCAAATCTGTCAGGGAAAACCTAGTCAATGTCGTCAGGGCTTTTGGAGGTTCGCCGCTACAGGTGTTTTTCAAGGTGATGATCCCGGATGCCACTCCGGCAATCATCACGGGACTGAGGCTCGCCGTAGGCCGGGCGGTCATCAGCGTGGTGGTGGCGGAATTGTTCGGCTCCGAAGCGGGGCTTGGGTTCATGGTCTATTTTTACTCACAGCGGTTCCTGCCGGGTCCGGTATTTGTCGGGATCGTGGTGTTGGTCGCTTTTGGTATTCTGTCATTCCTCGCGCTTGAAAAGCTCCAGGGATGGCTTTCTCCCTGGTATACCTATCAGCTGCAGCGGCAGATCCATCGGCTGGAAACGGAATAGCCATGAGCGCATTTGGGAAGATTTATCGCTCCCAGGAAAAGAAGTTCGATGCGGTTGTGTCGGTCATCCTGGGGTTGGTGATCTGGGAGTTGGTCGATTCTCTTATGATCCGCAACCCTTTGGTCCTCGTCGGACCTTGGCGGGTCGCCGAAGCTTTTATGAAACTG
>Ga0209684_1000120_pt1 | contig 14167 bp, 13 predicted proteins | sample PanSoiPlot6MoBio_FD_188322 | JGI IMG/M metagenome (GOLD analysis project Ga0209684, IMG submission 188322) | Tropical forest soil microbial communities from Panama analyzed to predict greenhouse gas emissions - Panama Soil Plot 6 MoBio (SPAdes)... | ecosystem: Environmental > Terrestrial > Soil...
TTATTACAGGTGCCGCAGGACTCATCGGTAGTCACGCAGCGCAACGGTTGGCTCGTGAGCACGAGGTGGTGGCGTTGAAGCGTGCCGATCTCGATATTGCCGATCGAGAATCCGTTAGTCGCTGCGTTTCGGATGCTAAGCCTGCCCTGATCATCAACGGCGCAGTAATCCAAGTCGATGAGTCCGAGCAAAATCCGGCCAAAGCTCACGCCGTAAACGTCGAGGGGCCGCGAAACTTGGCCGAAGCGGCCAGCCGGGCGGGCGCTGAATTCATTCACTTCAGCACGCAGTATGCGTTCGATGGCGAACCCATCGACCGCGCGCTCTACACGATCAAAGACGAGCCCCGGCCGGTCAACATCTATGGAAAAACCAAGGTCGCAAGCGAGCGCGCCGTGCTCGACGCGTGTCCACGTAGTTATATCGTTCGCACTTCTTGGGTTTATGGCAGTGGCAAGGATAGTTTCTTGTGCACCGCGCACAAAGATCTCCGTGCGGGAAAACGCATCCGCGCTATCATCGATATCTGGTCCAGCACGACGTATGTCGAAGACCTCGTCGAGAGAATTTTGCAAATTCGGGAAAGACACCGCTACGATTTTTACCATGTTGTCAACCAAGGGGTTTGTTCCTATTACGAATTTGCCCTCGAGGCGGGGCGCCTTGTCGGTCTCAGTCGGGATCACGTGGACTCTCTCCTCGAGGTTGTGAAAGAAGCGGAAATGAAGCGCGTTGCAGCGCGGCCCCGCTATACCCCGCTGCGCTGTTTAGTCTCTGAAGAACTCGGCTTGGCGCCGATGGGCGACTGGCGATCCGCCCTCGCCGCGTACGTTCAATCTTAATCAGTTTCGAATCTCGCGGCTTGAATTTCGAGTTGCGGTTTAGTAATCCATTTTTCCCTGCCGATCTTTCACGTTGACAGCCATCGCCCTATCCAAGTAAAACGCGGGTTAAGTTTAAAGCAAAGCAAGGAGGCCGATTGAGAACCACGAAACCCAAAGTCATAGTGTCGGTTGGTTGCCTGTTGATTCTTTTGGCGAAGGTGACGCCGGCGCTCGGGTTAGACTCCATCCGCATCGCCTATAGCTCGGTAAACCCACACGCGCTCTTGGTTTCCATGGCGGAAAAGCGCGGCCTCTATGCCAAGTATGGTCTCTCGTCCACCATCGTTTATGTGTCGGGAGGGAGTACCGTGGTTCAGGCGATGGTTTCCGGGGACATTGATCTCGGTCAATTGACCGGTGCGCCCGGCGTCGCAGCTAACCTTCGGGGCGCCGACCTCCTCTACATCGCGATGACCGACGACCGCATGGGTTATCAACTGGTGACACGGGGAGAAATTAAAAATGTCGCGCAACTAAAAGGGAAACGTTTCGGCATCAGCCGGTTCGCCACGGCATCCGAATTTGGGACACGCACTCTGCTAAAAAGACTCGGCATCGATCCGAAGGACGTGTCGATTTTGCAGATCGGCAATGAGGCGGAGCGACTGGCCGCCCTTAAGTCCGGGAGCATAGACGGATCGGTTTTCAACGCGCCGTTCGGAGCCGCCGCGAAGAAATTCAATCTCAACATTCTCGCCGACGCCGTCGCGCTTGGTATTCCTTATTTCAACACGGGCATTTGCGGCAGCGCGAAGTTGTTGCAGAAAAACGAGAATAGGATTGTAAGTTTTTTGCGCGCTTACGTGGAGGCGATCAAAATCTTCAAGACCGAGCCGGAATACACTTTGAAAGCACTCGCGCAGTTTACCCGCGTGAGCGATCAGGAGTTGCTGAAAGAAGCTTATGAGTACAACAAAAATAAGATTCCCGACATCCCCTATCCTTCATTAACGGCGATGCAAGCGGTCGTCGAGCCGCTGGTCGCGGGCGATCCAAAGCTCGCCAAAATCGACGCCAAAAATTTTATCAGCGACCGCTATTTGAAAAAGCTCGAGGAAGAAGGATTCGTGCAGAAGCTGTTCGGGCGGTAAACTGCCGTGCTCACGGCCGCAAAAATTCCCCCAGCAAGTTCTTTACTGGGTTCGGAGCAACTCCTTGCTTTGCTCCTATTAGGCTCTCTAGTTTCCCTTCGCCCTTCTTACCGCGGCGATGTCACCCTCGCTAAATCGATAGAAACGCACCGGATTGTCGTAGAGCATTTTTTGTTTGAACTCGTCGGATAAATCCTTGCGCGCCATGAGGTGGGGTAAGTCGCCGCCGAATTGATCGCGTTCGCGCTCGTGGGGGAAGTCGGACGCCCACATGATCACATCGGGACGGAGCAACTCCACGACGTAGGGAGCCGTGCGTTCTTCGACTTCCATGGTGACGAAGATGTTGCCGCTTTTAAAGAAGTGGCTCGGGGGATTTTTAAGTTGCGGCGCGAGACGCGCGGCGAATTTTTCGTAGTCCTCTTCCATTCGGTCCATCATGAACGGCACCCAGCCGGCGCCGGCTTCAAGATAAGCGACGCGCAACCTGGGAAACTCCTGAAAGACACCCTGGAACATCATGTTGGTGATTTGAATAAAGAGTCCCACCGGATGTTCCAACATGTGGGCTTCCAAGAAGCTGCAGACACGGTCGAGCCCAAGGTTCTGGCTGACGCCGCCGTGGATGGCAAGTGGCACGTCTAGCCGTTGAGCTTCATCGTAGATTTCGTGAAAGACAGGAGAGCCGTAGAGCGGAAGTCTGTTGTTCGTGACGGATGGCAGCAGGCCTGCGCAGAAACCAAGATCTTTTACACAGCGCCTGAGTTCCGCGGCGCCAGCTTTGGGATCCTGGGGCGCGAGCAGTGCTACGCCTTTGAGGCGCGGCGTCTGGCTGATGAAACGGTGGTGAAGCCAATCGTTGTATCCTTGGGCCAAGGCAGAGGCCCACCCCGGGAGCTGGATCATTCCTAACGCGAGCGCAGAAGTGGGATAGAGGACGGCGCAGTCGATGTCGTGTTCGTTCTGAAAACGAATCCAGGCCTCAGCGTCGGGATCTTCGCGTTTGCCCTTGCGCGAGAGACCGCGCTGCCAGCCGTCGGCATCGAACATGGGCCACGTGGCATGCCAGTTCATTTCGCCGAAGTTACCCTTGATGTGATCAAACAGGTCTTTATGTTGCTCCATCACATGCCCATCGGCGTCAATCACAAAGCCTGCCATTTGATTCTCCTAATGTTCAGGTGCTTGCTTTTTGAGCGAGCAATTGTCATTTCGACCCCTTCGGCAAGTTCAGGGTAAACTCCGGGAGAAATCTTAGATCCCTCACTCTCGTTCGGGATGACAAACCGCTCTCCAACCATTGCGACACAGCCCATGGAACGGGCTATTGCAGAAAAATTTTCTGATACTCTTTCTTTTTATTCTCATAGTCTTCTTTGCCAAACTGATACATCTGTACAAACTTGATTTTATCCGCATCGGGAAGCGGCGGATAGATGCCTTTGCGGTTGACGAACTCTCCGGTCTTGGCCTGGATCGTCATGCTTTCCTCGTCGAGGAAGAAATCGACGAAGGCCTTGCCAGCGTTTGTGTGGGGAGCCTTCGCGCCGAGGCAGATGTACTGCCCATCGCCAAGCATAGTGTAGTCACGAACGTAGTCGAGATTGGCGCCTTGCTTATTGTAGGTTAACACGAAGCGTACAAAAGTAATGCCGATTGGCGTTTCCCCCGTACCGACGCGGTCAGCTGCGGGCACGATGGATTCGACGAAGATGGGCTTCGCGGCAGCCAGATCACGGATAAATTTCTCGGCCCGGGGCTTAATCATGATCTTATCGAGGCTCGCAAGCCACTGCGTGGTCAAAGTGTGATTTACCGGGTCCGGCATCACTAGCTTGCCGCGATACTCAGGCTTGACCACATCCTCCAAAGTTTTTGGCGCTTCCGAGGCTTTGATCCCGTTTCTGTTATAAATAACGCCGTACAAAACATTGCGGTATCTGGCCCCGAGATTGGGATCGATGGCATCTTTGGCGAATCCCTTGAGTGAAGGTGATTCGTACTTTGCGAAGGCGCCTGCTTTAAACATTAGGTGCATGTGATCGCCGGTGGTCGCAACGACATCGAAAATGGGCTTGCCGATGCGGTGCTCGCTCAGAACGCGATCGATGACTTCGGTGGAGCCGCCGCGCCAATATTCCATTTGCAATCCGGTTTTCTTTTCAAAGGCATTCTTGAGAGCGTCGGCGGTAAAGGTTTCCATGGAAGTATAGACAATGACCTTGCCGCCTTCTTTTTTGGCGGCTTCGATGAGCTTGGCGTTTTGCGCAAACGAAGAAGGCGCGACAAAGAAGAATAACCAGCCGAACAACAAAGTACAAATCCTGCGCATGAAAAGACTCCGTTTCTGGTTTCGCCGAATTCTCTCTGGAGCGATGTCGAACCCGTCAAGCTAGTTGCGCAGGTTTTCCAGGTCAGCTTTTTCCCGAGAGCCGTTTGAAAAAACCTTCGCGCTCCAACTCGTCGAGGGTGCTTTCGTCGAGATATTTGTTCACATTCATATCGATCTTGGCTCCCGGTCGCTGGGAGAGCAGCTCCAAGGTATTGCGCAGACCGACTTGGGATACACGAGTGGGGAAGGAAAATTTTTTGGCGAAATACTGGTAAGTCTCTTCAATCGCCTTCGAGTTTTTTGACCGCAACCACTTGGCCAGCACCGCTACGCCTTTGTCTTTATTGTTGATGAACTGGTAGGTTCCTTCGGCATACGCCTGCTGGAAGCGCTTGACAACCTCGCGGTTCTTTTCCACGAATGAGCGGCGCGCTGCCATCACGTTCATCGGAAACGACGCTTCTTTCATCTCGCTCATGTCCGCCAGCGAATGCATGCCCACTCGGACCGCTTCATTGATGTCAGGATAGGACAGCACGGTGGCGTCGATGGCGCGCGCTGAAAGGGCCACGATTCGAGCCACCGGGTCTCCGGCGGGGAAGATCGTCACCGACTGGCGCGGCACATTCCATGCCTTGAGCGCGAGAATGGTCGCCGTTTCGGTGGCTCCGCCGACGGCAAGAATGCCGATCTTTTTTCCCACCAAGTCCTCCGGTTTGCGTATCTCCTTTTGCACCATGAAACTGTATGGGAATGAATTGAGGGAGCCGGATAACATCACGAGATCCGCGCCCTGATTGATCGCGTTGATGGCCGTGGCCGCATCCACCTGAGCAAAATGAATGCTGCCTCCCTGGAGAGCTTGAATCTGGCGAACCGAACCGGGAACTAAAACCACGTCGCCATTGAAGCCGTATTTTGCCATCAATCCCAAGTCCTTCGGCGCCCAGACCGGAGCTTGAAAGCCACCGAAACCGGCATAGGCGACAAGGTAGTGCTCCTGCGCGGCGAGTTGGACTGGGAAAACGAAGAGCAGAAGAACTGTATAGAGCCACCGGCTAAACATCTGCGCTCTCCTCCTTTTGCGTTGTCGCAGGGCCGAGGAAGCTAACTGCGTCTATGTGTCTCTTTAACACGAGGCTCGAAACCCGAAACTCAAAAACGGTCTTGCTACGTCCATCCGCGCGTCCAAAGCTCCCCTTTTTTGATCTTGTCGGCGTAGTAGTTCCACTCCGCGGAATGGGTCGTTCTCGTTCTTGGTTGTGCGAAGAGTTTCTCTTTGCTGCCGGCGAGTTGTCCGATGAACTCGTCCGAAACGCCTTTGAATCCGAAAAGCTGGGCGATAGCCATGATCTTCGCGGCGCGTTCCATGCGCATAGCGCATATGCACGCCTCGTCGATGGTCTTGCCGACGGCGACGATGCCGTGACCTTTGATCATCACGGCGGGCGCTTGGTCAAGGGTGCGAGCCAGATCGGCTCCTTCGGCATCATTTAAGATATATATCGGTTTCGGATAGATGGGTACGCCGCGGCCGAAGCGGTCGGACTGCATTTGCACGCAGGAAACCGGCTTGTCGGCGAGGCTAAGCGCGACGCACATCGGCGCGTGGGAATGGACGGCGGCGTTGACGTCTGGACGTGCCTTGAAGATTCCCGTATAAATCGCTGCCTCGCGAGGCGGTGTGCCGACGCCCCCGAGCTTGTTCATTTCGTAGTCGAAGTGAACGAGCCAATCTTTCTTGCCGCTTTCGGGGCGGCGAAACATCTGAACGGCGATGCCCTCATCATCGGGCAAACGCACACCGACATGACCCCATATGTCGCCCATTTCGTATTCGAGAATCTTGGCGCCCACGCGAAGTTCTTCCTCGGCAAGTTTGATGGCGGAGCGGCGTAGAGCGCTCGCTGGTTTCGTCCTTTTCATAGTGTCTCCAGGTGTCTCGTTGCTGGCGTAAGGCTACGGGGTTAGGCTGCGGTTCACGACGCGAACTTTTGCTTGGCCGTAAACGCGGCTGGGTTTTCTTTTTGCGCCGATCCCGCGAGGTAATCAAAGTGCTCGCGCCACGGCACGTGCCGCGGCAACAGATAAGCGAAGCAATCAATGTGCGGGAAGTGATTCCGTTCGGGGTCGCGCACCAGATGAGGCGGTTCTGCGCCGCCCTGAAGCGCCTTGACGATATTCAACAAACACTTGCGCACCGCGATAACCGCTTTGTCACTGACGCCGAGGTGTTCTTTGCTGCGGTCGAAGATTGCGCCCATGCTTTCTGTGGCGCAGGCGTCGTGATTGAGAAAGTCTTCTATGCCAGTGAAGTTAACCGTCCTCTGCATGTGTCGGTCCTGCAGGTAGTTGTTGCTTGCGTTGCGAATGCGGCGGTAGTCCGGGCCGATCTGTTTCCGCCGGTGAACTTCTTCCTCTAACACCGCGCGGCTCCGACGAAAGCCGATGTCGTAGCGCCACGTATGTGTATCGTCTGCGGGAACATAGGTGTGGATTTCGTAACCATCGAGCTCATTGGTGGGCCGGCCGGCGGGAACGCAGCCATAAACGGGGAGCACGAACGCGGAAAAACGAACGTAGTGCTGATTGTCGGCGGCGTTGCGGGTTGCGATCAGCCGCACACCGAAATCCGTTTCTTCGGTTTCATAAGCCGGCGCAGTATCGATTTTGTAGAGCGGCTGATTGCGTTCATTGGTGAGCGCGCGATGGAGAAAAGAAAGATGCGACGAATCGCACTCTCCCTCCAAGCCCTGAAGGTAGCTGCACTCCATCAAACATTTGGTCACATAGGTCTGTTCAAGCGGTACCTGAGTCCACTCATAGGAGGGAAATAAAGGCATTTTTGCGGGCGGTCCGAGATAGGCATAGACCACGCCGCCGGCTTCGTGGGTCGGATAAGCGGTGTGATGAAGTTTTTTTCGAAAGTCGCTGTCGCCCGGTTCCGCCGGCGTCTCGAGCACGTTTCCATCCACATCGTACTTCCAACCGTGGTAAACGCAGCGCAGCCCGCACTCTTCGTTGCGCCCGAAATACAGCGATGTCCCGCGGTGGGCGCAGTGCTCGGCAAGCAAGCCGATGCGTCCCTGGCTGTCTCTAAAAGCTACCAATTCCTCGCCCAGCATGCGCACCCGAGCGGGCGGGCAGTCACGCTCGGGGATTTCTTCGGACAAGAGCGCTGGAACCCAGTAGCGCCGGATAAGCTCGCCCATGGGCATTCCCCGGTTAGTTTGGGTTAAAAGCTCGTTATCTTCTACCGACAGCATGGTAAGTCTCCTCCGGATTTAAACCGAACTATGTATCGAGAGTGCTCGAAGCGAAGATGTCGGCGTAGGACGGTTGGGCTCGAATCATGCCTTGCTCCACGTTGTATTTAATGAATGCGTCGCAGGTCGCTTTATTCGCTTTGAGTCCGTATTGCCACGGCTCGCCCCAGGCTTTGATCTGTTCTTTCATGCGCTCTCTCAAATACACGACGGAAAAACCGCCGCGGTCGCTGAGGATATCGTCGTAGGCGATTTGCTTCGCCTGTTCGAACGCCGCGTAGAATTTCGCCGCCAGTTCGGGAAATCTACGGTCGAGTGTCCTGCTCATCACGATTATGTGCACCGGTGTGAAGATGCCTGTCTCGTTGTAAAGTTTTTTATCTTCCGCCATGTAGTCGGGAAATAGGCGCTTTACTTTTGGATGGCTCTCAAGCGTTGCGAACAGCTTGGTGTCCGAAATGTCCGTGATCAGCGCGTCCAACTGGCCGGCGATCAAACGCTGAACCATATTTTTACTATCGTCGACATATTCGATCTTCACCGCCTGGTCGTGGACAGGAAACACTTCCTTGGCTTGGAGGATCCATTGAACCTGCGACAGATCGACGCCGTAACGCTCGCGTAAGAGTCCCCGCGCCCACACCGTGAGCGCGGTTCGGTAAGTGCGCGAACCGATGCGCTTGCCGGCGAGCTGCTTTGGCGACTCTATCTTGGCATCGGCGTAACAGAAAATAAGCAGGTAGACCGGCTTACGCTTGGAAAATACCGGCAAGCCTATGATCTCCCAACCGGCTTCGATCGCCGGCAGAAAATAACCGATGTTGAGGTCGCACAGCCCGAAATCGCCGGCTTTCATTTTGGGCTCTTCCTTGTTGATCATCGACGAGGATTTTACCAGCTTGAGCGTTACACCGTCGATCGGGACCCGTCCCTCGAGAAGCGGCATCGTGATATCGTAGCGCATCACAGGGAATTCGATTTCTAAGGGCTGATTCGCCGTCATAGACGTTTCATTCCTCAAGGGCTCTGGCGAGTAGAATTGCGCGGACGGACCGTGGCTGTCAAGAGTACGCTATTCGTACCGTCGTGAACTCCGATTCCACAGTGAAAGCTGAAACAAAGAGCGAGGCGCACGCTTTCACGGCGACCACGCAACGGGACTGATAATCGAGAGTTCCCGGAACGGGATTTGTTACTTTGAACCCGGAACGTTGAATTTTGAACGATCTATTCGTCAGCCGATAACCTTGTAGTCGCCGCCCATGTAGCTCCTGCACAGATTCACATAGGTCGAAGAGCCCATCTTGATCCAGTTCAAAGCTTCGCCGGCGAGTTCTTTTTTGACTTTCGCAGGGCTGCCCGCGGCTAGGACCCGCGGCGGAATTTTTGTATGCGGAACCACAACACTGCCCGCGGCGATCAGCGCTTCTTCACCGATTTCCACGTCTTCTAAAAGCGTAACATTCATGCCGATGATGGCCGCGCGTTTGACCAGCGGACCTTCCATCACAGCGCAATGGCCGACAGTGCAATCTTCTTCGATAATAGTCGGCGCTTCGCCGGAATGAAGGACGCAATTGTCTTGTATGCTGGTGCGGGCACCCACGACGATGGGATTGCCGTTTTGGTCGGATCTTATGACGGCTCCCCACCAAATGCTTGCTTCGTCACCAATGGTAACGTCGCCGATCAAAACAGCCGTGGGAGCAATAAATGCCGTGGGGGAGATTTTCGGCCGTTTGCCTTTGTATTCGATAATCATAATCCGTCAACCTCCGAGGGATGTGCGGCCACGATATGAGACGCAAAGATGGAAAGCAAGAATAAGTATGGGTAGAAACAGTTCCAGCCGTTCAAAACGTTCAAGAGGTTCAAGCCGTTGCGCAAATTTGGGGTCCTAAAAACTCTCGGATATTACTCGCGCCAAGACGCTAAGTTTGGAAATTTTTTTCCCTTTGCGCCTTCGCGTCTTTGCGGGAGATACTCCGAATTTTTTGCGTTCTTTGCCGTCGTTTTAATATTTGATTGCGGCTTTGCCGCGCTAGGCTCTTTGCGGTTAATCTAGGAAATCAATTTTTCAATTCAAAATTCTTGGCCGCCATTTCGGCGATGCTTTGACCGATAGCCAAGGACGCCGTGGCTCCGGGAGAGGGGGCGTTGAGAACGTGGATGGCGTTGGCGCTTTGTTTGATGACAAAATCATCCACCAGCGCGCCGCTGGCTGACACGGCCTGGGCGCGGACCCCAGCGCCGCCGGGGATCAGATCGCTTTCGGTGATTTCCGGAAGTAGCTTTTGCAGCGCTTTAACAAAAGCTGACTTGCTGAGTGAGCGATAGAGTTCGCCTAGGCCGGTCTGCCAATATTTTCCGGTCATCGCCCAGAAGCCTTTGAAGGAGATGGTTTTCCAAAGCTCTCCTAGATTGACATCGGTCTTGCGGTAGCCCTCGCGGGCCAGAGCAAATACGGCGTTGGGGCCGGCTTCCACGCCGCCGTTGATCATCCGCGTGAAGTGCACACCCAGAAATGGAAAAGTCGGATCGGGGACCGGATAGATCAGATTGCGCACGAGAAAGTGTTTTTCCGGGGTAATTTTATAATATTCGCCGCGGAAGGGAATAATTTTGTGCTCTTCCTGGGTTGTCGTGTTGTCGCTGGCGTGCATCATTTTAGCGACCAAGTCGGAATAGAGGCCGCCGCAATTGATCAGGCGGCTTGTGCGGTAATCCCCTTGAGATGTCTGTAATATGAGTTCACCATCCCGTTCCAGGATACCCAAGACTCGGTGTGATGTGCGGATGTCACCGCCCATGGTTCTGACCTTTTCCGCGTAGGCGTCGGCTACTTTTTTGTAGTCGATGATGCCGGTGGCGGGCACGATGAGGGCTTTGACGCCGGTGGCGTGGGGCTCCAGTTCTTTTAACCGCTCAGGACCGACCATTTCCAGCCCTTGAAGCCCATTGGCGGTGCCGCGGCGATGAAGCTCTTCGAGCCGCGGTACCTCTTCGGCGCTTGTGGCGACGACTATTTTTCCACAGCGGTCGTAGGGAATACCGTTCTGGTCGCAGAATGCTACCAGGGCTTTGCCTCCGGAGACGCAAGTACGGGCTTTCAAGGAACCGGGCCGGTAATACAGCCCCGAGTGGATCACACCGCTGTTATGACCGGTTTGGTGCTGCGCCAGTTTGGGTTCTTTCTCTAACACCAGCAGCCGGGTGCGAGGGTAAACTTCGGTGATCTTCAGCGCCGTGGCGAGACCGATGATGCCACCACCGATAATCGTGAGATCGTACTGGTAAGCCATAAACGCTTACTGAAAACGAAAGAGCAAGGGAAAAAATGATTTGCGCTATGACCTTTGTTCTCGCAACCGCCCGCTAGCTATTTACAGATGAAGCAGACGGCGTGAGTTTTTTTCCATAAAGCTTTTTACGTGGCCCGGGTTCGACAGCTTGTTCACGGCGCCGAAGCCCTTGGCTAACGGCCCGAGCCCGCCGCAATAGTCAGAACCGAAAACCATTCGTTCTTCACCCATGGTATCGATCAAGAACGACAATGTGCGGGCATCCGAGCTCGCGCAGTCGATCAAGAAGTGTTCAAGGAAAATTTCCGAATAACGCTTTTCGCCCGCTGGTCCCTTGTGCTTCCAGAAAAAACGGTGCAGCAACAACGGCAAGCCGCCGCCCGAGCTGCGGATGACAATACGCAAATTCGGATACCGATCAAACACGCCGCTAGCGATCATGCGCAGGACGCATTCCGATATCTCAGCATCGGAGAGCACGGCATAGGCCACGCCGGCGCCGCCGTCTTCGAGTCGTTTGAGGGTTGGGTTTTTGGCCGAGCCGGCGCCGTGGAGAAAGATCGGCCAACCGAGAGCGGAGATTTTGGCGTAGATCGGATTTATATCCGGCAAATCGACGACCATTTCGCCATCGACGGTGGGGTAAAGCAGAGCCGCACGAAAACCCTGCGTCGCGGTGCGGTCAAGTTCTTGAACTGAAGCGTCGATATTCTTTAGCGAAAGCGCCGTTGCGCCCATCAGGCGGTCGCCATGGGGAGCGAGCCGCTCAGCGAGGAGCCGGTTCGATTCCCGCATGATTTTTAGCGCTTGTTCGGCCGGCAACTGATCAGCGTAAAGGCCGGCTCCCTGGCAGATGAGTTGAAGATCCAGGCCGACCTCATCCATCGCTTTTACTCGTTGGGAAAAATCCGTCGAGTCGTAGTCGTCGATTTTGGTTTTTTTGCCCGTGAAGGCGTCGAATTGCTCCGCGGCTTCAGGCGCCGTGTGATGCGAGTGCCAATCGATCCAGGTTGACATGATAAGACTCCTTCCAACAAAGTATCACCCTCCGAATACTGCGCGAAGGCCTGTGGAGTCAAGGGAATACTGGCCGGAGCAGAAAGTTGGTTGCGAGAGCTGAACGTTTTGGCTCGAAGGCGAAATATTAGGTGGGAACTCCGACGGTTTGGGCCCCCAAGAGACTTTCACGCGCGCGTGGCCGCGCTCTCCAAGGCTCGCCCCTCGGTCGCTCTATGATTACTTATGAACTAACTCTTTAATAGCTCAGTTCTTTTGGGTTGTGCCGTCGGCCTTCGATTTAAGTCTCCGAATCAATTCTTCATAGGAAGAATTGGCGAGCACGCGAGTGAACTGTGAACGGAAATTGTTCACCATGCTGATATTTGCCACCACTACGTCGTAAACGCGCCATTCACCGCCGCTAAGCTGGACTTTGTAGTTAATGGGAACCTCCTCGCCTTTACCTGTGAGAAGTTTGCTATTGACGTCCGCGTACGAGCCATCGATCCTTTCACCGACATAGCTGATCTTTTCGTCGGTATAAGCTTCGATGGTTTCGGTGTAAGAGCGTTCTAGCAGCTCAGTGAAAAGACTAACAAACTCTTCCTGTTCCTTGGGCGTGCGCTTGCGCCATTCGGCTCCGAGGGCGCGCTTGGCCATCTCGTTGAAGTCGAAACGGGCAAAGAGAATTTGTTTGAGCTGATCGCGCCGCTCTTTGGTATTGGCCGGAGCTTTCAGGCGAGGGTCCTTTAACACCACCAGAGCTTGGTCGACGGTGGTTTTAATCTGGTCCGTTGGCGGCCCTGCCGTTGCATGCGACGGGCCCCCGACCATCGCCGCGAGCCAACAGCAGAGCCCCAACACCACTTGACTATTTCTGACCTTCATCTTTCGTCTTCTGGCTTTCATCTTTCGTTTCACCTTTTGAAGTTAAATCGCCGCCCACAAACTTGCCGATCAAATCCGTAATGTCCGGCGGCGAATCGGTCTCCCGGATCTTGCCGCCGGGAGGGAGGATTTTATCCGAAGCTCCAGGAGAAACAAGAATGAACTTATCCCCGATCAAGCCACGCGAGCGGACGGAAGCGATCACATCGTCTTGCAATTTTACGCCATCCTGCAGCCGCAGCTCCAAGCGGGCGCGATCGTCCGCTAGTCGGATGGCCTCGACCCGGCCGACTTTGACGCCGGCGATTTCTATCGGGTCGCCGACTTTGAGTCCGGCCACCGAAGAAAAATCTGCATAAACCGTGTAACCGCTGGCACCCATCACTTCGAGTTTTCCCAGCCTGATGGCGAGATAGCCGAGGCAGGCAAGTCCGATCAGAACGAAAAAACCCACGATAATTTCACTGCGCGTGTGATTCACCGGTAAATCTCCTATAAAACCGCGAGCGGACCTTCGGTTTCTCCGCGTACGAATTGCCGCACGATCGGATTTTGCGAAGCCACGAATTCCTCTGTCTTCCCGATCTCGGCAATCACGCCGTTGGCAAGCATCGCCACGCGATCGGAAATCTTGAAAACCTCCGGTATATCGTGACTGACAATAACTCCGGTAAATCCGAAGGCGCCATGTATTTTCCGGATCAGCTGATGAATGCTTTTTCCCAAAAGCGGATCCAATCCCGTCGTCGGCTCGTCAAAGAGAACGATTTCAGGCTCCATGACGAGGGCCCGAGCGAGTCCCGCCCTCTTTTTCATGCCGCCACTGACTTCAGCGGGATACTTGTAACCCGCGCCCACAAGTCCCACCTGCTCTAATCTTTGCTCCACCCTCTTCTGAATCTCGGTCTCGGTCAACTTGGTTTTTTCCCGCAAAGGGAAGGCCACATTGTCGTAGATCGTCATGGAATCCAGTAGAGCCGCGCCTTGAAACAGGACGCCGAATTTCTGCCGGATATTATTGAGTGCGCTTTCGCCGATTTTCGTGATGTCTACCCCGTCCACCAGCACGCTGCCTCGATCTGGCAGGAGAAGCGCATTTAAATGTTTCAAAAGCACCGTCTTACCGCCGCCGCTACCGCCGATAATCGTGGTGATTTTACCGGCCTCAACATCCAGATTGATTCCCTTGAGGACCTCCTGGCGGCCGAAGTTCTTGTGCAGATCGACAACTCGAATCATGAACTTAAAGCATGACCGAGGTCATGAAATAGTCCCACACAAGAATCAGGACAAAGCAGAGCACAACAGATTCTGTCGTGGCCTGACCGACGCCGGTGGCCATGGGAAGGGCATGGAAACCTTTATAACAACAAACCCAGGTGATGATGAGACCGAAGCTCACCGA
>Ga0209684_1000121_pt1 | contig 14136 bp, 11 predicted proteins | sample PanSoiPlot6MoBio_FD_188322 | JGI IMG/M metagenome (GOLD analysis project Ga0209684, IMG submission 188322) | Tropical forest soil microbial communities from Panama analyzed to predict greenhouse gas emissions - Panama Soil Plot 6 MoBio (SPAdes)... | ecosystem: Environmental > Terrestrial > Soil...
TTCGCAAGGATGCTTCCGGAGACATCCATGTCAATCTGGATTCCAGCACTCCATGCTGGAATAACACAATCACGGAGTTGTACTAAAGCTGACCGATAGATTTTCACCTCTCGTATTTTCAAAGGAGGCGCGGAGGACACCGAGTTGGAAAATTCGAATTTCGAAATGTTGCTCTGAGCCTGGTGTCTCCGCGGTGAATATTCTTTCCTTGGCCTTTAAGGTATGGCCTTGATAATGTCAAATCGATTATGCGAAAGAAAAATGAGTTTAAGGATTAAAGTTCTCCAGCAAATTAGGCGATGAGTGTTCTTGAGTTTTCCGACCTCTGGTTTCTGCGGGAAATTTATTTAGCAACGGTAAATCTGCGTATCGGGCTCGCTGAGTTATGCTCCGGCGCGCTCTCGAACGAGGTGAACACACTACGACGTGAGCAAAGAGCCTAAAGAACAAATTTCTGACATTTCAAATGCGGGCGGCCGCTGGCGGGCGCTCGCGTATCTTTCCATCGCTGAATTGCTCGCGCTTTCACTCTGGTTCAGCGCCACTGCTGTGCTGCCGGCGCTTGCACGGGAGTGGAACCTGGGTGACGGCGGGCAGGCTGGGCTCACCATTGCGGTGCAATTGGGTTTTATCATCGGAACGCTGCTGAGCGCGCTTACCAACCTGCCTGATATCTATTCACCCCGCGCGATCATGGCGCTAAGCGCGGGAATCGGCGCTATTGCAAACGGAGCGCTGGCTCTGTGGGTTGACAACTTGGGACCTGCGCTTGCGCTGCGGGCGGTCACCGGCGTCTGCATGGCGGGCGCATATCCGCCGGCGATGAAGATCATGGCGACGTGGTTTCGCGAAGGACGCGGCATGGCGATGGGCGTCTTGATCGGCGCACTGACCGTGGGCTCGGCTACTCCGCATCTGATTCGCGGCACAACCGATCTTCCTTGGCGCGAAACACTGGTCGCGGCATCGCTATTAGCGCTGCTAAGTTGTGCGATCGTAGTGGCTTTGGTCAGAGAGGGGCCTTTCAGGTTTCCTGCCGCCCGATTTGATATCCGCATGGCTGGGGCGATCTTTCGCGAGCGCGGTTTGCGGCTCGCGTGCTTCGGTTATTTCGGGCACATGTGGGAACTTTACGCCATGTGGGCATGGATCGGAGTTTTTCTTTCCGAAAGCATTCAGAGTCGAGGCGGAACGGAATACTTCGGGTTGAAAACGAGTATTGCGACTTTTCTGGTAATCGGGATCGGTGGATTGGGCTGCGCCATCGGTGGGATTGCTTCTGATCGCTGGGGACGGACAGCGCTGACGATGGGCGCCATGGGTTTGAGCGGTCTGTGCGCAGCCGTCATCGGCTTCACGTTCGGCGGCCCGCCCGCTCTCACTTTGGGGATAGCGCTGCTGTGGGGTGTTACTATCATTGCCGACTCGGCGCAGTTTTCAACTGCGGTCACCGAACTCGCGGCGCCGGCTTACGTTGGCACAGCGCTGACGATTCAAACAAGTGTGGGGTTTGCCCTCACCATGGTTTCGATCTGGTTGATTCCACCGCTGGTTCGCCACATAGATTGGCGCTGGGCATTTGTGATCCTGGCCGTGGGACCTTTTCTAGGAGTAGCGGCCATGGGTAGACTGCGCGCGCTGCCGGAAGCGCTGAAGCTCGCCGGCGGCCGGCGATGATCTCTCAGAGACTTTCGTAGCGAAGTGTTAAAAGGAATCTCGCTAAGGGCAAAGGGCAAAGTGCCAAGACTCTTTCTTAGTTTAGCTCTTTGCTAAGTTATTCCGGTCCAGAGGTGATTCGACGCAATCAGCGCGCCGCAGACGAGCAGAGCCACCCCCAAAGGAACGCTCAACTTTCGCCCCCAAGGCAGGTTCTTTTCAATAGCCATCATTGCCCCCAAACCCAGCATCCAACCGACATTTCCGACACCCACACCGAACATCAAGAGCATAAGCGCCCAGCAGCAGCCGACGCAAAAGATTCCATGATGGATGCCAAGCACGAACGCGTTGCGGCGATCATGGCGCCCACGCCAATGCTCCATGACGAAGCTCAAGGGCGCGCGGCACTTATCCAGACAGCGGTATTTCAAACGGCTGAACTGAAAACCTCCGGCCACAAGTAGCGTGCCCACCCCGATAACCCAGGCATTGGCCTCCAACCAAGAACTTCGTTCCACAACCTCGTGCAACACCCAATCGGCGCAATGAGCCACGATACCGAAGCCCGCCCAAACACCGAGATAACCAATAATCAGCAGAGCTACGAGTTGCGCTCGCTCCGGTCGTTGCGCGACCAACCTTCGAAAGATCTCAAGCAACGGCAGCACGGTTGGCAGCATCATCGCCACCGTCATCAGCGTCCAACCCGCAACATACAGGGTTATTGCCCAGAAAAGCGAACTCGCGCCATCGAGTCCGATCTCGCCCAACTGTTCGTGGCTCAGGTAGCGGCCATAAGGCGACCGGCCCCACAACCATAGAACCAACCATGCGAAAACAATCAGCGAAACGATCGAGCCCAGGAAGACTTTGCGATCGGACAAGAGAGATGGAGTGTTGGAGTACTGGAGTGATGGAGTAGTGGTTTTCGAACGCATTACTCCATTACTCCATCATTCCATCACTCCAATCTTCCAATGATGGACTCAACTCTGAAAAACAAATTTTCCTTGAATTGCGTTGTGGTCCTTCAGGTCAATGTTTTGCCCCAAGGCAGGATTATTCATTTTGTATTTCGTCGCCTTGGCTACATAGGCCGGCGAACCCGGAATAGTTGAAAATATCGAATCACGCAGGGTGGTCACTTCGCCGGTGGGCCCACGGAAAGGTTCCATCTCGCAGTCGGCGATATTTCCGATACGCAACGTGCCCTTTCCCTCTTGGACCTCGAAAGTAATAGGGGACCGTTCGACTGCAACCACTTCGCCAATCAACTTCACGAGATCTGCAATGGGACCGCCCTGTTTGCCGGTATAGACATTTAGGAGCGCCTCTTCCTGTTTCTTTGAAGCCCGTTCATCGATATGAACCACGACGCGCCAATTGCCTTTGAGTATATTCCCGGGGACGTGGGCGGTGAACGCCATGGTAAGCCCGGTTACGTCTACGCCGTCGATTTCACCTTTTTCGAAGTGATGCGCCATCGCCGTATCACAAGTCCCTCTGTCCGGATCCATGCCGATCCAGCACGGGCAAAGGACTTCACAGTTGCACACTTCGAGCAAGCTACCTTCGAGTTTATAGGCCATGTCATTTCTCCTTTCCGAGATCTGGGCGTGAGATCGCTGCAGTCCGAGACCTATTAGAGTGTCCCGCGCAAGTCAATAGCACGCGACGTTGAACAGGTCAGATTGCAATATCTTGGATCTAGATATAGGTTTCCAAGAATCAACGCACTATGGCCAAAGATAGCCGGGAACCCATCGCGCCAGAAGACTTCACTGACGATTATGATCCTGAGCCACGTTGGCCGGCGTTGGTCGCGGCGCTGGCCGCGGGAGGGCTATATACCGCATTGCCGGATGTCCTTACCTTGGGTCCGCGCTGGCTCTTTCCTTCAGTTTTTCTGGCGTTGTTGATACCGGCTGTTATATCCCATCACGTCGGCCGGCATCATCTAAACACCATTTTTGGCTTTGCGGTGGACGGGGTGCTTACCGCGGGATTGATCATCTCTGTGACCCTCCTGGTTGGCGCCTTACCCGGAGCTTCCGCAGAGAAGGCACGACAGCTCCTGCGCTCGGCGGCAGCCTTGTGGATCACCAATATTTTGGTTTTTGCCCTGTGGTATTGGCGGCTGGACGCTGGCGGGCCGCATCAACGAGGAAAACGCGCCGGACATTGTGATGGGGCCATCCTTTTCCCGCAAATGACCATGAACAAGAAGGCGCTAAAAGAAACAGGCGAACAGAACTGGTCACCGAATTTTATCGATTATCTGTTTCTAGCTTTCAACACCAGCACTGCTTTTTCGCCCACGGATGCGCCCGTGCTCGCGAGATGGGCGAAGGTGCTCATGATGATCCAGTCGCTGCTATCGCTGCTGATCATTGCGCTCCTTGCCGCCCGCGCGATCAACACGCTCTGACCGCTACCATCTCGATAAACTTGTCTCGCCGCGAAAAGACCGAAACTGGAGGTTTGCATGAAGTTGATCGGATTGATATCGCCCAATCTCAGCGAAGACACTTTGGTAGACGTGTACCAAGTCTTGCCGGAAGGGATTCGTATCGAAGGGCGGACGCTGAAATTCGGAAAATACACCGACGATGAATTTCATCGGGCGGAGCAAGCTTTTGCGGACCTCGTCCGTGACCTGTGCCGTCAACCTCTGGATTTTCTCATGGTAACGGGGGAGTTGTTTCTTTCCTACAAGGGCCCGGGCTCGGATCGCCAGATTCTTGATCTGGTCAAAACCATCACCCCGGTGCCTGCTTCGACCGTGCTGACGGCAGTTACCCGCGGATGCCGGGCGCTCGGGCTCAAGCGGGTCGTCATGGCAAGCCCTTTTCCCGATGACCAGGATGAACGACTAGCGCGCTTTTTGGCACACGACGGCATTGAGGTCGTGGCATTTCGCGGCCTCGGTTGCCCTAACGCCGAGGTCATCTGGGAGCTTCCACCAGAGACCGGCTATGATTTGGCCACCGCGCTGCTGCGCGAGCACCCAGACGTTGACGGTGTATATATGCCCTGCAACAAGTGGCGCGTCGTCTCAGTCATCGACCGCATCGAAAAAGCAAGCGGTAAGCCGGTGGTTACGAATACACAAGCGTGGGTTTGGGAGGCGCTGCGGGCGATGGGGATGAAAAATCGGATTTCAGGCTACGGCCGGCTCCTCACGGAATAGTTCCAGCCGTTCCAGACATTCAAAAGTTCCAACCCCCACCTCTGTACCCCCCGTCGCGGGGGAGGATTAGAGAGAAAAAAGACTATTTTCCGCGTTCCCGTCCGGATGCCTTGAACTCTTGAACCCTTCGATAAACTCAGGGCAGGCTCTTGAACCTGGATCGGAATTATCGGAACGCGGGCAAAATCTCTCGCGCGAAAAGCTGCAGCATCTCTGAATGACGTTCGAGCGTAGGGTAAATGAACTTGATTTCGAAATGCGAGACACCTGCGTTAATGTAAGCCATAACCGTGCGCCGGATTTGCTCCGGCGATCCGATGAGGCTTACCTCCGCCAGTTGATCCACAGTCATCAGTCTTTCGAACGTGCTTTGTCCAATGGCTAGCGTTCCAAGGCCATTTTCGCGGGCTTTTTGCGCATCCTGATCAATGCATCCATAAACTTCTATTCCGAGGTGAATAGCGTCCGGATTTCTACCGGCCTGCGCGGCAAGTTCTTTGACCTCTTTGAATCGCTTCCCGATATCTTGGGGCAAGAGCCATGCCGGCAGCCAGCCATCTCCTAACGCGCCGGTCCTTTTCATCGCGGCTTCCGTCCAGCCACCTATCCATAGAGGCGGATGCGGTTTTTGAAGCGGCTTAGGACAGATTTCGGCATCTTTGAAGCTTACAAACTGCCCCTCATACGTCGAGGGCTGGGTTGTCCAAATCGCTTTCATCGCCCTGATGTGATCGTCGGCAATTTTCCCGCGCAGTTTTCTGTTCACGCCGAGAACTTCGTACTCTTTCGATTTCATCGTCGAAGGCGAACCTATTCCGAGACCGACATCCAGTCGGCCATTCGAGAAAACGTCCAGAGATGCAATCTGCTTCGCAGCGAGGAGGGGGTTGCGGCAGGGGACGACTACACAGGCGATGCCGAGACGAATAGAGCGAACCAGTCCCGCAAGATAGGAAAGCGTCGTGATCGCTTCATAGAAATCCGGGCTTTCATTGCCCGTATGGGAATTATCCGATCCCGATGAGATGTGCGTTCGGTGAATCTCGTCCGACCAGGTCAGATGGTCGTGCACCCAGATGGAATCGTAACCAAGCTCCTCGGCTTCTCTGGCAACTTTTACGATCGACTCAGGCGACGCCAGTGGTCCCGAGTTAGGAACCCTAACGCCGAAAGTGACTTTGTGCCTGGTTGAGTTCATCGTTACTCAATGTATGTCTCATCACGTTGGCTTGAAAGCCTGACACTAAGCAGGAGATGCGGTTTCGCTGACCAGCGCCTTTGACGGTTTCACCACCATCGCGTAAAGAAAAGCGGCGATGAAAAGCATGATTGCCAAACCCCAGAGGAGATAACTATAGCTTTGTGTTCGATCATAGATGGCGCCCGCCACCACCGGCCCCACCACCGCGCCCCAGGCCTGAACGAAAATCATAGAACCACGAATCTTGGCAAAGTTAGCCCGGCCAAAGAATTCACCGACCGTCGACCAGTTCACGGGGAAGGTTGACTCGACCACGGTAAACAGCGGCAGGAACATCCAAATTTGCCATCCTCTCTCTCCAAAAATGAGAAAGAAAAAGCCCGCCACGGCCAAGAGGATGGAGACCGCCATCAACTTAGGCTTGTCGTAGCGGTCACCCAGCCAGCCGAATATTAAGGTCGTCGGAAAGCCAAGGAACGCCTGGGCAGCTAGAAGAAACGCTGCCTCCGTCTGGCTAAGCCCTTTCCACACCATGATCGGAACGTAATGAACGCTCACTGCTGTGAGCGTGATGACTCGCAGCGTGGTCCCGATCGTGAGGAACCAAAAACAAGATGTCCGCATCGCCTCCGCCAAAGTAAAATGAGTCTCCGGTTGCTGGCCGTGCGGCGCGGGCCTCCGTTCTGCGATTTCCGCGGCCGCAGGCGTATCGCCGTCGGGGTGGAGTCCCATGCTTTCCGGCGACCGGCGCACCAACAAGGCTAGCGGTAGCCCTATCGTTAGAAAAACAATGCCATTGCCGAACGCGGCGCGGCGCCAACCCCAGTGTTCGATGGCGGCCGCCAAAAGCGGCGTCATCAAAAAACCGCCGAGATTGACTGACGCGCTGATGACCGACATCGCCATGGTTCGCATGCGAATGAACCAGGTGTTCGCAATCACCATGGGAGCATCCATGAAACCCGCCTGAAACGACAACGACACCACGCCCATGTAAATAACCACTAAGGCAAAATAGCTGTGCACGTTGGAGAGCAACATGTGGCCCACGCCACTCATCACGATCGCCATGACGATCAGGGGACGGGGACCGAAGCGATCCATGAAGTAACCGGCCACCGGGCCTTCGAAAGCTCCCTGTGCCCGAGCTAGGGAAAAAACCAGAGAGGTAGCCGCGCGGCTCAATCCGAGATCCTGGCTCAAGGGAAGAAAGAAAACCGAAAAGCCGTAGAAATACAGCCCGCCGCCCAAAATACGCAGGGCGGAGCCGATGGCTACCATGCGCCATCCGTAAAAACCACGAAAAAGTTTTGTCAGCATTGAAACAGATGGAAGTGACTATGACAGTAGCTGACAAGCGCCAATTGCGCAACGTGGTGAAGGGGTAAATTGCTGCCATGTAATTGACAGTTTTGCTGGATTCCAATAACGTCTCCGTAGAAATTCTCGATCTCACTCGGATTGAAGAATGTTTTAGCAGGATTGAGTGCAGAAAAAAAATCGACGCGAAGGATTCGTAGACCACGATCACGAGCCTTCGTGCCCTTCGCGCTCTCCTTTGAAAATACGGGAACAGAGGGGCTTCGGTCACTTCAAGCAGAGGCCCGTCGATTCTGTCATTCCAGCATGAAGCGCTGGAATCCAAATTGACATGGATGTTTCCGGAAGCATCCTTGCGAATCTGGATGCCGGCTATCCATGCCGGCATGACGAAGTTCGAATTTTTCATTCTCTTGGGTGAGTGTAAGATCATGGAACACTTCGTGGTGAAAAAGTATTTTCACTCTAAACTGCTTAGTGCAAAGGAGACGATGCCATGGCTGATAGTCCAGCGCCGACTACAAAACCAAGAATAGCGATTTTCTCGGGTCCCACGGCCACCATACAAAACAGCGAGCCGTTGGTGACGAGCAACAAAGCCCGGGAAAAATATGGGCTGCCGCTTCGTCCCAATCTGGACGGAAGTCATCAGCGCTTCGATGCCTTGCGGCTCCAACGTCTGGCTGCTCCGGTCACAGTCTATGTGGAGCAGTTCAGCGCTCATCCGCTGGAGCGAGACGCCGCCGAACTATATGGGCCACCTGACGGCTATATGGGGCGTGATGGCATCTTTCGCAAAGAGCGGCGAGAACCGGGCGATACTCCGGTGTACGAAATCACCTTGCGTCCCGAGGACGGTCTTTATCCTTTGCCCTACATGGCCCGTCAAGCGAATGGTCAACCCTGGGAGAGCGATGCTTCTTATCCGCTCGCTCCGGCTCATCTTTGCCGCCAGCCTTTCTATCCCGACGCGTCGCGCATTTTCGAAGAGATCGACCGTATGGGAATCGGTCATGAGGGAAGCAGCAATATGCTTTCTGCAAAAGCAGACTTTGACTTTTTTCGTCCAGCTCCGTCGGGTGGATATAAGAGCGGACTACCGGAAGCAAAGCGCACAGACACAGGCGAAGGCGACATCGCTCCGGAAAACCTGGGGAAAGATTTTTTCATTTACCGACCGGCGCACATTCGGCAATCGCCCTCTATGCGTCACCTCGCGCGAGTAACCAATTCTGTGCAGGCGATCGCCGGCAGTGGGCGGTACGCGGGGGCCATCTGGCTCGAAGGAAGCCCGAACGTCGAGGAGTCTATTTATTGGTTGAACCTCCTGATCGATACCACTGCACCCATCGTCGGAAACGCGTCCCAGCGGCCGCATGGTTCTTTGGGCAACGACGGCGACCTAAATATCGTTCACGCGGTGTCATATCTTACTTCGCGTCTCTGGGCCGACGAGAATGGCCGCGATGATATCGGCAACGTCGTCATACAGGAAAAGCAGATTTTTACCGCACGCGATGTGCAAAAAGCGGATGCGCGACCGGGAGGCTATGTTGCAACCGGAGGCCACGGCGGGATCATAGGAAGCCTCGGAAACTCGGGTCCCGCGGTTCTGAGCTTCAAGCCGGTCAAACGCCACACGCACAAATCCGCGGTGAATATTAACCGATTGCCGGAAACCGTGCACGGCGTCCGGCGGGTGGACGGCAAAGTGAGCCTGGTTCCAGTCCCCATCAAGGATGCGCAGGGTAAATTGCTCGAGACGGCCATTCCAAAAGTTACCATCGCCAAGACAGCGCGGTATCTTTCCGAAAGCCATGAAGCAGATCCGGAAACTGAGATCGAAATTTCTGCTCGCATGGAGAAAAACCTCAAAGACTTTCCTCTATCAGGATTCGTTGCCGAAGGCGTTTCACCCTATGGAAATTTGATGGAGTCGCTGGCTGCAGCACTGAGGCGCGCGGCTCTAAGCGGCATGCCGGTGGTGCGAGTAGGACGGGGCAATGCGGAAGGATTCACCAAACCGCCGAGCGCCACAGAGCTAATCATCTCCGGCAGTAACTTGACCGCGACCAAAGCCCGGCTGGTGCTTATGGCCTGCCTGATGAAATTTGGCAGCTTGCCGCCGGTGGTGAATTTGGATGATCCGACTGAAGATGAACTCAAAGCGATCAAAGCAAAATTGGCGGAATATCAAGAGGTGTTTGATACGCACTGAGGGCGAATCGAGGAGGTCGGACCGAGGTACGAATTTGCTCACTTCTGACTGGCGCCTGCCCTGAGCGAAGCCGCAGGGATTCCGATCTCTGATCTCCGACCTCTGGTTAGCCTAGGGAATGGGTTTCCATTTTTTGGATTCCAGCCCGGAATTAATTTTTTTAGTCAGGGAGAAATCGAAAATCTTTTCCAGGGCAGGGCTGTCCTTTACTCCCAAACGTCTGATCCCCAGATCCAAATAAGCGCGCTGCATTTTTTCATCCACTGTGCCGTCCGCGGTCATTGCGGGCCGGCCGCCATCGTAATCTTTAGCCGCGAAGTCTTCGCTCGTTCTAACGTTCTGCGCCAGAATCGGAATGGTAGCTGATCGATTCTCCCGGGCAAACCGGAGCCCTTTGAGAGTTCCACGCGTGAACTTCTCCACCAAGAGAGGATCACTCTTCAAAAGCTCCTCGCGCAAAATGATGCTTCCCTGAAGCTCGACAAAATCTTCTTTGATAAAAGATACAAGCTCACGAAAGCCGGCCTCCTCCGCCGCAAAGGTAAACGGAGGAATCAAGATCGCCGCATCGACCGATCCATTTGAAAGCGCAGCAAACCGCGTCGGAGTTACACCCAAGCTTAGTATGGTGAGGTCGCGGTTGCCGTCCAGTCCATGTTTTTTGAGATATTCGAGCAGCAATGTCGCAGGACCGCTGCCTAAACCGGAGACAGCAACTTTTTTCCCTTTGAGCGCAGCCAACGTGCGAATCTCGGGGCGTGCGTAGAGCCAGAACATGGGGCGATAAAATCCACTGAAGACAAACCGCAGCGGGGCGCCGCTGACTGCGGCGGGTAGTACCCCGCCACTCACGCCGGTAAATTCTACATTTCCAGCAATCAGAGCTTGAGCGGCAATGGGGGTGCTCATCAAAATAAGCCTTACTTCCAGCCCTTCGTCTCGGTAATAACCCTTTTGCTCCGCGATGTAATGGGCAACCTGTGCAAGACTCCGAGCGGAAACAGCCACGTTGACAACTCGACACTCCGCTGTCGGGGCAAGACTGAACAATGCCAAAAGACACAAAAAGACTTTGAGAAGGGCTAGCGCCGGGATAATTGTTGTAGGGGCGGGTTTTAAACCCACCCCTACAGGGCGATTCATTTTCATGCCCGTCTATTGTCATGCTTTGATTTGTTTGTCCATTATCAGCGGCTAAGCATGAGCAGCAAATCTGTTTTTTCCTTGACGCATTCTTCTGACTGGCCTATTTTACGCGCAACTCGCGATCAACCGGCAAAGGTGCACGATGAAACGAATTTGGCTTGTAGCCATTCTGCTTTTTTTCTCAGCGCAACGTCTGGAAGCTTTAGATCGTCTGCGCGCGGCGAGCGGTGGCTTCACGACCGCCATCCACGCGGTGCTGTGGGCCGCCTACGAGGAAAAGATTTTTCCCAAATATGGTCTCGACGTGGAATATCTCGCCCTTAATACGGGTCGATTGGGCATGCAAATGCTCTTATCCGATGACGTTCAGGTTCTGTTTTCTACCGGGGTGACAGTGGTTACAACCAACTTACAGAAAGGTGACCTGACGATTATAGGAGGAGGACTAAACTTCTTTCCCACGAAACTGATCGCGCGACCGGAGATCAAACGAGCCTCAGACCTCAAGGGCAAGGCGCTCGCTGTCGGCGGCTTTGGCGCTGCCAATCATATGGCGATGCTGGTTGCGCTGGAAAAGCTGGGGATCAACCCCAAAGATGTCAGCATTATTCAAGTGGCGGGCGGCGCGGCGCAGCTCACCGCGCTCTCTAAGGGTGCCGTATACGGCTTGATGTTTAACGAACCCCAAGCAACCATCGCGATAAAAAAGTTTGGCATGCATTCTTTGATCGATCTTATGGAAAGCAAAGCGCCATTCCCTCAGAACTGCTTTATCGTCAAGAGAAATTATCTCGAATCGAATCGGGATAAGGCGACAAATTTTATGAAGGCGGTGATTGAAGCGATTTAATTGCTGAAAAAGGACAAGCCACTCGCCATCCGCGTGATCAAGAAATACATTCGCGTCAACGATGAGGAGGCGCTCATTGGCTACGATTACTATCTAGCCAAGCACAGTGAAGGCATTTTAGATCTGCCCGACCGGAGAGGGCTGCAGTTTGTCATCGAGGAGACGGCGAAGACCAATCCCAAAGCAACGGGTCAGACACCAGAGTCTCTGCGACTAACGGAGCCGTCGGTGCTCGACGAAATCAAAAAAAGCGGTTTTGTGGACAGAGTGAAGTATTAAGAAACTTTCGCCGTCTATGATATTTCCTTTAACGCTTGGAGTGCGGCAAAGTGTCCGCACATCCCATGCACGCCGCCGCCCGGTGGCGTGGATGACGAGCAAATATAAAGTCCTTCGTGCGAAGTTTTATAGAGGCGAACCGTAGGTCGGAAAAACAATTGCTGCAGAATCGCCGCGCCGCCATTGATATCGCCGCCCACGAGGTTAGCGTTGTGGGCTTCGAGATCGCGGGGCGCCATGACGCTGCGCGCGATCACCAAGTCTCGAAACCCCGGCGCGAAACGCTCGATCTGCGCTTCCAACCTGGGAGTCATATCGAAGTTAGAGCCATGGGGCACGTGGCAGTAGGCCCACAGTGTGTGCTTTGTCGCTGGCGCCCGCGAGTCGTCAAAAAGCGACGGCTGCGCTACAAGCACGAAAGGTCGGCCTGCAGGGTCGCCGCGCCACGCTGCGCGCTCCGACAGCGCGATTTCATCCAGCGTTCCGCCCAGATGGATTGTGGCGGCGCGTGCGCATGACGGTGCTTTCCATGGCACCGGCCCGGACAATGCCCAATCCATTTTGAACGCGCCCATGCCATAGCGGTAATGCTCAAGGCTGCGACGGTAGCGACTTGAAAAGCGAGTGCCGATGAGTCCCAATAACTGACGCGGCGTCAAATCGCAAAGCACTACGCGGGAGGCGGGAAGATCGTCCAGTGAGCTGATACGTCTATTGACGAAGATCTCACCTCCGAGTTGGCGCAGATAAGATGCCAGGGCATCGGTGAGCTTCTGCGCTCCGCCGCGCGCAATTGGCCAGCCGAGAGCGTGGGCAGTGGCGCCTAGGACCAGGCCGAAGGCCGCTGAAGCCGTATACTCTAGTGGCAGCATGGAGTGAGCTGCCAGCCCGGCGAATAAAGCGCGCGCCCGCTCACCAGCGAAAACATTTTCTACGAGTCGCCGAGCCGGTCGTATGGCTCGTAAGCCAAATCGCACAAACGAAAGCGGCCGTCGTGGCAGGCGCGGCGGCGCCAGAATATCGTTGTCCAACCCATTCCACTCGTCTACCAACCACCCCATGAGCTTCCGATACGCTGCGCCATCGACATCTAGATTTTCACATGTCGCATCGACCGAACGCTCAAGCACGACCGCCGTTCCGTCATCCAACGGATGGGCCAGCGGCGCTGGAGACTGAATCCATTCTAACCCATGATCATGCAATGGAAGCGTGCGAAAAAACGGAGATCCCATAGCGAGCGGATAGACTGACGAACAAACATCGTGCGTGAACCCCGGCGCGGTCAAATCCGCCGAACGAACGCCGCCTCCGACAGTGGCTTGCGATTCATAAACGACCACCGAGCGACCACTTTGTGCGATGGTAATCGCAGCGGCAAGGCCGTTCGGTCCAGAACCGACGATTACCGCGTCGTATGCGTAGGAGCGAGCCAATTAAATGTTGCCGGATCGTGGGCAACTCAAGCCAACTTGTCAGAAATATCGCCCGCTTAGCCTGGATATGTCAACGCAATTATTTCATAAAGCCGCCGCAGATGCCGGAAAAGCGTGATTGGCATGGTAAAATACATTGGATGAACTTTTCAGAATTCACCGCCCTCTGCTACGAGCTTGAGAAGACATCGAGCCGCCTTGCGAAGGTTGCGGCGGCGGCCGAATATCTTAAGCGGCTCGAGCCCAATGAGATTCGCGACGGCGTTGCCTTTTTGTCCGGCCGTCCATTTCCAATTTCCGACCCGCGGACACTGGACATCGGGTCAAGCGCGTTTTCTCATGCGCTCAAAACTCCCCCGATTGAAAACGCAGTCGCTCCTTCGCTGACGCTCAAAGATGTTGCCGACAACTTTGCGAAGATTGCTGAAGCCGAAGGAAAGGGATCGCGAGCAGCTAAGTATGCTCGCTTGAGAGAACTAGTGGAAATGGCCGGTGTGGACGAGCGGACAATCATATTTCGGCTTCTTCATAACGAATTGCGCATCGGGCTGCACGATGGCTTGATTCAAGAAGCCATCGCTCGCGCTGCCGCCACGGACTTGAAAACTGTGCGCCGCGCGGCGCTATTTCTCTCCGACCTCGCTGAAGTCGCTGCCATCGCTCTGACAGAAGGGGCCGCGGGTTTGCAGCAAGTCGATATCAAGCTATTCGTGCCGCTCCTTCCCATGCTTTCTGAGTTGTCGCAGGACTTCGACGAAGTCCTTACGGTTCACAAGGGAAAAACAGCGCTGGAGTTCAAGTACGACGGAGCGAGAATTCAGATACACAAAGACCGCG